>Ga0265297_10007692_pt1 | contig 14792 bp, 14 predicted proteins | sample Munlanlwell13791_FD_192502 | JGI IMG/M metagenome (GOLD analysis project Ga0265297, IMG submission 192502) | Leachate microbial communities from a municipal landfill in Southern Ontario, Canada - Leachate well 137-91 | ecosystem: Engineered > Solid waste > Landfill > Unclassified | place... | reverse complement strand
AAATGACCTCGAGTCTGATAAAGCGTAAAATTATAAAAAATCACCGGCGAAAAAACCAAAAAAGCAATAACCAAACTAGTAATTAAATACTTATTGGCAAATTGCTTTTTTTCCTTAAGCAAAAGGTAAAAGAAAACCACCGGAATTATGAAAAGAGTGACATATTTAGTCAATAGGCAAAGACCCAGGCTCAAACCGAAAAAAAGAAAATAAAAATTATTTTTTAAGCTCAATAAAAACAGCAGCAAGGTTAAAATGATAAAAAAGATAGAAATGCCTTCCAAATAGCCAACCCGACTGATCCAGTTGAAATAAGAAAAAATTGCCAAAAATAAACTGGCCAGTATTGCCGTCTTTTCTCCGTAAAGCTGCTTGACTAAAAAATAAAGCAAGATAACCGAGCCAACACCAGCCAAAGCAAAGGGTAGTTTGGCGGTAAAATCAGAAATACCGAAAACTTTAAAAAATAAATTCTGGATTAAAAAAACCAAAGGCGGGGCATCATGAAAAGACAATTTTGACCACCAAGGGATATTGTCAAACCAGACAATCGGCGTAGTCTGGGTATCAACCGAATCGACAAAATCAAAATAACCAATGGCCCGAAAAGAATAAATGGCATCATCGGTTTGAATATCAGCTCGGTTAAGGCGAAAAAAAATCAAAAAAGAAGCCAAAATGACAATCAAAAATAGCCAGGACCAAGGCCTTTTAAAAAAATTTTTATACTCCATAGATAATCTAATTTTAGCAATAAATCCGATTTTTTTCAAGGCGGCGGCGGGTCGACGGGAACGAGGTTTTAACCTCGTTTTGTTCAGCTGTCGCCGGTTGAAACCGGCTCACCCCCCCCTGCTACGGGGGTGGGGTTTTAAACTTCACCCTGCTTACCAGTCACTGGTTTTAACCGGCGACCCTAAAACCGAGCAAAACAAGAGCTCCTCTCTCCCGCTAAAAGGCGGGAAAAGAGGAGCTCTTTTTTATCGTTTCAAGTTTTACTTACAATAAGGGAAATCAGCTTAATTACTTGCTCCAAGTCGTGCCAGAGGTAGTGGCGGAGATATAACTGCCACTGCTATCCGTTACTAGATAGCCATTATACCACTGCTGGGCGGTTGAAGTTGCTGTAGTTGAAGCACTCTTCGTGTTTGGTGTCCGCCACCAATCAGTCCAAACGAAATTATAGAGTTCACCATAATTATAAGCGCTTGGATCTTTCAAGTAACTGGTCAGATTACTGGCAGCCGTGGTAATAGCCGCGGCATCAGCCATAAACTTAACATTAACCGTACCACCAGTTGGGGAAGTCGGATGGCTGCAAAGACTTGCGGCACATTCGATATCGCCCTTTAACACGTAGGTTTGGGAGGTACCAGCAGTAATAATTGATTCAGATGGCAGTAAATTAGTAACAGCCGTAGCGCTATAAGTCGGAATTGCACCGTCAGTGGTCAAGAAGACCTTCTGAATAATCGTGCCTTTAGCTGCACCGGCATCAATAAATGTCGAGGAAGCTGTTCCGACTTTTGTCCCGCCAGCATACAAGTAGACATTGGTGACAGTAGCGGTAGTAGTAGACATCAAGAAATCAACGCTCATCAATCCAATATCACCACCGCTATCAGCTGCCACGGTAAACTGACTTAAGACTTTGGTATTAGTCCCGGCCGGAATTGTTCCGCCAGTTTCAGTCAGAGTAACTTTAGGAATACTCTTGACTAAAATCAAACTTTTACCGCTAGCCGTACTTAAGCTGGGCGTAACATCACCGCCGGACTGAGCGCCTTTAGCCGTAATGTCGCCGGCACCAGTAATTGACAGGTAAAAACCTCTATAAGAAGACGGGAAACCGGCAGTATCGCCATTAAGTTCGTAATCTACCACCGGGGTATCAACTTTAAAGGTTAAAGTAACGGTAGTGTCTTTCGGTATAACAATGGGACTAGAGGTGAAATCCAATAAAGCAGTTCTGCTGGCCGCATCAGTGGCAGTTGGTGTCACTGAGCCAATTAAAGTACTGCCATTATACAAGTGTAATTCATCTATTTCATCAAAGCCGCCCGAGTTGACCTGTTCGGCGGTAACATACATCTTTTCAATGTTAATGTCTTCCTTTGTCCCCTGGACCAATAAGACCGCAGCCGTAACGCCAGCCGTGTTGCCCGGAATTAAGCCGGCTTTTGGCGTGGCTGTTGACTGGGTGAGAGCTAAGCCACCAGCAGTAGTAAAGGTCTGGGCTTGACCATCACTTTGGCTGATGGTAATAGCTGCATCTAAAGCACTGCTATTACCTTTAGCTGTGATGTGGTTAGCGCCAGTCTTGTCGGGTAAACCAACGGAGATTGAGCCCGAGGTTGCTGAATTGCCGATATCACCTTTTATTGTTAAAGTTTTACTCGTTCCTTTAGCAATAATTAAAGGAGTAGCTAGGGTAAAGGTGGAAGTGGCATTAGCATTAGCGGAAGTCTTGCCGGAAGTATCGGAATCCGGATCATTAGTGACGGAGAGTTCCGTGCTGCCATCAAACAAGCTCCAGTTAGAAACTTGCGACGGATTAGCGGTTGAAGAATGAACTGCCACTTTAACGGCAGTAACTTTGATATCTTCACCGGAAGATTCAGCGCCGATGACAATATTAGCAAAGGTGTGAGCTTTGGTTCCGCCTACAACTGTTGCCGCACCCGGAGTCGGTGAAACTGAAAGGGCTAAAGCCGCACTTTGAACCGTCATGGTGGCTGAAGTCTGCTCCGAATATGGGGTTGGATAAATAGTTAAACCGGTATTTTCACCCTTAGCTATTATTGTGGCAGCGGTGGCTGAAACAGCAGGTTTAATGTGAGCAATAATCGTATCACCAGTGCCGAAATCTGAATCCAAGTCGGCTTTAACTGTGTAAATATGGGTTCCAACTGGAACAGTAATCGTATCGGTTGAGGTAGCTACCCAAATTGAAGTTTTGGTCGTCCCCCCATCATCATAATACTTGAGGGTTGGATCATCTGGACCAGCTACAATCAAACCATTTTCATCATAAAGAGTAATATTCGTTAAGTCGGCAGTTGCATCAGTGCCCATATTGCCGGTGGAAGTCGTGATCTTAAAGCCAATTGGCAAAGACGTAATTTCAACCGCTTCACCCTTGGCTTCAAATTCAAACTTGCCTAAAACTATCTGGGTATCATCTTCGGGAATATTGGCATTGCTTAAGGTAGCTGAACCAATCCTCAAAGAACCGGTACTAACAGTGGTAATCTGCGCGGTCCAGAAAGGTTCGGCATCAGCAGTTGCGCCGGCGCCACCATCTGAAACTTTAACTTCTGCTCCATAAAGTTGGCCTTTAGCAACAATATCAGATTCATCATTTATGTCAAAACGGATTGTTCGCGCCGAACCACTGGCAATATCTAGCTGCAGGTCAAAGTTGACTGATCTACCTTTAGCAACCAAGATGGGACTGGCGGATAAATCAAAGGTTACCACGCCATCAGATGGGGCGGCCACAGTCTTAGTGAGGACATCATCAACCAATAAGTCTAAATTGGCAACATCGCTGTCACTGGCAGTTCCCCCTTGTTTGAAGGAAATTTGGGTGACTTTGAAGTCTTCCACTGAATTGGCAGTTAATTTAATGCCGGAAACCAAATAATTAGTCACGCCGACTTTTTGGGTGCTGGCGGACGGATTATTACTACCATCCTGAACCGATAAGGTCCCGATTGTAATGGTCCCATTAAGGTTTTGGTAATTACCGACAATCGGTAAAGTCCCAACTACGGCTGCACTGCCGGACAAAGTCAGGGAGTACAAATCCAAGGACGGAATTTCACCGGCATAGCTGGCTAAAGCACCCATATTACCGGCCAAATAAATAGTCTTGGTCGTACCGGCGGCAACAGTAATGTCTTTGTTGAAGACCGCTTGATGGGTGGAATTTAAGGTTTTGGTCGTGCCGATTCTGACATCAGTTGCGGCATCAATTAAGGCAATTGAGCTGAAACCGGCATCAGAGGCCACGGTTCCGCCTCGTCTGACAACTAACTGATCAATAACAATGTCGCCATCAGCTGAAGCCGTCAGGTTAACCTTGGTAAATTTATTGTTGATTGAATTACCAACAATAATACCTGAAGCTGGGGTATCAGCGGCTAAGGCAACAGTTAGACTGGTGCCGGTAGAAACACTACCGCCACTCGTTAGATTCTTATCATCATTGATTGAGGAAGCGGCTGAAGTTTCCGCTGCTTTGTCATAGTCGGAAGCAGCAGCAATATCAGTACCAACGGTGTAATTGACAAAGAAAGCATCAGAGACATCATCAACTGATGTTGTTGCCCAATTAGCACCATATAAATCTTCGGCAACATCGCCGGTTTTAACCCAGCGCAAAGTTCCGTTGGCTGCAACCGCATAGACTTTAGGGTCAGTGTTGATTTTAACCATCTTGACACCTGGCCTGTAGGTAACATTGCCACCAATAGTATAAGAGCTCATCTCGGTCGCAGAGACTACCTGAACACCAGAAAAGTCACTGTACCAAGTTTTATATGTTTTCTCGTTCGGGAAGACATATCTCTTGCTATCCGCGCCAAGGTAATAAACAGCTTTACAAGGGTCATTGACGCCGGCGCCAGTAGCACACTGGAGCTTAATCAAATCCCCGGAAACAGCTGCCCCTACGGAAAAAGGAATAGCGAGTATTCCTACTGACCAAACTATAGTCGCGATGGCAACACTGTAGGTTAATACTTTTTTAATCATTTTTAATTTTTCCTTTCTTAGTTCATTAAGCTCTTTGGTTAGGTTTGATCTTGTTACGCCTAGGCGAACCTAACAACATCAGCTGAGTCCCGATTTTGTCGGGACATCTAAATCCAACTTCCTTGCTCAATTCAAGGTTCCTGCTTTTACAGGATCGACCTTTGCCCTGAATAAATAAGGGGACTTAGATCCTAATTGCTCCAAAAAGTTTGACGAACTTTTATTTTCGCCCAACTTTATATATTAAGCTTGTTGGGTGTGTAATATCACTAAATTATTTAACGCCGCTATCAATACCTGCCTCTGAATCAGCAACATCTTGTTTCTCTGGTGTTACAGTCTGAATTGTTGAAGCTTCCAATTTATCTTCTTCATTAGTATTGGTTTTTGTTTGATCCGGCTCAGCTGGGGCTTCAACACCTTCAATCACTCCGCTATCTTGATTGGGCTTCTGGTCGCCAGTTGCTTGATTGGCGGAAGCGGCTAACTGCTGGGCGGATAAACTAGTCTCTTGGGCTGACTGAACAGCTTCGGCCACAATCTCTTCTACTTCTAGCTTTTCTTCGGCTGACAACCCCTCAACGGTTTTATCAAAGTTTTTTGCCATCTCTTCGGTTTTGGAACTAACCGTTATGGCCATTCTTAAAGTTGTTTCTTTATCTTCACTAGCGATGCTCTTATCGGCTTCCTTAATTTTATTCAAATGATCATTGACCGCCACTACGTTATTTTTGAATTCTTTGACGGCGGCTTCAATATTTCTCTTTTTCTGTTCTGGGTCGACATTAACCTGAGAGATAATCTTATCAAGTTCGGCCACCCGCTTTTGAGCAAATTCAATTTTTAGCTCGACTTTCTTGTCCTCTTCCGTCACCAAAGCCATATGGGTTTTTTCTAGGGCTAATTTCAGAGGATACAAAGTTTCGCCGGGCAAACTGTAAAAAGCAGCATTAATTGTTAAGCTGCTGCCCAAAAATACGCCCAAGACTAAAAGCATGATGATTGCCGGCTCAAAAACCAAGCGCTGGCTTAAAGTTTGAACCAAAACGGTAAAATAGCCTCGCAGTCCCACGCCCGCTGTTTGATAATGATTTTTTGAATTGATTTGCTGTAATAAAATATCCCGATTCAAAGTTAACCACTCTGATCGGGGCTGAATCTCTTTTTTTAAATCTTTGATTTCTCGGATAATACTATCTTTCATTTTTATTCAATAGTTCACGACAAACCTTAATGGCTCGATGAAGCAGAACTCTCACCGAACCTTTTGACTTGTCTAAGACATTGGCAATCTCACTGATGGAAAGTTCTTCGATGAAACGGAGAATAACGATTTCCCGATATTCGTCTTTCATCTGCCTGAGAACTTTCTCGATATTTTTCATTTCGAATTTAGTTTCGATCTGAAATAATAAACTTTGCTGCCGATAATCTTCAACGTTTACCAATGCTTCCTGATCTTGAGTAAAGTCCTTTCTGGCATTCCGACGATAAAAATCAATGACTAAATTCCGGGCGGCTTTATAAAGCAAAGCTTTTAAATTTTCAATTTTCTCATCCGTCTCAGTCACATATTGCCAAATTTTCAAAAACACCTCGGAAGTTAAATCTTCGGCATCTTGCCGCGTTGCCACTTTAAAATAAATAAATCTGTAGATGGGTGTTACATACAGATCATAAATTTGGGCAAAAGCCTCGGGATCTTTCTTTTTCAACCTTAATAATAGCAGTTTTTCCTGAATTTTAGAAGATGGCATTTAAATACACTAATTAAGACGTAATAAATAAACAAATGTTACAGTAATAGATTATACTATAACTATTTTTTTAAAATAAGTCAATAATTTTGACCTAGAGCTTAAAACTTAAAACCTGCAACTTAAAGTTTATGTTTTAAGTTCAAAATCACAGGTTTCAAGCTATTTGACTAATTTTTCCCAATTTGTTACTCTATAAATAGACCAATTGTCCAGACTAATCTGGACAAATAATACTATTCAACAATACATATGCCTAACGTAATTCGAGTTTCAGTTTCAGAAGCCAGCCGGCTATTTGGGGTTGAACCAAAAACCATTAGACGAGCGATCAAGGACCAAAAACTCAAATACATTGTTGTCCAAGGTCGTTACAAAATTAATTTTAGCAGCCTTCTGGAATGGTCACAAGGCAAAGTAACCACGAAAAATAAGCTAGCCAATCAGGGTATTGGCCAGTATGTGGATAACTGGAAAATCAAAAATAAACTCTACTCCCCTAGCCCGGAACTGATTGGCGATAAGAAGCCGAAAAAATGAACCTAAAAAATCGCCCCGAGTTTATCAAGGGGCGATTTTTTATTAATGTAAATTTCAAACTAAAATTAGTCAGGTAAAATTACTAGGGTTACTGTTTTAATTATTGTCTTACCGGCCCTGACTATTTCTAAATCAATTTCATCGCCAGGTTGATATTGCTGAATCAATTCGGTTAAACTGCTACTTTTATCAATTTGCTGACCATCAACACTGCTAATAATATCATTCTCTTGAAGCCCGGCTTCGGCTGCCGGCGTACCACTTTTTGGATTTTGGTAAACTAAGGCTCCGCGATTCAATCCTTGAGTCAAATTTTCATCTAAACCGAACGCCCAGGCCAAATCAATATAACTAACACCAAGGAATGGCCGCTTGACTATGCTATCACGCAAAACATCTAAAATAATTGGCCGGAATTGATTGATCGGTACGGCGGTTACTGATTTTTCATCTTGGCTGATCTCTTTGATTATACCGATTACCTCCCCGCCAAGATTAATTAAAGGACTGCCCAAGTAAGTATCGTCTAAAACACCGCTTAGCAGAATTGATTTGCTGTATTCTTCCGAAGAGGTAACAAAATTATCGCCCGAGGTAATGTTGGCATAATCAGTATTTTTAATATTAACCACAATTGCTTCGCCTAAATTATTCAAAGTGATAGCCAATTGGCCTAAAGTGACTTCATCGGAATCCCCTAAGACAACAACCGGCAGATTGCTGGCTGAAATTTTTAAAAAAACTACATTGGTCGTGGCATCAATCACTAAATTATCAATTGTAAAAGTTTTTCCGGCATAAACCACAACCAGCTGATCGCGCTTATAATTTTTAAAAATTTCGCCGAAGCTAACCAGCCAGCCATCACTGGTTAAAATAAAACCATTAGTTTTTAAATCTTGGGGCAAATAAATTTGACTTAAACCATTGCTGCTTGAAGATTTTTTAGAATAAATGCCGACAAGCCCCGGCGTGATTTTCTCAATTGATTTATTAACCTCAAAATCTTGCTGGATACCCAAAAATCTTGTAACTCGTCTTAACTCGGGAATAACCGAAGAAGTATCGGCGTTAGTATTTAAAATATCTACCGCATAACTATCGCGCCAAGGATCAATATAAACATCGGCCACAATTTGACCGACGACACCAGCGGCAAAACCAAACAGCATAGATAAAATTACTACCTGAGAAATAAACTGCTCTTTTTGTTTTTTGAATAATTTCATATTTTTAAAACCATTTAGCCGTAGCTAAAATAATGATTAAAGCTAAAATACTGATTAATAAATAGCGCCTAATTACTTTACCTTCCTTAATTTCCAGAAGCCAATTACGAACCAAGCCGCTTAAGAGATAATAGCTGACAGCGACAATTAAGCCACTGACATAAATACTAGTAGGTAAAAATATGGTCGCCCAAAAAATTTCAGAGATTAAAACAGTGATTACTACGATATAAGGCAGGCCAGCAATTAAAGATTTACCGCTTGTCCAAACCAATTGATAATTTAATAAAACATTAATCGCTATAAAAATAATTAACAAGATTAACCAGGAAAAACCTAAAAAAACAGCCAAACTATAGAAGCCGCTGGCAATTAAAAAAATGGCGACCAAGTTCAGATGAATAATTATATTTTCTAAGGAATAAGCCTGATATTTAGTCCGAAGATGAAACTTCAAAAATACGACTTCGAAAAACGCCCAAAATAAAATTATCAAGCAAATTATAAAGACTTGTTTGAAAAATTGACCCTCTAAAAAAATAAAGAAAAGCAAAGCGCCAATAAAAAGTAATAGCGGGGTTGATAGAATCTGCCAAAAATTCGGGCTAAATAACTTCCGACCGGTTAACTGCCAGACACTTAAAATAATCAAAACCAAAGCTAAAGGCATTAACCAATATATCTGTTTCGGCATCACTAACAATTGTTCAAACAGAAAAAAAATGGCCAAAACTATTAATACCGGAATAATTCGATTAATTACTTTCATTATTTTTAATTACTTAGGATTTAAACCTTTGAGTTTTTTTAATTGATCAATAGTAAGGCCGATTTCCTTTAATTTTTCAACCGTGGTTGTGGCTAAATTATCAAAATCAAGATTATTTAGCTTTTCTTGCTCGGCCTTATCTAACTGGGAAACAATTTTGAACAGATTAAGAGTTCTACTCTGAATTGCTTCAATGTCAATTGCGAGTTTCAAAATTAATTTACCCTCTTTCAATTCAATCAATGGAATTTTTGATTTGTCTAAATTGCTAATCCGATTCAGATATATACTATTATATTTAGCTCCGGCTTTTTGGCCATATTTATGAGCCAACCAATCAATAAGACTGGGCGGCAAGTTTAAATCACCAAGCTTTAACTGGGTTATTTGGTAAGAATATGGAGCTTTCTCTCCCGCTTCCGCTTTAAATACTTTAGCCTTTAAAGTAATGTTAACCGCAATCGGCCTAAGTAATAAACCAAAAAATTCAATTTCGCCATCACTAATCACAACTTGGGTATTTTGAGCAAATCTCGGTTCTTTTTGTTTGGCTAAATTTTGGCGAATGACAAATGTTAACTCTTCCTCCGTCAACTCTATGCTGGTCATTTTTGTCGTCTGGTCATATTGAAAATTGGCTGATTTTTGAATAAAACTTTCTGGATTATTAATCACTATTAACCGACTCGGCGTTGGGACCCGATAAAAAATTTGAGAAAGAATTGGAACTTCAATAATACCAGCTTTGATGATCATTACAAATAAAAGAACTAAAATAAAAATAAATAAAAATCCAATCAGGAAAAAACAATTAGTCTTGACTGATCTTCTTTTAGTCCGTCTCTCTTTTTTCAGCGGATTAAACTTGGACTTAAAATCTTTTGGGGGCAATGAATTTTCTTCTTTAAAATTGATCCTAGCCATAAAAAGTTGTTTATTCTAACCACGGGTATTCAGTTCTTAAGGCCTGAATTTTTTCTTCTCCCTCTTTTGTCTTGTTCTGATTTGAGGTAAGTTGTCCTTGTTCAAGCGATTCAAAGGCAACAACCAGATTAAAATGGAGATCTAAATATTGAGCTGGCGCTTTCAAAGTCAAAATTTTATCCTTAATGCCTATAATTTCCTTGTCTTCCCAATAGGGTTTTAGAATGGCAACCAAATTTGATTCATAATCAGCCACCAAATTATTTTGCTCCTCTTGCTTTGGCTGATTTTGTATATCTTTATTAACCTGTAGCTCCGATTGATTAAAACAGCCGGCAAGAGTAAAGCCTAAAAAAACAAAAATTATAAAAATAAAAACTTTTCTAATGACAAAAATTTTTCTCATTATTTTATTAATTTAATAGATGAACGAGATTAGAATAAAAGATAAAATTCCGACAATGGCTAAAGTAACTAAAGTGATTACACCCGTCATTAAAGCTTCGGGAAAACGCTTTTGGAAGGCTAAATAAATGGGATAGCCACAGACTAAAATTCCCGAAACGGCAGCGCTAAAAACGAATAGGAGCAAAACTAGTAATGGACCAGCTATCCCTGGCGGATCATGAGGCATTGTATTACCAATAATAGTAATTAAGGAAGCAATCAATAAAATATAAATCGCTTCGGCAATCCCGCCTAAAAAACCAAATTTGAGGACTTCTGATTCGTTAATCTTTTGTTTTTTGAGCATAGATTTATAAGTTAATTGTAAATTTCTAACGATTAATTTCTAAAAAGCCATTTCCCCGCGATTCATTTCCATCTCTACCCAATTGTCATTAGCATTATCATAACGATAAGCTTTAAATTTATGAACTTTTTCCGTATCGGAATAAATGTATTCCACCCTCGTATCGCTACCAATGCGCCGTGAGCCGATGGTTTTTTTATCCAGAACTAACGGTTTAGTAGTTCGTTCCAGCTTCATTCGCCCTAGCGGCCCTTTGAATTCAACAATTTCAATACTGCCGGGGCCAATTTCTTCGGGTAAATCCTCGGTTCGGTGATCAATAACTTCAAAATTATCTTTAACTTTGGCAATAATATCCTGCCATTTCTCATCGGTCATAAAATGAAAAGTAGTTAGTAATTTAATAATAAGTGCTTAAAGTATCACCGCTACCGGTCCGATTGATATAAGTTTGTCGGTCAATTAAACCTTGCTCATACAGACCTTTAAGCGAAGAACGCATGGTAACCATCCCCTCGCTTCTGCCGGTTTGCATCGCTGAAGTAATGTGAGCAATTTTGTCTTCCCGAATTAAATTAGCAATTGCCGGCGTGTTAATCATAATTTCTCGGGCGACAACTACGCCTCCGTCTTTTTTCGGCAGCATTTGCTGACAGATAACCGCTCGCAGAACTGAAGCCAGCTGCATTAAAATTTGTTGCTGCCGATGGGCCGGAAACATATCGACAATTCTTTCGATAGTTTCGGCGGCCGTATTCGTATGAAGGGTTGAAAGTACCAAATGGCCGGTCTCGGCGGCAGTTAAAGTGGCCGAAATTGTTTCCAAATCGCGCATCTCGCCCACCATAATTACATTCGGATCCTGACGCAAAGCTCTCTTTAAGGCTTCGTGAAAAGAATGGGTATCGCGACCTAATTCCCGCTGTTCAATGATACTTTGTTCTTCTTTAAAAATAAATTCAACCGGGTCTTCAATGGTAATAATATGAGCCTTCCGCTCTTTATTAATCAAATTGATTAAAACGGCTAAAGTGGTCGATTTGCCCGAACCCGAAGGACCGGTAACCAAAATTAAGCCTTGATTCAAATGGCTTAATTTATAAATTGATTCATCAAAATAAATTTCTTTGGGGGTCGGAATTTGATCCGGAATTACCCGGGCAGCAAGACCGATTAGCCCCTCTTGCTGATGTAAATTAATCCGAAAATGACCACTAGCAATATCTAAAGCCAAATCAAGTTCTTTTTCTTTTTTAAAAATGGCGACATCATCTTCTTTCATTAATGAAAAAATGGCCGCTTCCAATTCATGAGGATCCAAATTCTCTTCACTGGCAACCGCTAAATTACCATCAACTCTTAAAGTTGGCTTGTTATTGGCAACCAGATGAAGATCGGAGGCATTTTTTTCCAGTGCTAATTTGAAGTATTCTTTTATATCCATAGAAATATAATGCCAATCTACCCGCTACGCCGTAGCGTTAGCGAGGCGAGCAAATGTATCCGAATCTACGAATGCATATTAGTAGTATTTGTAGATTGGTATGAATTTGTAGATTCGGATAATGCTATTATAGCACGAAATCCTGCCGTTTCAAAAGAAATTGATGGGCTTTCTTTAAGGAATCCTGACCTTGCTGATAAAACAACCTTTTCAATGCAGTAGGGTAATCAAACCAGCCAAAATCAATGTGCTCATCAGAAATTTTTATTTTTTCATCTCTGACCTCGCCCAGGAAAAAAACTGCCGTTTTATAAACTTTTTCTTTTATGCCATCATGAATTTCCGTATCAAAATCGTAGTCATATTCATCTTTGAAGCCTTGAATAATTTTAATCTTATCAATGCCGGTTTCTTCTTTGAGTTCACGCCAGGCTGAATCCAATTCTGTCTCCAAGCCTTCCTGCCGGCCTTTGGGAAAATTCCAATATTCGCCGCCATGATGCAAAAGCAAGTAACGAATGCCTTTGCCTTCGCGTTTAAAAGTGATGATACCGATTGTTTTTTGGCGAAGCATAGTTTATAAAATTACAAATCACAAATCTCAAATTCCAAACAAATTACAAGCACCAATAACCAAAATTCAAAACGGTTTAGAATTTAGGATTTTGAATTTGGGATTTATTTGGAATTTGTAATTTAGTGCTTAGGATTTTACTTCAAATACTTCCTCCCCTTCAACTTTTCTGGCAAATACTCCTGTTCTTCTTGCCAATCATAATTGGGCGAATACTTATAATCTTTGCCGTAGTTCAAATCTTTCATTAACTTAGTCGGGGCATTGCGTAGATGTAAAGGCACTGGCTCGTCCATGGTATTTCTCACATCTTCCTTTACTTTACCATAGGCCTGATAAACTTCAACCGACTTCTTGGCTTTGGCTAGATATACCACACATTCAGCTAGGGCAACATCACATTCAGGCATGCCTAAAAAATGAGCGGCCTGATAAGCTGAAACTGCTAAAGGTAAGGCTGAAGGATCGGCTAGACCAATATCTTCAACTGCCATCCGAATCATACGCCGGGCAACATACAAAGGATCTTCACCTGCCTCTAGCATCCGGCCTAGCCAATAAAGCGCGGCATCCGCATTACCGCCCCGAACCGACTTGTGCAAAGCCGAAATAATATTATAATGCTGCTCACCATCCTTATCATAAAGAAAACTTGATTTTTGCAGCGACTGTTTGATTATCTCTTTATCCAAAATAATTTTTCCCAAAGAATTAGGTTTAGCTGACCTAACAGCAAACTCCAAAGCGTTCAAGGCCACGCGGGCATCACCATTGGATAAGCTGGCTAAATAGCGGCTGGTAGCATCATCAAGACCGATCTTCAAACCAGGAAAACCGATCTTAACGGCTCGCTCAATAATCTTTTCAATGTCGTGTTCACTTAATTGGTTTAAAACGAAGACCCGGCTGCGGGAAAGCAAGGCCGAGACCACTTCAAAGCTGGGATTTTCCGTGGTCGCCCCGATCAAAGTGATTATCCCCTTTTCCACGTACGGCAAAAGCCCATCTTGCTGAGCCTTGTTCCAGCGGTGAATCTCGTCAATAAAAAGAATGGTTCTTTGGCCATTGAACTTACGCCGGTCTTGGGCCACTTTGATAATTTCCCTGAATTCTTTGACTCCGGAGTTAACCGCCGAAAGCTGAACAAAGGTTGATTTGGTCATCTTGGCAATGATTCTGGCCAGTGTACTTTTGCCTGTCCCCGGCGGTCCCCAAAAAATCATGGAAGGAATTTCATCTTTTTCCATGGCTTGGCGCAAAAGCTTGCCTTCGCCCACCACTTCTTTTTGACCGACAAAATCAGCCAAAGTTTGGGGCCGCAACCGGTCGGCTAGCGGCGCATTGGCTTTTAGATCAGCTTTAAATTTTTGATCAAAAAGGTCAGTCATAAAAATTTATATCTTATTTTCCAAATCGCCTCTGTCTTCTATTATACTCCTTAATGATCCTATCTAAATCTTTCTTGTTAAAATCCGGCCAGTGTTTTTTAATAAAAATCAGTTATGAATAAACTGATTGCCAGGTTAAAAAATTAGACAGCCGCTGTTCTCCCAAAGTCCGGATAATCAAATCCGGATCAGGTGTCCCGCCGGTCCAAAGGTTATTGCTAATTGACTCTTCGGTAATTTTGGCTGGGGAAATTTTTTGGCTGACAATTTTTTGCACCGCCTGCAAAATATCCTGCCGGCCGCCGTAAGAAATAGCAATATTAAGCAGTAACTTTTTATTATTCTTGGTTTTAGCCTCAGCCGCTTTGATTATTTTTTGCAGGTCAGAAGCTAAGCGTTCTTTTTGACCAATAATTTTTACCTTAACCCCCTGCTGATTAATTTCTTCAATATCTTCAGTCAAGGCATGCCGGAAAAGGTTCATTAGATGATTCACCTCAGTCTTTTTTCGGCTCCAGTTCTCGGTTGAAAAGGCATAAACCGTTAAGATTTTGATTCCCCGGTCAATGCACCATTGGGTTGTTTTCTTTATTTTATCATAACCCCGGCGGTGGCCTTCAAAGCCGGGCAAGCCGCGATTTCTGGCCCAGCGCCG
>Ga0265297_10007691_pt1 | contig 14793 bp, 15 predicted proteins | sample Munlanlwell13791_FD_192502 | JGI IMG/M metagenome (GOLD analysis project Ga0265297, IMG submission 192502) | Leachate microbial communities from a municipal landfill in Southern Ontario, Canada - Leachate well 137-91 | ecosystem: Engineered > Solid waste > Landfill > Unclassified | place... | reverse complement strand
CAACATCCGAACAGGCTGCGATGCACTCGCAAGTCGGGTTGCCCCAGTCCGAAAGCACAGGCTCCCGCCCGCTTCTCATGTATTCCTCCTTGCTCCAGGAGGTCCCGCCTGCGCCTGCGACATCTATCATTCGAACCCCTGCGCGCGAAAGCCCCGCCGCGCACTCCCGGCTTATGCCCGCGCCTGTTTCTTTCACAATGACAGGCAGCCCCAAGTCCCGCGCAAATGCGCCAATCGCCTTTCCGATTCCGCGGAACAGGCTGTCCCCCTCGGGCTGGCAGATTTCCTGCAGCGGGTTAAGGTGAATCGCAAGCGCGTCCGCCTCAACGGCATCGAGCGCCTCGCGCACCTTTTTCACACTGTATTTTTCAAGCTGGCAGCCTCCGATGTTGCCGATGATAGGGATGCTTGGCGCAACTTTCCTGGCCTTGTATGTGGAGGCAAGCTCAGGCCTCTCAATCATTGCGCGCTGCGAGCCTAGGCCGAATGCCACCTGCTCCTCTTCGCACGCCTTGGCAAGGGCGAGGTTTATTTTCCCGGCTTCGGGATAGCCGCCGGTAATCGCAGCCACCAATAGCGGGGAGGAAAGCTTCTTCTTGAACATAATACATGCGGAATCGATTTCCCCCAAGTCAAGCTCAGGCAAGGAATCGTGCACAAAGCGCAAATCTGAAAAGCCGGCCCCTACTTCGTATTCGACATTGCCTTCCCGCGCCGCCTCCACATGGTCTTTTTTCCGGCTTTGTATTCCGCAACCAGGGGTTTTTTTTGCCACCATAATGCACCGGAGAAGGCTTGGGAAAGCTCTTTTTAAATCCCTTTGCAGAAAAGCCGGCATGCAAATCAAAGAGTGGCTTTCCGAAAAATATATCTACATTCTGGTCCTTGTCCTCCTGTCCCTTCTCCTGCTGGTGATATTCATCTTCAACACGGGCGGCATGGACGCCGAATCCGCAAGGGTCTATGTCCAGACGCTCACCACCGTTGCGACGCTCGCGCTCCTTTACTACGCATACTTCAACGCAACCTCGAAAAAGGAGGAGGACATCGCACGCCTCGAGCTCGCGGTCCGCCCCATCCTGGACTGGGAAATCGAGAACAGGGGCGAAACGGTCTACTTGGTGCTCTCTGCAATCAAGCACCCGATTTACGACCTTCACGTCGTTCTCCGCATGGCGGGCCAGGCATACGCAATCGATGAGAAACATATCGATGTCTCAGGCTCGCACCCGAACACCAGCCGGAAGGCGGACATAAGCAAATTCCTCGAGGATTCGTTCGGCGGACAGAAGAACGTCCTTTCGCTCCATTTCACCTGCCACTCCGAGGTCGGGGGGAAATACGAGTTCCTTTTCACCAAGGAAACGTCCATGAAGGGCGGCGACTTCGTCTTCCAGCACAGGAAGATAATCTACGCGAAATACCCGTGGCGGGCAGAGCCGGTAAGGTTTGATAGCTAGTTTTTATTCATTCGCCCCATATCAAACGCATGCTTATTTTTCAGCTTCAAAGCAGCAGATTTGCCGGCCCAACTCTCTTGACTGCAGGTCAGCCAACAGATGCGGTGCACAATGGTTTTTTTTCCCCCCTGCCAACACATGACGTGATTTCCCAGCTTCTCCTTGCAAAGCTTTCTGAAAAAGGGGTTGACCTTTCAATTGCAAAAGTACCTGTTTCATGTAAGATTAAAACCCTTGAGGTTTCTGAAGCTGGGGATTCAGATATCTTTTTACGGGGAAACCCACTATCGTCGATTGCGATGGGCTTGGCAGAGTTCGCCCGAAACCACCCAGAATCAGATCTAAATTCAAAAATTGAGCAGGTGGCTTCCGCACTTTCTGAAATCAAAGAAATTGCAGCCGCAAGATCAGATATGCGCAACGAATTCAACGATTATCTGTCCAGTTATAGATTATTTTGCATTCAACAAAATTGCAATCCGCCTTTTTGGTTCGATGCCTTACCCACGGCCGCCTTTTCTTTCGGGGTTCTTTCAGATCCTGAGGTTTCAAAGGTATTTGTCGAATGCCCTGAAAAATTCGTGGAGCTTCAAAAATTTGGCAGGAGTGGTTTTCCATCCAGTGCCTTCGTCTATCTTGCAAATATCGCATATGCGGAAGGGCCGTGGGAAGATGGCACAGCAAACCCTTATCGCAGGAATTTGCTTTCTCTGCTTAAAAATGCAGATATGGACTTTGTTGGCGTTATTGGAAAAGCCCTGTGTTCAGGCATGTTTGATGAAACACTAATCCCAGCTCTCAATCGGCTATATAGTTCACAATTATTCCACGCACACCGGGTTGAAGCGAATGAAATACTCCGCTATTCTTCATTCGAAACTGCGTCTAGCCTGATCTCCGATAGAAGAATAAACCAGTTTTTTAGCCGAGAGCCGCGGTTTTTTGTCGATATCGCAGAAATTCTGGGCGAGGATGCCCATGCGGCATATAGGTTCATGTTTCTGCCACTTGATCTTGCCCTGAGAAAAATGGGGCGTTCCATCCCCCAAGAGGAATATGCAGCCATTGTAGGCGCCAACCCGCATTACCAGTACATTCAAGAAAACAAGGAAAGATTCCTCGAAGCGTTCAGATTTATTGCACATTCTATCGGAAACCCAAAAAAAAGGCCGTGTGAGAAAACAGGTATTGCGGGCGCTTTTTATTCCCTCGACTATGCTGCAAGCCGCAGGTTGCCTTCTGACTGGGCGCAAGCTTTTTTTGATGCCCAGCACCTCATCCAAGCCGGCTCATTCGAAGGCAAGGACGCGGCATTTGTCTGCTTGGCAGTAGGGATGGACTGTGTTTCCAGCCTGAGGACAGATGAGGAGAAAATATCCAAGATAAAGGATATCCTTCGAGTGCTTGAAGAGCGTGGCATAGAATTTTACTACCGCTATACCTCGAAGACAATCGAAAACGTTTACCTGACCGCCACCGAGCCGGGTTTTTCAGATGGGGAACGGAACGGGTTTCCGATAAAAACTGCCCTTGTCATATCGACTAAAATCGATCCGAATGGCGCATTCAGCCGAATGGATGCCGAGATTGACCCCCTCATAGACCACGGCTACAACATAATATTATGCGAAGCGGAATATGCTGATGAAGTTGAAAAACGCCTGCTCAACAATGGGCTTTTGCACCAGACGGGCACCCCGGCAAAATATGATCTTCTTGTGATTGCCGGGCACGGCTTTGAATTCGCAGCTGATGCTATTGGCACAGACCGTTTGCATCCCCTGCTGGAAAAAGAACCAAACAATATTTTTGGCGCACCTTATGGAAATGCATTCGGCGATTATTTATTTGGGGATTGGGCAAGCATGTTCAATGAGAATGCGAAGGTGATTCTGGATTCCTGTTCTACTGGCAGGGAAGAGTATGTGCCTGGTTTTTTGAAAACGCGCACATACTTGGGGAATGACTTGAACCCGGGCAACTACCAAAACATAGCGCAGGCAATATCGGATAAAGTCAAAATAGGGGTGTTTGCCCCGACAGAACCAACATTTTTGCGTGAAATATTTTTTGATGAATCGGGCAGAGTATCTAATGTGGCTTACGGTTATGAGGAACCGCCTTTTGGTGTGGTGGGCAGCACAACCAACTACATAGACGAATCAAAGAAGCGCTAATTTCTCATCTCGATATCGCCAAAGCCGCGTAAGCCACTACCTGTTCAAAGTCCCCGCTTGCCTCTCCAGAATTCGTATACTTGAGTAGTTCGCACGATTTTGCGCCGGAAAGTTTCGCATAGTGCATCGCGGCGGCAATCGGCCCATGCCCGCAAATCGACAAATCCTCCGAATCCATTTTCTTCTCAAAAGATTCCCAATCCATCCTCCTCAAAAAATCAATCGCCGCGCCGTCCTTTTTCTTCGCATCCTCCGCGCTCTCATAGTGCGTAAAGTCTGACGAAGCGACCACAACCGCATCCCGCCCAAGCGCATTTGCAGCCTCAAATATTGCGCGCCCCAAATCCTCCGCAGCCGCCTTATCCTGCACCCCCATGCACACCGCGACAAACCTGGCACTGGGGCAAACAACCTGCAGGAAGGGCAGCTGCACCTCGACAGAATGCTCATTGATGTGGGCAATCTCATCCTTCTTTGCGATTTTCGAGCGCTTCACAATCCCGTCCGCAAGCTCGGAATCGCATTCCACCATCCCAAGCGGCGTCTCCCAGTCTTCAAAAGAAACCGAGATCGGCGTGCCCATGCCTGTGTGGTTCGGCCCAATAATGACAGCCGTGATTCCCTTTTTTCCCCAATTGGAGCACGCGGCAAATGAAAACGCAGCAGTCTTCCCGGAGTAAACATATCCCGCGTGCGGGCAGACAATCGCAAGCCGCTCCTTTTTTTCAACCTGCAACGCGGCATCCGAAAGGCATTGCGCAACCTCCCGCCGCAGCCCTTTCGCATCAGAAGCATAAAATGCGCCAGAAACAGCAGGGTATCTCATGAAGGGTTTGCTTCCGCACACAAGATAAACCTTTGTAGGCGGGGCGGATATCATGTTTTATAAAACGTTATGCGCCCAGTTCCACAACCAGATACACACCCAATCCCTTAGGCAAGGTGATACCATGGACGCCGCAGCAGTTTCCCAAGTCAGCCGCTCAAGGGCGCAGGCGTTTTTCCGCACAGCCGCATTTTCTGCAAAACGGGCGCTTTCCGATGGGCTGATGCGCATAGGGCAGCCGTTCACAAAAGAGGCGCGCCTCATTTTATCCTCAAGATGGTTCGCGCGCAAGGCGAATATTGCAATTGAAGGGGGAAAACTAGGCGAAGCGGCAATTTTCTGCGGGAAAGCCGCAGCAAAGCTGTCGCTTGCAGGGAAAAACCAGTCCGCAGCCGAGCTCTATCTTTGCGCGGCTGATTTTTCCGCCAAGCCAGGCGCAAAGCCGGAAGGGGCGTCCAGCCTGCTGTTTTTGGCGGCAGAGGAATTCTCTTCCGCAGGCGATGTCCGCGCAATCAACACCTACCTTTCGTCTTCAGTGCGCGCCCCCCAGGACACGGGGCACAGGGCGCTTTGCCGGAAAAAGGCAAGGGAATCCGCGTTTGCGCTTGCCGGAAAAAGCGATGACGTGAAAGAGGCGCTCCACCTTTACGAAGTGGCACTCTGCCAGTCGGATTCATGCGAAGAGAAAAGGGAAATCGCGCAAATCGCGCTCCCCCTTGCAAACCGATTCCTTGCCCATTGCGCCATGCACAAGGCGGGCGTATCCCTTGCGGAATACCACGTTTCCTCTTTCCAGGGCATCCTCCAAAGCGAAGCGCAACGCCCCTCTCATGCGCTAGGTTTATAAGAACAAAATCGGAAATGGGGGCATGGCGGAAAACATACTCACCCATTCGTTTAAGGCATATCTCAAGAACATAAAGCTCATCTCGTTCTTCGCCATCCCTGCGTTTTTGGGCTTTTTCATACCCCTTCTCATAAACACACCCGTTTTCTCCGCGCTTGGCGGCACCTTCCTGCGCACAGGAAGCATCCCCGACCTCACCGCAGCCGACCTGGGAATAATCCTCGTCGGGCTTCTTTCCTCGCTTTACCTGGTTTCATTTGCTATAGTGAACATCAATATCGTGATAAAGTCCCAGCGGACCGCAACCAACATCCGCACCGAAGTGATGAAGGGGATAACCGGATACACCCTCAACGTCTTCCTCCTTTTCCTTCTCGGGACAATCGCGCTTCTCATCATACAGCTTCTCACATTCGAGCTTGGCGTCCAGTCCTGGCTTGCGCCGCTGCTTTCGCTTCTTGTCTGGCTTCCACTTTTCTACGCGCCGGCAGGGCTGGTGATTGACGAGCTTCGCCCGTTCCGTGCGGCGCAAAGGTCTTTCGGCATGTTCTTCTCGAAGCTCCCCTATTTCCTTCTATGGCTTGCGATTTCATTCGCCCTCCTTTCCGCGCTCGACTTCGCTTTCCTCTCCCTTCTTCCGCACAAGGTAGGCTCGCTCGCAGTGCTTCTGCTGAATTCATTGGTGCTGATGCCTTTCCTTATAGTGCTCCAGACTCAGATTTACCTGAGCAAGTACACCATACTGGACTAAGCGCAAAACCGGGTTATCTGCCCGTTTGCAGTTTTCCTGTTTTTCCCCTTACCTGAGAAGCGTCGCGGAACTGGAAGCAATCATCGTTGCGGCTCCCGTAACCGCAGCCACCACCACCCCCCCTACGATAAGCGCGTATGAGGTTGTGATGTATTTCCCCCTCTGGTCTGAAGGCTGCGTCTGCGCAAGCCCATATGCAAGCCCGCCAAGGACTATCAGTATCACAGACACTACGGGCCCAAGCTGAAGAAGCAGGCTCTCAATCCCGGTCAGAGTGTCCAAGACTCCCATCTTTCCACCCCACAGCCCATTTCCGCCCAAGCTATAAAATCCTGCCGTTCAAAAGCGGCCCATACGGGATTTCCTTTATATACTTTTTCCTTTTTATACAGGGCAAGTGAGGTGTGACATGCGCGACCATTATCTTTTCAAGATGCATTGCATGGACGAAGGCGAGGGCGACGACGAAGGCGACGAGAACGACGATTTTGACGATGAATGGGAAGACGACGAAGAAGAGTAGCCCCCTTTCCTCCTTTTTCTCTTCGGTTTTTCAAACGCTCTCCGTCCTCTTCCCGCTTTTTCCTTATAATCCATTTTTAAACACATCTTATCCTATTTTGCCCCATGCGGATTAGCGCGAACAAGGCGGCAGCAGGGCTCGTCCTCACATCCATGTTCCTTTTTGCGTCATCCGGGGCTTTAAGGCGCGCTGAGCTTTTGCACGAGGAGCGGATGGTTCGGGAAACAGCCGTCTCTTCCACCAATTATTCCGCACTGCGCAGCCCCCCTGGCAGGAAGGATTTGAGGGTTGTCCTGCCGGCTTGCGCAGGAGCGGCAAGGATGAATGGCGACTTCAATGCCGCCCTTTCAGGAATGGAAATCCCGTGCAGCATCCCGCCTTATTCCACCTGGAAGGATTTTTTCGTCTCAAACACGAACGCGGTAAGTATCGTGCCAGGGCTTGGCTTTAATGGCGTGGCATTTAGCTCGGCAAGAAGCATAAGCCTGGACCCTGCCTGCGCAGCAAGGCGCCTGCAGTGCATGTCCATCCTGGCTCATGAGGGGGGCCATCTGCATTCCGCCCCGCCATCCCGGATTTTGCCCATTCATTCGGACGAGGATGTCCCCTCCTTTCCGAAAAAGACAGATTCCTCGCTTGAAAGGGAGCGGCAGGCGGTCCATTACCAAATGAAATTCCACGCGGATTATTTCCAATTCCATTCCCGGTCTCTTTCGGAAGAGGGGGTAAAAGCGCTTTCAGACAGCCTGGATTCCCTTGAGAAGGACTATCTTGGATATTCGCTCTCTTATTCAGGTTTCAGCCTGTTTTCAGCCGCAAGGATGGCGCGAGGGGTTCTTCTCCTGCTTGGGGCCGCGATTGGGGCATTTTCATGGCTCAGGGAGCAATTCAGGTATTATTGCGGGCGCGAAAAGCCATGCGATTTTAACCAGGATTAAGTCGCGCCAGGCGGCGTTTTCCTTCCAGCTATCCCCCGGCACCACCGGAATCCTGCTCTCAGATGCTTTATATGCCGCCAATTAGAACCCTATTTCATGGCAACTGTCGAAGAGGAGATAATCCATTGGTGGAAGGACGAGAAGGGCGAGTCCCACCGCAATGCCCTGCGCCTCGAGTCCGAGCCGGCATCGGAGCAGAACGGCTTCCCGCGCGACGGAATAATCACCCTTCGCCTTATGAACACCGTTTCGCAACAGGCGATAAAGCTTTCCCCTGACGAGGCGCTCAGGATAAGCACGCAGCTTCTCTCGGTTGCAAAGGAGCTCCTCAACCAAAAAAGGCAGATGTGGAACCATCACGAGGACTAGCCAGGTTTCTTGACATGCTCATTCTGCCCCTGCCGGGCGTAGGCCGCTTCCGGCAGGGGTCCCCTCCCACCAGGCATGGCGTTGCCTCCCATCCGTCCTTCAGCTTGCCCCTTCCGTTCCAATAAAGCGCGCGCGAGGGCATTTTCCGGGCGATTGCCTTTATATGGTTTTTCGACCGGAACAACCGAGGAGGCAATGCCGATGGGACGCGTGCATCGAAACCAGTTTTGCAGCAACGGGGGAGAAGGCAGGGTATCCTTGGGCGGAACCGTTCCGCAGGCCCCATTAGGCGGGCAGGAGGGCAAGCCATCAGCATTTCAAAACCGGCTCCTCGATCCGGAGCAGCTTAAGAAAGACGCGGTTGCCGCCGAAAAAGAAGGGGACGCCAGGAGTGCAATATCCTCCTATATGCAATTAATCAAGTGCTTTTGCGATGATCCTGCCCCCAGGGGCAAGTTCTGGGAGAAAGCAGCCGACCTGGAACTCGGCCTTGAGCCGCTGCTGGCCATCCGGTATTATGAAAACGCGCTTTCTTGCGCGCGCAGGTGCTCAGACGATGGCTGGTGCGATAGGATAAATGCCAAGCTTGCAGGCATAGCGGGCGCCCGGCCGCAGGAGAAACCAGGGGAGGGCGCCAGCCAGGCGGAAAGCGGAGCGGCCAATCCCGGTTCATTTTATAGCCCGCAAACAGACGCCAAAACGCCTGCCGAGCTGATGAGGGATGCACGCGGCATGGGGGCATCGATGGAGGCTGCAAAGATATGCATCCGCATATTCAACGCGCCCGGAGACCGGGCAATTAGGGACCAGGCGCTCTCGATGGCAGCCAAAATCCTTTTCGATTTGAATCACCCGAATGCGTTGGCGTGCTGCCAGTTGGCCCTTTACCGTACGGGCAATCTGGAGTTCAGCCGGATGATAGGCCAAATGGATGCCTATGCGAAGCGGCAGTGAGGCGCCCCGTTTTCCGCCTGCCCAAAAGACCATCCGCGTTTATAAATTTCATCCGAGAACTTGCTGACAGAATTTCCGGGGCGGCCGGATATCGAGGGCAAAAATGGGGCAGGTTCCAGGAACCATCAGAACGCTTCACAACCCAGCCCCCCGCTGCCGCGCCGATTTTCCCAAGCAACAAGCCAAATCCGAAGGCATATTCCCCTGCCCCATCTCCTGGCTCAAGTCAAAATACCATTCCCTAATCGAAAAGCGCCTGGAGCATTCCGCCAACAAAAGCGAGGAAAAAGGCGATTTTGGCGAAGCCGCAAGAAAACACCTTTTGGCAGCCGAAGAATCCGCGGATGCCAAAACACGCAAGGAAGAGCTTTGCCGCGCAGCCGCCCTCTTCGAGCGCATCGGCCTTTGCCGGGAGGCGGGTTGCGCCTATGCCCGGTCATTGCAGGAAGAAGCCGGGCTTTTCGAAGCCGGCGGGAAAATCGAATCCGCCGCGCTTCTCCGCTTCGACATCGCAATCTTTTCGGAGGATGAGGCGGTTAAGAAGGCGGAATTCCTCAAGGCAGCCGAGCTGTTCTCCTCTCTTCGCTGGCATAACCGCGCAGGGATGGCCTATCATTCCGCAATGAGGCTCGAGAGCAGGATTGAGGACAAGCTGCACCTCGCCCACCTCATTTCCCACCATTATTCGCTTCAAAAGGCATATGGGGAGATGGCAAGCATATGGCTTGACCTGTCCTACGAATCCCAAAATCCGAGGATTTCAAGGCAGCTGTTCGTGCTTGCAGGAGTCTGCATGATGAGAAACATGCAGTATTCAGATGCCATGAATTATTTTTTCATAGCCCTGCGGGACGAAACAAACCTCAAGCGCAGGCTTGAAATCCTGGAAAGAGTGGCGGACTGCCTTGTTGGAAAGAGCCGCTGGCGCGAGGCCGGGCTTTGCCTCGCGATAATCTACCACAACATCGAAGACCAGCCGGGCAACTTCGCAAAGAAATGGAACCTGGCGATGCAGATAGACGGCTGCTTCCGCCACGCCAACCTGCGGCGCGATTACGAAGACGTGATGCCCGCACTGCGTGCCGCTTTTGCCGAGCCCAACCAGAAATCAGAGATGGAGCGGCTCGGGCTTCTCAGGGACGCAGACCGCGTTTTCTGCGACATAGCAAGGGATTCGAACGTGGACTTGGGGAAAATCGAAGCGCCAGCCATAACAAAAGCCGCATAGCCCCCGCAGTAGTCCTGATTTTATACCTTTTTCTCCACACATCAGACCGTTCACATGGAATCATTCGATGTCGCGATAATAGGCGCAGGGCCCGCGGGCACCTCTTCCGCGCTTTTCTCCTCAAGGCTGGGTCTGCGGGCGGCTGTTTTCGAGGAGCACGGGAAGGTCGGCGAGCCCGTGCACTGCGGCGAATGCTTTTCGGAAGCATCGCGCAAAAGGCTCGGGCTAGAGCTTCCCGACGAGGCAATCTCCCTTCAGGTAGACGGCATCCGCGTGGTGTTCCCCAACCGCAAGACCTCATTCATCCGCGAGCAGGGCTATTCGCTTGAGAAGGAAAAATTCGAGCAGCATATCGCAAGGCTTGGGCAGGAGGCGGGCGCAACCTACAAAATGCGCCACCGCGTCTCCTCGCTTTCACGCGGGGCGGGCGGGAAAGGGTGGCAAATCGCCACCACGCAAGGCGAATACTTTGCAAAGCTGATTATTGACGCAAGCGGCGTGGACGGCGTTTCCTCGCGCCTCCTGTCCCTCAACCCGGCCCCAAGGAAAGTGGTGGGGCTGCAGTACGAGATGTCCCCGGTCGAGTCGGACGGTTTCATAGATTTTTTCCTCTGGCCCGCCCTTGCCCCCCATGGCTACCTTTGGGTGATACCCAAGAAAGGCGGCAGGGCGAATGTCGGCCTGGTGACAAACGACCCGCCAAGCACGAGAAAATACCTGGAAAAATTCATAGACGAGTACGGCTTGCGCGAAAAGGGGGTGGTCAAGTCGTTCGGCGGCATGATTCCTGCCTCTGGCCCGCAGCCGAAAACATATGCGGACGGGATATTGCTTGCGGGCGATGCGGCGGGCTTCACCTCTCCCATGTTCGAAGGGGGAACCTCGCTTGCGCTCACTTCCGGGAAATTCGCAGCGCAGGCGGCGTCGGAGGCGCTCCTGCGCAATGACACCTCCCCTTCCGTGCTTTCAAAATACGAAACAATGTGGCGCGCAGAATTCCCAGACTACCAGAAGCTGGTGGGGGGCAAGGAAAAAATCTACGGCTTCACCGACTCAGAGCTTGGCAGGATAGCCGGCATCATCCCGCGCGACCTTACAAAAATCTCAGCGCTGCAAAAGGCGAAAATCGGCGCGAGCGTCCTTCTCACCGCGCCCAATCTCCTATCGAAGGGCTTCGTTCCCGCAATGGAGGCGCTTGGCAACTCGCGCGCCGAAAAGTACGGCTGGTAAGCCCCAAAGAGCACGGACGGCAGGCGGTAGCCGCATCAGCGCCAGCGTGGCGCAATCAGCATTCCGAAATCACCATCATCGTTTTTGTCTTCTCAATCCCGTTTATCGCCTGTATCCTGTCAAGAAGAACCCGCCTGTAATCATCCATGTCCCGGCATCGCACGGTAACCAGCAGGTCCGCCTCGCCAGTGACTATCTCCGCCTCCGCTACGCCTGGAACCTTCAAAAGCCCGCGCGCAATGTCCGATTGCGTTTTCCCAAGCTTCTTAAGGTCCGAAACATTCACGAATACGAGCAGGTGCGCCTTTATCCCGAATCCCAGCTTCTTGTAATCCTTGATGACGCCCCAGCCGCGTATTATCCCCTCCTTCTCCATCCTCTTTATCCGATGGTGCACTGTCGAGGAGGGCATGCCCAGCCTTTTTGCAATGATGTGCAGTCTTGCCTTCCCGTCCTTCTCCAGCATGGCAAGTATCCGTTCATCCGTTTCGTCGTGTGCGCTTCCCATGGTTGTATTTTATCCAATAAAACATTATAAATGTTCTCAATATTTGCAATTTATACGATTATTTTTGGATAAATTATTAATATGGCCTCAGCCACCGCAATCACAGGGTGGTAAGGATGGAAAAAAGGAAAGCATACGCAAAACTCACATCGCATACTCTTGCCTTCTGCGCAAACTATTTCCATGGAAACGGATTCACGCAATTGATGCCGGTCATGCTCTCGCCCATAACCGACCCGCTGGGCCCCGACCCGGGGAGCAGCGTGATAAAGACGGGGGAAATCGAATACCTCGGGCAGCGCCTCTCGCTTACGCAGTCGATGATACTGCACAAGCAGATTGCGGTCCAAAGCGGCATCGACAGGCTGTTCATCCTCTCCCCAAACGTCCGATTGGAGCACCCCAAAAGGCGCGAGAGCGGCAGGCACCTATTCGAGTTCTCGCAGCTTGACTTTGAAATCGCGCACGCGAAGATGGATGACGTCTTCTCGCTCATGGAAGGGCTCATTTGCGGCGTGGCGGAGTCCACGCGCGCCGACTGCGCGCCTGAGCTTTCAAGGCTCGGGCGGGCGCTTCCCCGCTTCGCCGCGCCCTTCCCCCGCCACACCACGGCCGAGCTCATCGCCCGTTACGGGTTAGACTGGGAGCCTGCGGCATCAAAAGAGCACAAGTCCCCTTTCTGGGCGATTTCCCACAAGCGCGAGTTTTATGACCGGGAGGACCCGGAAAGCCCCGGCACCTACCGGAACTACGACTTAATCTACCCGGAAGGCTTCGGCGAGGCGCTCTCTGGAGGCGAGCGGGAATGGGAGTTTGACAGGATAATGTCCCGGATCGGGCGCGACCGGCTGGGCAAGGCGCAGTTCTCCCCATATATCGAACTTGCAAAAGGAGGGCTCACCCCTTCCGCAGGCGGCGGCTTTGGCATAGAGCGCATGGTGCGCTACCTATCAGGCGCCCCGCATGTCGGGGATGTGCAGCTTTTCAGGCGCGTTCCCGGCGAACCTGTCGTGGTATAGTCTTCCCCTTTTTATTTCTTTTTCATCAATCATCTCGCAGGGTAGTCTTATGGACGCTTTGGGCACGGATTTCGTTTCGATTGGCAGCATACTCTCCGGAGCCCATAACGGAAAGTCCGTGAAGATACGCGGCTGGGTGCACCGCTGCCGCACCTCCGGCGGGCTTTGCTTCCTGGTTCTCCGAGACTCATCCGGCACCATCCAGTGCGCGGTGAAAAAGGACGTTGCAGGCGAGGCTGCATTTGCCGCGGCATCCGGCGCATTCATAGAGACATCCGCAATGGCCGGGGGAACGGTGAAAGAGGACAAGCGCGCGCCTGGGGGCTTCGAGCTTTCAGCCTCCGATTTTGAAACCATCTCCCAAGGCGAGCCGTTCCCAATAAGCAAGGACCAGTCCACGGAATTCCTGCTGGACGTGCGGCACCTGTGGCTCCGCTCGCAAAGAATCACGAAAATAATGCAGGCGCGCGACCACATCACGCGCTACTTGCGCGAATTCTTTTTCACGGACGGCTTTTACGAGGTGTCGCCGCCCATAATAACAAAAAGCGCGTGCGAAGGAGGCTCCACTCTTTTCGAGCTCAACTATTTCGGCTCGCCAGCTTACCTTTCGCAAAGCGGCCAGCTCTACTCCGAAGCAGTCATAGCATCGCTCGAAAAAGTCTTCATACTCGCGCCCTCTTTCCGTGCCGAGCCTTCGCGCACCATCCGCCATCTTGCGGAGTATTGGCACCTGGAGCCGGAAATGGCATTTTTCAGCCAGAAGATGAACATGGCGCTCCAGGAGAGGATGCTTGAGTCGGTATGCCACCGCATGGCGACGAACCATCCAGACTTATTGCTCGCAGTGGGGCGCGACCCGAAAGACCTATTGGAAGTGAAAGCCCCTTTCCCAAGGCTCCCGTATGAAAAGGCAATCCCGAAACTGCAGGAGCTCGGCTTTTCGATAGAATGGGGGCAGGATGTGGGCGCGGATGAGGAATATGCGCTCACAAAAGACGCCAAAGTCCCGATTTTCCTGCACAACCACCCGAAAGATTTCAAGGCATTCTACATGCGCGAAGACCCGGACAAGCCGGGCACCGTTCTTTCGGCAGACCTTCTCGCCCCGCAGGGGCATGGGGAGATAATCGGCGGCTCCGAGAGGATTTGGGAGTACGACGAGTTGGCGGCGCGGATGGCTGAGCAGAAGATGAAGGAAGAGGATTACAAGTGGTATGTCGAGCTTCGGAAATACGGCTCGGTCCCGCACGCAGGCTTCGGGCTTGGCATAGAGCGGCTGGTGAAGTGGATGCTCAACCTGGACCATATCCGCGACGCAATCCCGTTCCCGCGGACGATTAACCGGGTTTACCCGTAACGCCGGGCTGGAAAAACGCCACAATATAAAAATCTAGCCCCCATATATCCGGCGACCAGAGCATTGATTCCATGGCAAAAGCAACCCGCCCCTCAGATATGGGTATGGCCCATTCCAATGGGCAGCCCGGGTGTTGAATATGGTGGAAAAAACAGCTTGCTTGTCGGACATAGAAATAGCGCAGTCCGTGCGCCTCAAGCCAATAGGCAGGATAGCGGCACGGCTCGGAATCCCGAAAAAAAAGCTCCATCATTACGGCGATTACATGGCCAAGGTGCCGTTCCCGTATTACAATGAGGTGGCCGGCAATCCGGAGGGCAAGCTGATACTGGTCACCGCAATCACCCCGACGCCCATGGGCGAGGGGAAGACGACGGTCACAATCGGGCTCACGCAGGCGCTTTGCAGGATGAAGCTGAAGGCATGCTGCGCGATTCGCGAGCCCAGCCTCGGCCCTGTGTTCGGGGTGAAAGGCGGCGCGGCAGGCGGCGGGTGGTCGCAGGTCCTTCCAATGGAGGAGATAAACCTCCATTTCACAGGCGACATCCATGCGATAACCGCTGCGAACAACCTTCTTGCGGCAATGATTGACAATCACATATT
>Ga0265297_10007689_pt1 | contig 14797 bp, 17 predicted proteins | sample Munlanlwell13791_FD_192502 | JGI IMG/M metagenome (GOLD analysis project Ga0265297, IMG submission 192502) | Leachate microbial communities from a municipal landfill in Southern Ontario, Canada - Leachate well 137-91 | ecosystem: Engineered > Solid waste > Landfill > Unclassified | place... | reverse complement strand
AAAACATACTTATGTCCACAGGATAAATAATATCATGGATATCCTGGACGGCAAGACGGATAAATTCCGCGGGTTTTTATGAGAAACGGACTTTTAAGCGTATTGAAATGCCCGGATTGCGGCAAGTCCTCGTTCCGCGCCGAAGAGGAAGGCCGGGATGGTACGGAGATCCGCGGTGGCAGGGTTGTATGCGGGGATTGCGGAGTTCCGCGCCGCATAATCGACGGGATAGTTGATTTCCTCGGGAACCCAAGCGCTGACGTGCTGAGAGAAAAGGGCGCCGTTGACGCGGAGGAGTATTTTTCGGACAGCTCCGGAAAGAGATATAAGGTAAATAGGGAATCCGTGGAGAGGTTCAGGAGCCAATTTTTGTTATTGCCGGAAGGCGACGGGTCTTATTTTTTCAGAAGAGGCGGGTGTTTTCAATCCATAGCCGAAGGGGCGCACAGGTTCCGCGCGGCGCAGCGGCTGATGGGGTTGAGAGGCGGGGAGAAGGTCCTGAGCCTGGGGGATGGTTTTGGTTACGCGTCGTATAGATTCGCGCAGTCCGGTTGCAGCGTCGTCGCGCTCGATATAAGCAGTTATCTGCTGGCGGCGGACGCGTATGTCGCCGGCGCGTATTTTGACAGGGTTTTCAGCGACATGCACGCCCTGCCTTTCGCGGATGGTGTGTTTGACGCCGTCTTCTGCAGCGCGGCCATGCATCATTCAAGGGATCTTCGCAGGGCGTTTTCCGAGGCCAGGCGCGTCCTGAAGCCGGGCGGAAAAATTTTTCTGATAAACGAATCCGCCCGCGGGGTGTTTGAAAAAGAGGACCCCGGACTCGCGGATTTAAATAAGAGGGGATACAGCGACACGGCCTATACGATACCCGAATGGGTAAGGTCGGCTAGGGCCTCCGGTTTCAGGGCGGTGAGGGTCGAGTTTCTTTCCCTGGCGGATGATTACATAGCGCGCCAGGAAAATAAGGGCGTCCGCGCGTCTAATTTTTTAAAGATAGCGTATTTTTTAAGAAGGCATCGCGGCATGGAGAATCTAATACTTTTTTTATTAACGTATCCGCGCCTCTTGTTAAGGCCGAGGAGCTGGCGCCTGGTGTGCTGCAAATGACAGATAACGCGTGTAAAATCTGCGGTTCGGAAAGATATTCCAGGCGCCTGGATTTCAGGGATAAGAAAAGGCAGGTAGTGTCGTGCGGGGCCTGCGGCGCCTGGCGGACCATGCCGTATTTTTCCATGGATTACGGCGTACAGGAATTTTACTGCGAGCACTACATGAAGAATGAAAGGCTTTACAGGGGATTTGCCAGAGATCTGGTAGACATAGTTTTCAGGCACAGGCGGAAAGGCAGGCTTCTCGACATAGGGTGCAGTGTTGGGTTTTTGCTGGAAGAGGCCCTGGCGCGCGGTTTTGAGGCGGAAGGCATGGAATTGAACGAAAGGGCCGTGGAGATAGCGAGGTCAAGGGGCCTGCTAATCAAAACATCCAGCCTTGAGGCCGCGGGTTACGGCGAGGATGTCTTTGATGTGGTCGTGTTGAATCATATATTGGAGCATATCGTTGAGCTGAACGCGTTTCTGAAGGGTGTAAGAAAAATCATCAGGGAGAATGGGATCCTGGTGATAGGTGTTCCGAATCATGACAGCCTGATAACCAGGTTATGCGGGAAGAATTGGTACGGGTGGGGCGTGCCGGAGCACGTATGGCATTTTGACAGAAAGAGCCTGCGCGGCATATTGTCGAAAAACGGTTTCAGGACAATAGAATTGATTCAAAACAGCCAATATTACCCGTTTTCAAAGTCGTTAAGAAAAAATTCAATCGGGGCCGCGGCCAGGATTGGGAACAGGATAGGGGCCGGTGATCAATTGATAGCGATTGCCGAGAAGGCATAAACATGTCCAGAGAAACCATCACTGCCCTGATAATCGCCAAAAACGAGGAAAAGAATATCCTGGGGTGTCTTGAGAACATAAAGTGGTGCGATGAGATCGTCGTTGTGGATGACATGAGCTCGGACAACACGGCCGAGATATGCCGGAATTTCGGGGCGAAGGTCTTTAAAAATAAGTCCGACGGTGATTATAATCTTCAGTGCGACATAGGCCTTCGTAATGTAACGAGCGACTGGGTGCTCAACATAGACGTGGATGAAAGGGTGTCCTTCAGGCTGAAGAAGGACATATTGGGCGTCCTGGCCTCAAATTCAAAATTTTCGGCTTACAGTTTCATGAGGAGGAATCATTTTCTGGGAAAGTTCATGCGGCACGGGGGATGGTACGAGAGGCAGGTTAAATTTTTCAGGACAGGCAGGGGCAGGTACCCGGAGAGGAGGAATCTGGGTTTGTTGAGGGTCGAGGGGGACGTGGGGGCCCTGGATTCGCATATCAATCATTACCCCTTTGTCTCCATAAGCCAGTTCATCAACAGACAGATCAATTACGCGATATTTGAGGCGAAGGTCATGCGTGAAGAGAGAGGCGTGATCGGGCTGGATGAGATAAAATATAATCTAACCACGAGGCCTTTAAAGCTTTTTTTCAAGCTGTATTTTAAAAAACAGGGATTCAGGGACGGTATGCACGGATTCATATTTTCGATATTGAATGCCTGGAGGCATTACACAAGATGGTCGCTATATTGGAATCGGTATTGCATGAAAGGAGATAAGACACATGAATAAGCTTCAGTCGTTTCAGCAGTTCCTGGCCACGCAGAGCGTCCAGGTCCCGGTAGCGAGTTTTATAATTAATTTATTCATAGCCGCTTTTTTGTCGTTCATATTGAGCAGGGTATATATCAGATACGGTGAATCGCTTTCGAACCGCAGGATGTTCGCGAGGAATTTCATGCTCATAACGATGACCACCATGCTCGTGATAGCCATAGTGAAATCTTCCCTGGCGTTATCCCTTGGCCTTGTTGGCGCACTTTCAATAGTAAGGTTCAGGGCAGCCATAAAAGAACCGGAGGAATTGGCGTATCTGTTCCTCAGTATAGGCATAGGGCTTGGTTTCGGCGCGGACCAGCGTCTCATAACAGTTGTGGCGTTTTTTATAATAGTAGGCATCATATGTCTTAAGAAGTTTTCTCACAAGTATCAGGACAATCAGAATTTGTATCTGACGATCTCGAGCCAGGGCGCGGGCAAGGTGGATTTGGACAAGGCGGTGGAAATACTTAAAAAACACTGTGTTGGCCTGAGCCTTAAGCGCCTGGATGAGGCCAAGGACGTGATGGAAGCGGCTTTCGTGGTGGAATTCAGGGATTTCAACGATCTTAAAACAGCGAAGGAAGAACTGCAGAAATTGAAGGATTCCGTAAAAATAACGTTTTTGGACAATAAGGGGATTTATTAATGAGAATAAAGACGTCTAAAACCAGAAGCCCTTTGATTGATTACCTGAAAGATATTTCAGGCCGCAATAAAAGGCGGATATCTGTCCTCTTGGCGGTGTTTTATTCCATATTTTTGTTCGTGGCCGGGGTATTGGTGCATAAGTCAGGCCTGGTGGAGGATGTTATCAAACCGGCGATAAAGAGCAGGCGTGTCTTTTTGAAGCATCTCGCGAGGGGCGCTTTTAAGGCCAGGCCCGAGCGCCTGACCATAGACATAAAACATGAGGATTTTCAGAAGCTGGAGTACAAGAGGCGCGAGGCATTGGAGGCGAATCTTTTGATGAAGGACGACGCTGATTACGTGAACGCCAGGATCCGGCATAATGGCAAGACATTGAAGGCTAAGATGCGCCTGAAAGGAGACCATACTGATCATCTTGTGACTGACAAGTGGTCATTCAGGGTTGTTTTGAAAGGAGATGATACCTTGTTTGGAATGAAGGTGTTTTCTCTTCAGCACCCGAATACCAGGAATTATATCTATGAATGGCTGTTTCACAAGGCGTTGAGGCGCGAGGGGCTGGTGTCTTTGAGGTATGATTTTATAGATGTCACGGTCAACGGCAGGGACCTTGGCATATACGCGATAGAGGAGTTTTTTGATAAAAGGATAATAGAGCATAATGAATACCGGGAGGGTCCTATAATCAGGTTTGATGAGGAAAAGATGTGGGAGGAGCGTCTCCAGCGCGGGGATGCGGTAAACGCCGGATCGTATCTCTCAAGCACGATAGACGCGTTTCAGACGAACAAGACGATGCGGGATGAGGGCCTTCGCAATGATTTTTTAAAGGCCCTTAGCCTTTTGGAGCTTTTCAGGAAAGGCGAGCTTAAGACGAGCGATGTGTTTGATGCAGTTAAGCTCGCGAAGTTTTTCGCGCTGTGCGACCTGATGGGCGCGGAGCACGCGACCATATGGATAAATATGAGGTTTTATTTTAATCCGATAACCTGCCGTCTTGAGCCCATAGGCTTTGACGCGAGCTGCGCCCCTATACAATACCCCTGCCTTAAACAGCAGGGAGATTCTTCTTACGCGCCAAAGGATTCGGGGGCCCCGCTTGAAACGTTATATTCGAATCTGACCAGGGACAGGGAGTTTTTAAAATTATACATGGCGGAACTGGAAAGGGTTTCTGACCCGTCTTATATAGAGAATTTATTCAGCGACATAGGCGGGGAATTAAAGTCAAGGCTTGACATACTGTATAAAGGATTCCCTTATTATAATTTCTCAAAAGACATGTATTACAGCAATCGGCAGATAATAGAAGTAAGCCTTAATCCAGTCAAGGTGGTCAACGCGTATTTCAATGGTTCATACACGGAAGGCCTTGATATAGAATTCGGGAACGCCCAGGCAATGGATGCTGAGGTAGTGGGGCTTCTGTGTGATGGGAGTGTTATGATGGCGCCCGCTCAAGAGGTGTTTCTGAGTGGGAAGATCCCATCGGAGACAGTCGCTTACAGAAACACGAGATTTTTATTTCCGGCCGGGTTTGAATGGGACGAGTCAATGCTTTCCGGTTTAAAACTGGTCTGCAGAGTCTTTGGAACGAGCCGTGAGAGGCATGAGGCCGTATTTCCATTCAACAGGATAACAAGGTCTTTTATTGACAATGATTTTGTCAGGGAAAGGCCGAACTCCGAGGATTTTGATTTTATATCGGTTGACGAATCCGATAAAAAGATACTTATAAAGCAGGGTTTATGGGAAATTAACAGAAATCTGATCCTGCCGGAGGGTTACACTGTTATATGCGCCGAGGGCGTTCAGATTAACCTGACAAATAAAGCGAAGATACTTTCGTTTTCGCCCCTTTATTTTATCGGGAGCGAGGAATTGCCCATAACCGTGTATTCCGGGGATTCCACCGGAGAGGCGTTTTTGGTTATGGCGCAGGGCAGGAAGTCTGTGTTAAAATACGTCATTTTTAAGAATCTCGCCGCGCCTGAGCAGGCGGGTTGGAAACTGACAGGGGCTGTCACTTTCTATGAGTCTCCTGTCGAGATATATAATTGTGAGTTCCTTGGAAACAGGATGAGCGATGACGGCCTGAACGTTGTGCGGTCAGGGTGCCTGATAGAGAGGACATTGTTCAAGGATACCTTTTCAGACGCGCTTGATTTTGATTTCGTGAAAGGCAGGATAATCGATACATCTTTTATCAATTGCGGAAATGACGGCATTGATGTATCCGGGAGCGTAGTTGACATAGAAAGGGTTCTTGTGGACGGCGCTAAAGATAAAGGCATAAGCGCCGGAGAGATAAGCAGTGTCACGGCCGAAGATGTGAGGATCAGGAATTCCAACATAGCGGGCGCCAGCAAGGACCTGTCAGTTCTTAATATAACAAATATGAACATTACCGATTGCGATATAGGTTTCACCGTATATAAAAAGAAAGCAGAATACGGCGGCGCCAGGCTTATCGCGGACAATTGCGCGGAAAAAGGCATAAAGAAAAGATACATGCTTGAGGATGGTTCAGGGCTTTTGATAAACAAGGCCGAGATGAAGCCTAACGCGAAAGACGTATATGTCTCATTATATGGAACAGAGGAGTGATTGGTTTACCCGGCATTTCAGGTATGAACGGAAGCTTTTTGTCCGGGATCTGAGCAGGCGCGAGATAGAGGCGCTTATAAATCTGCATCCCGCGGTTTTTAGCGCGATATATTACGAGCGCAGGGTAAACAATATCTATCTGGATTCTTTTGACATGAAAAGTTATTTTGACAATATGTCAGGCGCGGAGAAAAGAGTGAAGGTACGCGTGCGCTGGTACGGCGAGACCTTGGGGGCCGCGGAGAGGCCTGTTTTGGAATTAAAGATCAAAGAAGGACCGATGTGTATTAAGGCATCTTTCCAGTTAATGGGATTCAGGATGGATAATGATTTTTCAATAGATGTCCTGCGCGATATATTCAAGGCGTCAGATATGCCGGGCGCCCTGAAGTTAGACCTGGCCGGTCTGGATTTTTCCCTCTTGAACAGCTATAAAAGAAAATATTACCTGTCGGCTGATAAAAAGTTCAGGCTTACCCTTGACTCAGAGCTGGGATTTTACGGGATAACGCATTTTAGGAACAGTTTTCTTGACCGGTCGGTAGATCATTTAAATAATATAGTTGAGATAAAATACGCCAAGGAGCATAATGATGACGCGCATCGCGTCACCGGATTTTTTCCTTTCAGGGTGACTAAGAGCTCGAAGTACACGATAGGGCTTGAGCGGCTTAACATGACAAAGGCCTATTCGCACGCTTAAAAGACATGGACAAGATACCTTTATCGGTTGTCACTATAGCCAGGAACGAGGAGCGGAATATATCCGACTGCCTGGGGAGCACGGCCGGCTGGGCGGACGAGCACATAGTCGTGGACGATTTCAGCTCCGACAGGACAGTTGAGATAGCCAGGTCGAACGGGGCCGTGTTGTTTCAGAGGAAGATGGACGTGGAAGGCATCCACAGGAACTGGGCGTACCAGAAGGCCAGGAATCATTGGGTCTTGAGCTTAGACGCCGATGAGACGGTCACGGATGAACTGAAGGAAGAGATATCAAGGGCCATAAAGTCAGACGAGTATGTCGTGTATAACATACCGTTAAGGACTTACATCGGGGATTATTGGGTGAGGCACGGCGGCTGGTATCCGGGCGGCAAGGACAGGCTTTTCAGGAAATCAAAATTCAGGTACGAGGAGGTCGGGGTCCACCCCAGGGTCATTTACGACGGTAAGTGCGGACGCCTGACAGGGGATATAATACATAAGGGGTATGAGGATTTCAGCGAATTGTTCAGAGGGCTTGACGCCCAGACCACGCGCGAGGCGGAGAAATGGTTCAATGAAAAACGCAAGATAGGGGTTTTTAAGATGCTCTGGAAGGCCGGGGACAGGTTTTTCAGGGCATACTCGAGGAAGCAGGGTTACAAAGACGGCATAGTCGGTTTCGTGGTGGCGATGAACGGCGCGCTGTACCAGGTTTTCAGTTACGCGAAATACTGGGAGATGAGGAACGCGGAAAATAAAAAGAAAATAATTTTTTTGGACAGGGACGGCGTAATAAATAAAGATCCGGGTTTCGGGGACTATGTCAAGTCCTGGCGCGAGTTTAAATTTTTGCCGGGGGCCATCGACGCGATAAGGCTTTTGAATAAGAACGGCTACGATATCCACGTCATATCCAACCAGGCGGGAGTGGCGAAGGGGCTTTTCACGCAGGAAGACCTGGACGAGATAACGGGGAACATGCTGGAGGAGATAGAGGCCAGGGGCGGAGAGATAAAATCCGTCTCGTACTGCGTCCACGCCGCGGACGCGGGGTGCGATTGCAGAAAGCCGAAGACAGGATTGATAAAAAAGGCGGTGGAAGGCCTTGACGCCGATTTTAAAAAGATATATTTTATAGGGGACTCGAGGCTTGACGTGGGCGCGGGCAGGAACGCGGGCTGCAAGACAGTGCTTTTGCTGACCGGCAAGGAAAGGCCCGAAGACATAGGGAAATTTGAGCATAGGCCTGATTTTATAAAAAATAACCTCCTGGAGGCGGTGAGATGGGTTTTAAGGGAAGGATAGGGGTGACGGGAGAGCTTTTCGGGTTTTTGTGGCGGAGGAAACTCTGGTGGATGATCCCCATGGTGGCGGTGCTTTTATTGTTCGGGCTTTTGATGTTTTTCACTCAATCCTCGACAGTGGCGCCGTTTATCTACACTTTATTTTAAGATGAAGATATTGATCGTATACGCTTACGCCGGCATAGGGCACAAGAAGGCGGCTGACGCCGTGGAAAAGGCGCTGTCGGCCAAGGCCGCGCCCGGCCTCCAGGTAAAGAACGTGGATATCCTGGATTACACGAACGCCTTTTTCAGGTTTTCGTATCCGAGGATATACCTGTTTTTGATAAACAGGATCCCCACGTTATGGGGGTTCCTGTATTATCTCTTTGATTTCAGGGCGGTGGATTTTTTTACGGCGCGCCTGAGGCGCTTTCTGCATAAGTTTAATTCGAAAAGATTTTCAGATTTTGTGGCCGCGGAGGCGCCCGACGTGATAGTCTCCACGCATTTCATGGCGAGCGAGGTGATCTCGGATCTCAAGCAGAAAGGCGTCTTCAGGGGGAAGCTGGTTACCATAGTCACTGATTTTCTGCCGCATTATTTTTGGGTGGCCAGGAATTCGGATTATTTTATCGGGGCCATAGACAGGACCAGGCGCGAGCTTTTGAGGCGCGGCGTGGATGAGAAAAAGATAATGGTGTTAGGCATACCCTGCGACCCCGTATTCGGTATCTCGAAAGGCAGGGACGCGCTGCTCAGGAAGATGGATATCCGGGGCGGATTTTTTAACGTGCTCATGATGAGCGGTGGTTTTGGGACCGGGCCTATCAGGGAGATGGTCAGGGAGATAAACAATATCGAACCCGGCGTGAGGGACAGGCTCCAGGTAATAGTCATATGCGGGAAAAATGAAAAGCTGTTCGGGGAGCTGAACAGGGACTCCGGATATTTGAAGCTAAAACTGCGGGTATTCGGTTACATGAATAACGTGGATGAGTTCATGGAGATAAGCGATGTTATCATTACCAAGGCCGGGGGGCTGACATCTACCGAGGCGCTGTCAAAAAATATCCCCATGATAATAGCGCGGCCGATACCCGGCCAGGAGACCAGGAATTGCGGTATATTGACTGGTTACGGCACCGCGGTCAGGGTCAATAATCCGAAGGAGGCGAATCGCTTCCTGAGAGATTTTATAAATTATCCCGAGAAGATAAGGGCGATGAAGACCAGGGTACGGCTCCTGGCCTATCCCGACTCGGCCGGTAAAATAGCGGATTTCGTTATTTCAGCATGAATATTAATTTATCCGATAAATTTCCGAGGGATGTCTCCAGGGTCGCGGGCATGGCCGGCAGGGTCGCTGACAGGGAAGGCATGAAGGTCTATATGGTAGGCGGGCCTGTCAGGGATATTTTTTTAAAGAGGCCTAATCTTGACCTGGATTTTGTCGTGGAGGGAGACGCCATCAGGTTCGCGGGGCTTTTCAGCTCGGAATTAAAAGGCAGGATGGACGCGTACAGGGCCTTTGGCACGGCCACCATAAAATTCAGAGACAAGCGCGTGGACGTCGTTACGGCAAGAAAAGAGACGTACGAGAGGCCGGGGGCGTACCCGAGGGTCCGGCCGGGCACGATAAGGGAGGATTTGTTCAGGAGGGATTTTACCATAAACGCGATGGCCGTTTCCGTGAACAGCGAGACGTTCGGCGGATTGGTTGATTTTTATGGCGGACTCCGGGATTTAAAAAAAGGCGTCATCAGGGTCATGCATGACAAGAGTTTTATTGATGACCCGACAAGGATATTCAGGGCGGTCAGGTTCTCGGCGCGATTAGGGTTCAGGATTGAGCCGAAGACGAAAATATTGATGAGAGAGGCGTTAAGCCGCGGATTTTTGGGAGAGGTGAACAGGGGCCGCGTAAAAAAAGAGATAGAGCTGTTCCTGCGGGAGAAAGAACCGTACAGGTGCTTGGTTGAGTTTGGCAGGTTGATATAGCCGGGAGGAACGATGAGTATCAGGTCGGAGAGAGTGGAAGGTCAGCTCAAGAAAGAGATATCCAGGATATTACAGGAGGACCTTAACGATCCGAGGATAGGGTTTGTCACCGTGACAAGGATACAGATGACCCCGGATCTGAGGAACGCCAGGATTTATTTCAGCATACTCGGAGACGAGGCTGTTCAGCAATCGGCCCTGGAGGGGATAGAGAGCGCCAAGGGTTATATCAGGAAACTGATAGCGGACAGGATGAAGATGAGATACGTGCCCGAGATCGTGTTTAAACTGGACAATTCCATAGAATACAGCATAAACCTGGAAAAGACGTTCGAAAAATTAAAAAAAGAGCATGAAGACGATAAAGACAGCGATAAAAAAATATAAAAGGTTCATCGTGTCGGCTCATGTCAATCCCGAAGGAGACGCCATAGGGAGCCAGCTGGCGATGGCCTCTTTGCTCAGGCGGCTGGGCAAGGAAGTCGTTATCTTGAATGAGAGCCCGGTGCCGCATGTGCTGCGGTTCATGAAAGGCGCGGAAAGCGTTTTGAAAGAGATCCCGCGGGATTTTAACGCGCAGGCCCTGGTCGCGCTGGATTGCCCGGATCCGAAACGCCTGGGCAGGATCGCGGAGTACATATCGGAAGAAAGGGCGGTCATCAACATAGATCATCACATATCAAACGAGAATTTCGGGAAGTTTAATTGGGTGGAACCTGATTTTTCAAGCGCCGGAGAAATGGTATTCGATCTCTTCAAGGCGTTTAGATTAAAATTAACCTTGGATGAGGCCATAGCGCTTTACGTGGCGATCATGACGGATACGGGTTCCTTCAGGTATACGAATACGTCTTCCAAGACGCACAGGATAGCGGCCGAGCTGATAGAGGCGGGCGTCAAGCCTTACGAGATGCATACCAGGATTTACGAGACGAGCAGCGTGCAGGATACCAATCTTTTAGGTGAGGCGCTGCAGACATTGACCCTGTCGGAGGATGGCAAGATAGCGTGGTTATGGGTCACGAAAGAGATGCTGAAAAAGACAAAGGCCTCCTTGGAAGGCACCGAGGGGATTATAAATTTCGCGCGTTCCATAGACGGGGTGGAGGTGGCCGTGCTTTTCAGGGAGACGGGGACCGAGGACAGGGTAAAGGTCAGTTTCCGCTCAAAAGGCAGGATAGACGTCAATAAGCTCGCCGCGTTTTTCAACGGGGGAGGGCACGCGACCGCGAGCGGCTGCAGCGTGTTAGGCAAGCTCGAGGAAGTGGAGAAAAAAGTCCTGGAAAAAGCCAGATCAATGGTTCTAAGTTGACACTCAAGTAATACTCCTTTTGTCAACTTGGATAACGCATGAATGGTATTATGAACGGTATATTGATAGTCAACAAGCCCGCGGGCATCACTTCTCATGACGTAGTGGATTTTGTCAGGAGAAAGTTTAGTATAAGGCAGGTTGGCCACGCGGGGACATTGGATCCCATGGCCACCGGTGTCTTGGTTATGTTGATAGGAAAGGCCACAAAACTGGCGGACAGGTTCCTTCAGGATGACAAGGAATATGTCGCCAGATTATTTTTCGGCAGCAGGACGGACACGCAGGACGCGACCGGAAAGGTGATGGAGGAAAAGGAATGCGGGAATCCCGGGATAGATGTTTTAAGAAAAACGCTGAATAGTTTTCTCGGGGACATGGATCAGGTGCCGCCGATGGTATCGGCGATAAAATACAAGGGCCGCAAACTCTATCAGCTCGCCAGGCGAGGGGAATCCATAACAAGAAAACCCCGAAAGGTGGTTATCAAGGACATGGAATTGATAGAATTGAATTTTCCGGAAATGACTTTCCGCGTGAGATGTTCAAAAGGGACTTATATCAGGACGCTGTGTGAGGATATAGGCGCCTCCCTTGGCATCCCGAGCCACATGTCAGGCCTTATCAGGACGCGCTCCGGGGCTTTTTTGTTAAAAGACGCAAAACAATTGGATCATATAAATGAGAAAGACATCCGGCCGGCGTGAAATATCCAAGGCGATAGTCAGCATCGGCATATTTGACGGCATTCACCTGGGCCATCAAAGAATCTTAAGGGAGCTGATCAGGGAGTCCCGCCGCCAAAAGGCGAGAAGCGCGGTCATAACCTTCGATCCGCATCCGAGAAAAGTTTTAAATCCGGGCGCAAACGTCCCGTTATTGATCTCCTTAAAACACCGCCTGAAATTGATAAAAGAAATGGGCGTGGATTCCTGTCTCGTGCTCAGGTTCACAAGGTCATTCTCAAAGATCTCCCCGGGGCATTTCATAAAAGACGTGTTATTAAAAAATATGGATTTAAAGGCCCTGGTCATAGGTGAAAATTTCCTGTTCGGCGCCGGGAAAAAAGGCGGCCCGCGTTTATTGAAGGAACTCGGGGGCAGACATGGTTTTAAATTGGTCATCGTAAAGCCGGCGAAAGTAAAAGGGAATTGTGTCTCAAGCACCAGCATACGGCAGGCGATAAAAAAAGGCGAATTGCGTCTCGCGTCACTGATGCTTGGCAGGCCGGTCACTGTCCTGGGCACGGTGATAAAAGGCCGGGGGCTGGGCAGGAGACTCGGTTTTCCAACGGCGAACATAAATCCACATCACGAGTCAATACCTCCGTCCGGGGTGTATGCCGTGGACGCCATGATCGGCGATAAGTTTTACAAGGGCGCCCTGAATATCGGCACGAGGCCTACGATTGGCCGGGGCACGGATCCCAGCATAGAGATACACGTGATTAATTTTAAAAAGAACATATATGGCGAAGACATTGAAATCATATTCAAGAAAAAACTCCGCAGCGAGAAAAAATTCAAATCCCTTCAGGATCTTAAAGATCAGATAGCCAAAGATATACTGCTAGCCAAGAAAATTTAAATAGTTTTAATTGTCTCCCGGCAGTCCGGGGCCGTTCGGCGCTGAAATGATTTCGCCGTCCGCTGCGGTTTACGGCTCGTCTCTCCTTACGCCTAAGACCCTATATAGCTCTGTCCGAAACTCGCCGTAATCCCTTGCGGACTTTTGGCGAAATCTTTCTTATGCGCCTCAGACCCCGGACTGCCGAGAGACACCATGCCCGCTCGAACCGGCGCAGGCTTTTCTTCAGGCCTGGCGGCCGGAGAAAAAATCTCATCTTAAATATTCAATAAAATATTATTTTTTTGCTTGACAGGGTATGGCCATTAGTGTAAACTTTGTACTAAATAGTGGTGCAAAGTGGGGAGAAGTGGAGAAGGCCATCCGCCACGGCGGACGCGGGGATTAACACAGACGAGGGATTCATGTTTTACGGAGAGTTTAAGCATACCCTGGACAGGAAGCAAAGGCTTATCATACCCTCGAGATTCAGGGAAGCGCTCAAGGAGCATTATGTAGAGCGTTTTTTTGTTACCCGTGGACTGGACAAGTGCCTTTTCATGTTTGCCGAGGATGAATGGAAGACGCAGGAGCAGAAATTTAAATCCATGCCGTTCACCAAGTCGGAATCAAGGAAATTCAACCGTTTATATTTTTCAGGCGCGTGCGAGATGATACCTGACAAGCAGGGGCGGATCCTCATCCCTGTCTATCTCAGGGATTACGCCGAAATAAAAAGGGAGGTGTACATAATAGGCGTATCTAACCGCATAGAGATCTGGAGTCAGCGCAGCTGGGAAGAGTATTATTCCCAATCGAAGGACAGTTTTGAAGACGTGGCGGAAAAGATAATCGAGTAACTCAGGAGGCGGCATGAACTCACGCAATAATAGTCTTATTTTAAAACGCAGGGAAATCGAATCCAATCTTTCCAATATCCCCGTGGAGTGCCTAAGGAAAACCAGATCTCTTAATATCAATTCCAAATCGAGCGTCTTGAGCGGAGAGGTGTACAAGATACTGAAGAGCAATAATGGGAGAAAAATATTTACATAGGCCGGTACTTGTCAGGGAGGTAATTGACTTTCTGCGGCCAGCGCCGGGGATGGTCATAGTGGACGCCACGATAGGCGCGGCTGGACACGCCGAGGAGATCCTGAAGAGGATCACGCCGGGCGGGACACTGGTGGGGATAGACAGGGATATAGAATCGTTAAGGATGGCGTCAGAACGCTTACGGCCCTTCAAGGGTTCGTTCAAATTGATAAACAAAAATTTTAGGTATATCGGAGATATACTGAAAGACACAGGCATAAAGGAGACAGATGGAATATTGTTTGATTTGGGCATATCTTCTATACAAATGGAATCGTGGGAACGGGGATTCGGTATAAAGAATGAAGGCCCCCTGGACATGCGCATGGACAGGAGCCAGGGCGTGACCGCGAAGGATCTGGTCAATACGCTTAGCGAAGAGGAGATATCGCGTTTGATAGAGGAATTCGGGGAAGACAGGTTTCACAGGAGGATAGCCCGCAATATCGTGAGAGAGAGGCGCCGCGGGAAAATATCCACCACCTTCGAATTAGCCGATGTCATATCGCGCAGCCTCCCCTTTTCCCGCGGCAGAGAAAGGATACATCCGGCTACGCGCGCCTTTCAGGCATTCCGCATAGCGGTGAATGACGAGCTGGGTTCCGAGGAAGAGGCCCTTAACCAATCGCCGTTCGTACTCAAAAAAGGCGGCAGGCTTTGCGTGATATCTTTTCATTCGCTGGAAGACAGGATCTCAAAAAATATTTTAAGGAGGTTCCGCTCGGAAGGCGTTTTTTCAGTGCTTACCAAAAAGCCCCTGACCCCGGGCGAAGAAGAACTTCGCGATAACCCGCGTTCCCGCAGCGCCAAGCTGCGGGCGGCAGAAAGGCTTTAAGATGCTTGATGTCAGGAAGATCCTGTTCT
>Ga0265297_10007687_pt1 | contig 14799 bp, 17 predicted proteins | sample Munlanlwell13791_FD_192502 | JGI IMG/M metagenome (GOLD analysis project Ga0265297, IMG submission 192502) | Leachate microbial communities from a municipal landfill in Southern Ontario, Canada - Leachate well 137-91 | ecosystem: Engineered > Solid waste > Landfill > Unclassified | place... | reverse complement strand
GCGCTGCCGCGCCAACGGCTCGGCCCGCCGCACTATGCCTACGTCAAGATCGCCGAGGGCTGCGATCATACCTGCCGGTTCTGTGCCATCCCCGGGATCCGCGGCCCCATGCAGAGCCGGTCGCGGGCCGATATCCTTCGCGAGGTCCGCCGGCTGGCGGCGGAAGGGGTGCGCGAGGCCATCCTGATTTCCCAGGACACCACCAGCTACGGCCGCGACCGGGGAGAGCGGCACGCCCTGGTCCGCCTGCTGGAGGAGTTGGGGACGGTTCCGGGCCTCCGCTGGATCCGCCTCCATTACCTCTATCCCACCCGGATCACGGCGGAGCTGCTCCGCTGCATGGCCGAGGTTCCCACGGTCTGTCGCTACCTGGACATCCCGCTGCAGCATTCCGATCGGACCGTTCTGCGGGCCATGGGGCGGGGGGGCGACGCCGCCGGCCTGACGCGCCTGATCGCCCGGGCGCGTGCGCTGGTCCCGGATCTCGTCGTCCGCACCTCGTTCATCACGGGATTCCCCGGGGAAACGGCGGCGCAGTTTTCCGGCCTGCTCCGCTTCGTCCGGGAGATCCGCTTCGACCGGGTGGGGGTCTTCTGCTACTCCGACGAGGAGGGGACGGCCGCGGCGCGCCTCACCCCCAAGGTCCCGCCCCGCGTGGCCGAGGCCCGCCGAGCGCGGCTGATGGCGGTGCAGGCGGCGATCTCCGAGGAGAAGCACGGCGCCCTCGTCGGCAGCCTCCAGGAGGTCCTGGTGGACGGGATGGCCCCCGAGTATCCGGAGGTGCAGGTCGGCCGGTCGGCCGGACACGCCCCCGAGGTGGACGGCCGGGTGTATCTGGCGGGGCCGGTGACGCCGCCGGGGACGTTTGTCCGTGTCCGCATCCGGCAGGCATTCGAGTACGATCTGGAGGGAGAGATCCTGGAGGTCATGGACTAGCCATGGTCGAGCGGAAACGCAAGGCCCGCGATGAGGCGCCGAGGAATCCGGTCCCGCCGTTGCCCTACGCCCTGGCCACGCTGGGGGGGCTGGGGAAGAGTCCGCTGGCTCCGGGGACGCTGGGGAGCCTGGTCGGCCTGCCGCTCTGTCTGCCGCTCCTCCTGCTTCCCTGGCCGGTGCACCTGGCCGCGGCGGCGATCGTGGCGGGTGTGGCGGTCTGGGCCGCGGGGCAGACCGCCGCGGCGCTCGGGCGGTCGGATCCTCAGGTCGTCATCCTCGACGAGACGGCGGGGATGCTTTTCGCGACCCTCCTGCTTCCCGCCACCCCCTACGAGCTGGCGGCGGCGTTTCTCCTGTTTCGACTCTTCGACGTGGTGAAGCCCGGTCCGCTGGAGCGGCTGGAGCGCCTTCCCGGAGGCTGGGGGATCGTGCTGGACGATCTGGCCGCCGGCCTGCTGGCCCGCGGGAGCTGGTGGCTCCTGAAGCAGAACTTCGACTTCCTCTAAGGCGCGGCCCGCGGCCCGGGGAACGGTGGAGGTCGGGCGGACGCGCCCCACGCCCTGAATGCCGGACCGCGCGCCTCCCCCCCCGGCCGCACGCGTCGCGCCGCGGTGGGGGTGGGCCATGGGCGAACCCGCTGGCGCCGTGGCGTTTCCAAAACTTCTTGTGTGAGGGAAAGATGAGCACGGAGATCTTGACGGTCGGGACGGAGCTGCTCCTCGGGCAGATCGTGGATACCAACGCGGCCTGGATCTCGCAGCGGCTGGCCGAGGCGGGGATCGACGTCTTCTACAAGACCACGGTGGGAGACAACTGGGGGCGAATCGAATCGGCCATCCGGCTGGCCCTCTCCCGGGCGGATGTCCTCATCATCACCGGCGGGCTGGGTCCCACCGAGGACGACCTGACCCGGGACGTCCTGGCGGCGGTGATGGATCGGCCGCTGCGCCTGGATCCCGAGGTGCTGGCCCACATCGAGCGGCGCTTCGCCCACCGGCGGGTGCCCATGGCCGAGAACAACAAGAAGCAGGCACTGGTCCCCGAGGGGGCGGAGGTGCTGCACAATCCCCGCGGGACGGCGCCGGGTCTCTTCGTGTCCCGCGACGGGAAGGCGATCGCCTGCATGCCGGGGGTTCCCAGCGAGATGAAGCCGATGTGCCTGGAGCAGGTGATCCCCCGCATCCGCGACACGTTCGGGATCACCGGTCGGATCGTCTCGCGGGTGCTGAAGTCCTGCGGGATCAGCGAGTCCACGCTGGACCAGCGCATCGGGGACTACTTCCGGGAGATGCGGAACCCGACCATCGGCGTCCTGGCTCACAAGGGGGAGATCCATGTCCGGCTGACCTGCAAGGGGGACGATCCCGCCCAGATCGCCGCCCTCCTGGACGAGCTGGAGGCGAAGATCCGGGCGCGGCTGGGGCACCTCGTCTTCGCCCGGGATGAGGAGATGATGGAGGCCGTTGTCGGCCGACTCCTTGGCGAGCGGGGGGCGACGCTGGCGCTGGCCGAATCTTGCACGGGGGGGCTGGTGGCCAGCCGCCTCACGGATGTTTCGGGCAGCTCCGCCTACTTCGAGCGGGGGGTGGTGGCCTACAGCCTCTCCGCCAAGGAGGCCCTGCTGGAGGTGCCGCACGCCCTCCTGGCCGAGCGGGGAGCGGTGAGCCTGCCGGTGGCGACCGCCATGGCGGAGGGGATCCGCCGGACGAGCGGCGCCACCTTCGGTCTGGCCACGACGGGAGTTGCCGGGCCCACCGGCGGGACGCCGGAGACGCCGGTGGGGCTGGTGTGCATCGCCCTGGCGTGGGACGGCGGGAGCAGCGCCCGGGAGTTTCGCCTGCTGGGCGAGCGGGACGTGGTCAAGTATCGAGCCTCCCAGATGGCGCTGGAGATGCTGCGGCGGCATCTGCTGGGCGTGCCGGTGGAAGAAGCCTAGCGGGCCGCAGAAAAAGAACCGCCCGCTCTGCGGGCGGGGTGCCCGGCTGCCTTGGCGTACTCGGGCTCTGGCTGCGGCGTAGCTGGGCCTCGCTCTGGGGCCTTCCGCCCGCCCCGCCGGATCGGGGAGCGGGTGACCGGGGGGGGCTGCCGCATGCGCCTGTTCGTGGCCGTCAATCTTCCGGAGGAGGTTCGCGGGAGGCTGGCCGCGGCGCAAGAGCGGTTGCGGGCGGCCCGCGCCCAGGTGAGCTGGGTCCGCCCTGACAACATGCATCTCACCCTGAAATTCCTGGGAGAGACGGCGCCGGACCGCCTGGATTCGATCCGGGCTGCCCTGGCCGAGGTTGCCCGCCGCTCGCTGCCGTTCGAGGCGGCCCTGGGCGGGGTGGGCAGCTTTGGCGGCCGGGTTCCACGAGTCGTCTGGGCGGGAGTGACGGACGGGGCGACTCGGCTGGCGGAGCTGGCGGGGCGGGTGGATGGGGCCCTGGCCGGCATCGGATTCCCCCGCGAGTCTCGCCCCTTCGCGCCCCATCTCACGCTGGGGCGGGTCCGCGCTCCGGAACGCGCCGTCGTGCTCGCGGCCGCACTCCGGGCCGAGGGGCAGGGAGCGTTCGGGCGCTTCAGACCCGAGGCGTTCTGCTTGATGGAAAGCCGGCTCGACCCGCAGGGGTCGATCTATACTGTCGTGGACCGATTCACGCTCGGCGCGGGATGAGCTCCCGCGCGCGCACGGAGACTGCCATGGACACCAAGACACTTCGCAGCGCCGCCCGCAAGATCTTCGATGCCGCCGTGGACGCGGTGGACCCGGCTGCCGCCGTCCGCCGTCACCTGGTGCGCGACGGCAACCTGCTCCGGGTGGGAGGGCAGACGTTCGATCTCGCGGCGATCCGCCAGGTCGTCGTGGTGGGACTGGGGAAAGCCGGCGCCTCGATGACGGCCGCGATCGAGGAGATCGTGGGCGATCGGATCGCGCGGGGCGTGGTGGTGACCAAGTACGGCCACGTCCAGCCGACGAAGACTGTCCGCCTGCACGAGGCGGGGCATCCGGTCCCGGACGCCGCAGGCATGGCGGGCTCCCAGGCCCTGCTGGATTGCCTCGCGGGGCTCGGCCCGCAGGACCTGGTCCTGGTGCCGATCTCGGGGGGCGGGTCGGCCCTCACCCCCGCGCCGGTGGCCGGGATCAGCCTGGAGGAGAAGCAGGCGCTGACGAAAGCCCTGCTGGCCTGCGGGGCGGATATCCGCGAGATGAACATGCTGCGGAAGCACATCTCCCGGATCAAGGGCGGGCAGCTCGCCCGCGCGGCCATGCCGGCTCGGGTCGTGACGCTGATCCTGTCGGATATCGTGGGCGACCCGCTCGACGCCATCGCCTCGGGCCCCACCGTTCCCGACCCGACGACCTACGCGGATGCCCTGGCCATCCTGGACAAGTACAAGATCCGCCAGGCCGTGCCGGTCTCCATCCGGACCCATCTGGAGGCAGGCGAGGCCGGAAAGCTCGCGGAGACGCCCAAGCCGGAGGAGCCGACCTTCGCCCGGGTCACCAACGTGATGGTGGCGAGCAACATCCAGGCCCTCCGGGCCGCCGAGGCCGAGGCGCGGCGGCTGGGCCTCACCCCGCTGATCCTCTCCTCGTTCATCGAGGGGGAGACGAAGGAGGTGGCCCGGATGCATGCCGCACTGGCCCTGGAAGCCTGCGCCAGCGGTCTGCCGCTGCCGCCCCCCGTCTGCTTCATCACCGGCGGCGAGACCACCGTCACGCTGCGCGGAAAAGGCAAGGGGGGTCGAAACCAGGAGTTCGCCCTGGCCGCGGCCTTCGACATCGCGGGACTCCGGAACGTCGTGATCCTTTCCGGCGGGACCGACGGGACGGACGGGCCGACGGATGCCGCCGGGGCCGTGGCGGATGGCGAGACGCTGGCCCGGGCCCGGGCGCTGGGTCTGGCGCCGCGGAGCTTCCTGGAGAATAACGACGCCTACCACTTCTTCGAGAAGCTGGGCGATCTCCTGATCACCGGCCCCACCCGGACCAACGTCATGGACGTCCGGCTGGTTCTGGTCGGATAGGTCTCATTGGTCCTCTGGGCCCGATAGGACTCATGGGACGCATGGGACCTATGGGGAACCAGAAACACCGGGGGGCTGCGGGCCGAGAAACGGCAGGATCTCCGGGGGCACCAGGCCGGTCGGTGACTCCCCCTGCGCCAGGCGCTCCCGCACCGCCGTGGCAGAGACGGCGGCGAGAGGATCGGGCAGCCGGATCGGGTGGATCTGCTCCCGGAACGGGCGGACCTCCGGGCGGTCCAGGAAGGCGGCCACGGCCGCCGGCGGCGAGGGCTCCCGGTTGGCCGCCACGATCTCGGCCGCCGCGAACAGGCACGCGAGGTCGGTCTCCATCGCGGCGTAGTACCTGGGGTCGAAGAGCCGGACCAGGGTGTCGAACCCCAGCACGAAGAGCAGGCGGGTCTTCTCCGGATAGTGAACGCGGATGGCTGCGGCCTTGTCCACGAACCGGCCGTGGCTGGCGGCGGCGACGGAGACCGTCGGCCGTCCGGCGGCGTAGCGGGCGAGAAGGGCCAGGCGGTCCGCCAGCGGGAAGCCGACCACCGGCTTGTCCACGTTGGCCTGCGCCAGGAGCAGGAGCGTCTCATCCGACGGGGCGAGCCGGCTTGCCGCTTCGACCAGGGCGAGGTGGGCGACCGTCAAGGGGTTGAACGAGGCCGAGAGACAGAGCAGAGTGCCTCCCTCGGCGCGGATGCCCGCCGGTGCCCGTCGGAGATACCCCATCCGCGGCGGCCCGCCTGGGTCCTGGCCCGCGAGCAGCCGCTCTGCCGCGGACCGCCAATCCCGCTCCTCGTCCCGCATCCCGCCTCTTTCCCGCCGCTCTGGCCCGGCGGGACCAGGATACCGGCGGGTCCGTCCCGGGTCAAGAGGAGCTCGAATGTCGGGAAGCTCAAATCCGACGCGGAGTTGTCTCCCCTCTGGGCGGATTTCACCTTGACAATACCTGGACAGGCGGGTATTTTTCCCTTTTGCGCCACGGGATAGGTCTATGTTCCAGGCTTTGTCTGACAGACTGAACGGCATCTTCAAACAGCTCCGGGGCCACGGCCGGCTGACCGAGGAGAACATCGCCGACGCGCTCCGCGAGGTGCGCCTGGCCCTCCTGGAGGCCGACGTCAACACCAAGGTGGCGCGCTCCTTCCTGGAGAAGGTGCGGGAGCGGGCCATTGGCCGGGAGGTGCTGGAGAGCCTGACCCCCGGCCAGCAGGTGGTCAAGGTCGTCTACGAAGAGCTGACCGCCCTGATGGGCGGGGCGGCGGTGCGGCTCAAGACGGCCGGGCAGGCCCCCACGGTGCTGATGCTGGTGGGGCTGCAGGGCTCGGGCAAGACGACCACGGCGGGCAAGCTGGCGCGGCTCCTTCGGGCGCAGGGACAGCGGCCCCTGCTGGTGGCGGCGGATCTCCAGCGCCCCGCGGCTCAGGATCAACTGTTCACGCTGGGCAAGAGCCTGGGGGTCGAAACCTACCGGAGCCCCGGGGCCACCTCGCCGGTGGCGGTCTGCCGCGAGGCGGTCGGCCAGGCGCGGGCGCGCCTCCTGGATCCGGTCATCCTGGATACGGCCGGGCGCCTGCACGTGGACGAGGCGCTGATGGAGGAGCTTCGCGCCATCAAGAGCGAGGTGCGGCCCACCGAGATCCTGATGGTGGCGGACGCCATGACCGGACAGGATGCGGTGAACTCCGCCACGGCCTTCCACCAGGCCCTGGACCTCACCGGCTACATCCTGACCAAGCTGGACGGCGATTCGCGCGGCGGCGCGGCGCTCTCGATCCGGTCGGTGACCGGCGCCCCCATCAAGTTCGTGGGCATGGGGGAAAAGCTGGACGCCCTGGAGGTCTTCCATCCCGACCGGCTGGCCTCCCGGATTCTGGGCATGGGGGATATCCTCGGCCTGGTGGAGCGGGCCGAGCAGACGGTCGATGCCAAGCAGGCCGCGGCGCTCCAGAAGAAGCTGAAAACGCGCTCCTTCACCCTGGAGGATTTCCGCGACCAGCTCCGGCAGATCCGCGGGATGGGGCCCCTGGACCAGCTCCTGGGCATGATCCCCGGGATGTCGAGAGTCAAGGGGTTGCCGGACAACGCCGAATCGGAGCGGGAGCTCAAGCGGGTCGAGGCGATCATCGATTCCATGACACCCCGCGAGCGGCAGCGCCCCGAGGTCATCGACGGCTCGCGCCGGCGGCGGATCGCCGGCGGATCGGGCACCAGCGTGCAGGACGTGAATCGTTTGCTGAAGCAGTTCACCGAGATGCAGAAACTGATGCGGCAGATGCTCCAGGGCGGGAAGGGGCGCCGCCTGCCGCGGAACCTGCCGTTCTCGATTTCCTAGCGAGGAGGAAGCATGGCTGTCAAGATTCGCTTGCGCCGCATGGGTACCAAGCAGACCCCCTTCTACCGGATCGTCGTGGCGGATTCGCGCGCCGCACGGGACGGCCGATTCCTGGAGAGCCTGGGGAACTACGATCCGCGAAAGCAGCCGCTGGGGCTCGTCCTCGACGCGGAGAAGGCGGCTCGCTGGCTCGACAAGGGTGCGCAGCCCACGGAGACGGTCCGGACCCTGCTCAAGAAGGCCGGCATCCTGAAGCAACGCGCCGAGGCCCGCAAGGGAACGGCTGCTGCCGCGTCCTGACCGCCGCGCGGGGCGGGGGCTTGCCGGCAGACGAGACGTCCGCCCTGGAGGCGCGTTCCGGACGACCCTTTTGTGGCGAGGCCGGGGGGCGGGGAGCCTGCCGCGGCCTCCCGCGCCACGCAGCGGGTGATGCTTGAGATCGTCGAGTAGCAACCCGGAGCATCTGCTCGTTCTCGGCCGCATCCTGAAGCCGCACGGAGTGCGGGGGGAGGTCCGGATCGACTGCTTCTGTCCGGACCCCGGGATCTTCGGCGCGCTCCGCGACTGCTTCATCGGCCCGCCGGGCGGGGCGTGGCAGCCCGTGCGCATCGAGCGGGCGAGACTGCAGCCGCGGACGGCGATCCTGAAGCTGGCGGGGACGGAGAGCCCTGAAGCGGCGGCGAAGCTGTGGGGCTGGGAGCTGGCAATCCCGCGGGAAGAGGCGCCCGAGCCCCCCGAGGGAAGCTTCTACCACGCGGATCTCCTGGGGCTGTCGGTGACGGACGGGGAGCGGTCCCTGGGGACCGTGGTCGAGATCCTGGAGACGCCGGCCCACGACGTGTTCGTCGTCCGGGGGGACGCCGGCGAGTGGATGCTGCCGGCGACCCGCGTCCACGTCCGCCGGATCGACCTCACTGCCCGGCGGATCGAGATCCTGCCGATGGACGGCCTGCTGGGGGCGGTGGGGGACGGGGACGGGCGCTGAATACCTACGATGTGCTGACGCTGTTCCCCGGGATGTTCCAGGGGCCGCTCCAGGAGAGCATCCTCAAGCGGGCCCAGGAGCGGGGACTGGTCGAGATCGGGGTCCACGACCTCCGGGCCTGGACGCACGATCGGCACCGCACGGCGGACGATGCCCCCTACGGCGGGGGGGCCGGCATGGTGATGAAGCCCGAGCCGGTCTTCGAGGCCGTGGAGGCCCTCTCCCGCGGACCGGACAGCACGGTGGTGGTGCTGTCGGCGCAGGGGGCCCCCTTCACGCAGCGGAGGGCGGAGGCGCTGGCCGCGCGGCCGCACCTCTTGCTCGTCTGCGGGCGCTACGAGGGGCTGGACGATCGGATTCCGGCGGGACTCGGCGCGCTGGAGCTGTCCATCGGGGACTATGTGCTCACCGGCGGCGAGGTCCCGGCGATGGTCCTGCTGGACGCGGTCATCCGGCTGATCCCGGGCGTCCTGGGGGATGCCTCCTCGGCGGAGAGCGATTCGTTTGCGACGGGTCTCCTGGAGCACCCGCACTATACCCGGCCTCCGGTCTACCGGGGATTGGCCGTGCCGGAGGTGCTGCTGTCGGGGGACCACCAGGCGGTGGCCCGCTGGCGGCGCAAGGAAGCCCTGCGCCGGACGCGGGCCCGGCGGCCGGATCTCCTGCTCCAGGCGCTGCTGACGGAGCAGGATCGGAGACTGTTGGCGGAGATCGACGACGAGGAGCACTCACCACGCGGTGACGGGTGAACGGTGTGCGTGACGCGGCAGGCGGAGTCCTGAGCCGCGCCCCACGCGCCATGCATCATGCGCGAGTCTGGAGGATGGGAGATGGAAGTGATCAAGGCAATCGAGGAGCGGTTCCTGCGCTCGGATCTTCCCGCGTTCGACCCGGGCGACACGGTGCGGGTCCAGGTGAAAGTCACCGAAGGGGACAAGGAGCGCCTGCAGGCCTTCGAGGGGATCTGCATCCGCAAGCGGGGCGGCGGGCTTGGGGCCACCTTCACCGTGCGCAAGGTCACCTACGGGGTGGGGGTCGAGCGCACCTTCCCACTCAACTCGCCCAGTGTGGACCGCATCGAGATCATGCGGCGGGGCCGGGTGCGGCGGGCGAAGCTCTACTACCTGCGGAAGCTCAAGGGCAAGGCCGCGCGCATCAAGGAGCGGCGCGCCTCGTAGTCCGGGACGGCCGTCCGGCATGACGACACGGCGGACCGCGGCGCGCCGTCAGGGGTCGGAGGACGGGTCGACGGACCCCGGACTCCCGCTCGAGGGACTGCCCGCGGAGGCGCTCGGCCTGGCGGCCGAGCGCGTCGCCGGTGTGGACGAGGCGGGGCGCGGCAGCCTGGCGGGACCGGTGGTGGCCGCCGCGGTGATCCTCCCGGCGGGGGCGGATCTCCCGGGCCTCACCGACAGCAAGCTGCTCAGTCCGGCGGCGCGCCGGCGTCTGGCGGAGGCGATCCGGGCCGTGGCGGTGAGCTTCAGCGTGGCCGCCGTGGAAGCGGCCGAGATCGACGCCACGGATATTCTGCGCGCGACCCTGGCGGCCATGGCCCTGGCGGTCGAGGGGCTCGATCCCCCGCCGGCCCTGGTCCTGGTGGACGGGAACGTGACGCCGCCTCTCGCCGTGCCCGCGCGCGCGATCGTGCGCGGTGATCGTTGTGTGGCCGCCATCTCGGCGGCATCCATCCTCGCCAAGGTGACCCGGGACCGGACGATGGAGGAGTGGGGCCTCCGCTTTCCCTGGTACGGATTTGCCCAGCACAAAGGGTATGGGACCGCCGAGCACCTGGCGCAGATCGCCAGGCGCGGACCGTCGCCCATCCACCGAAGAACCTTCGGCGGAGTTCGCGAACACGTGGACGCTCCGGCGCAGGAGCGGCTCTGGTGAGCGAGGCGCGCCGGGAACTGGGTCAGTCCGGCGAGGCGGCGGCCAGCGCCTTCCTTCAGCGGCGGGGCATGATCATCCTGGCCGCCAACTTCCGCTGCGCGGCGGGCGAGATCGATCTGATCGGGCAGGAGAACGAGACGGTCGTGTTCGTCGAGGTCAAGACGCGCCGCTCGCTCGCCTTCGGCCCCCCGAAGCTGGCCGTGCATCTCCGCAAGCAGCGGCAGATCGTCCGGGCGGCGGAATGGTTCCTGGCCGTGCGGCGCCTGACCGACGTGCCCTGTCGGTTCGATGTGCTGGGGGTGACGTTTCCCGAGGCGGACGAGGATCCGCGCATCGAGTGGGTGCGGGATGCGTTCCCCGCCGAGGGACTCTGGGTGGGGTGACGACCATGGCAGCCGACGTAACCGCCGTCCGGGATCTCCTCCGCTCCGTGCCTTTCTTTGCGCATCTGACCGATGACGAGCTGGGGCAGGTGATCGCCCTCGGAAAGCAGGTCGCCTACCCCAAGAACGTCACGCTGTTCCACGAAGGGGACGCCGGCGAGGCGTTCTACATCGTGCTGGACGGCTCGATCCGGATCAGCAAGCAGATCCCCGGCGTCGGCGAGGAGGCCCTGTACTTCGTGGAGCGGGGCAACTGGTTCGGCGAGATGGCCCTCTTCGACGCCTTCCCCCGCTCCGCCACGGCCATTGCCCACCAGCCGGCCGAGGTGCTGTTCCTCGAGCGGCAGAGCCTGCTCGACCTCTTCGACCACAATCCCATCATCGCCCGCAAGGTTCTCTGGGCCTTTTGCCGCACCCTCTCCCTGCGCCTGCGCGAGACCAACGACCGCATCACCGCGCTCTTCACCATCGCCGGCCGCTTCTAGCAGGCTGCTCAAAAAGGCCCATCTGCCGCGTTGGCGGGCTCGCGCGGCGCTGCGACGTACCTGTAAGTACGCCTCGCGCCTCGCTCCGCCCGCCGCCTTGCATCTGGACCTTTTTGAGCAGCCTGGGCGAAAGCGAGTTTTTCAGCACCCTCCTAGTCGGCGGCAGGCAAAGGTCCGCCCACCCCTTGCGCGCCGGCTCGGCTCATCGGGTCCGTCGGCTCGGCCTCGGCGCGGCCTGGGGGGAAGGGGCGGCCCGGCCCACCGTGTCCAGCATGCGCTGCTTGCCGCCGATGGAGTGGCGCTCGTAGGCATCCGCCGCCCGCTCCGGATCGCCCCCGGCGACCGCGTCCAGGATGGCGCGGTGCTCCGCGCTGGCGACGCGAAGCTGGCCGGGACCGGCGATGCCGCGCCGCAGGCAGAGGTGAAGCTGCTTCTTGATCCCCTCGTCCATGGCGAAGAGCCAGGGATTCCCGGTGGAGCGCATGAGCTGGCTGTGGAAGAGGAGGTTGAGGCGGTGGTAGGCGTCCGCGTCTCCCTTGGCCCGGACCCGCTCCATGCGCCCCTGCAGCCGCTCGAGCGTCCTGATCTGCTCCTGCGTCGCGCGGGCCGCCAGCAGGCGGCCTGCCTGCCTCGCCAGGCCGATGCGGACGTCGTAGAGATCCAGGGCCTCCTGGAGGGCGACCTCGCGGACGAACACCCCCTGGTTGGGGACCGAGCGGACGAGTCCCGCCTCCTCCAGGGCCCGCAGCGCCTCCCGCACCGGGGCGCGGCTGACCTGAAGCTCTGCCGCCAGGGCGCTCGCGTTCAGCTTCTCGCCCGCCCCGATCACCCCCTCCAGGATCTTCCGCTCGATGGCGCTCCGGACGCCGTCCGCCAGGTTGCCGTTCCGGGCGACCCGCCCCCTCCCCGCGGCCGCCGACCTCGAGGCCGTCCCGGCGGCGGGCCGGGCGCGGAGGCCGTCACTCCCCACGGAAGACGGGCTGCCGCTTCTCGTAGTGGGCGCGGATCCCCTCCTCGTAGTCCTTGGTCGCCTCCAGCGGACGGCGGATCGCCTCGTTGAGGTCGTTGGCGACCTCGATGGGGAGATCCGAGCCCTGGTTGATCAGCCGCTTGGCGCCGGCGATCCCCAGCGGGCTGCAGCGCTTGAAGCCTTCCGCCAGCTGCCGCGCTCTGGGTGCGAGATCTTCTCTCGGTACCAGCCACTCCACGATTCCCAGGTCGAGCGCCTCTGCTGCCGGCACCTGCCGCGCCGTGAAGAGGATCTCCTTGGCCCGGGCGCGGCCGATCAGACGGGGGAGGAAGATGGGTCCCCCGGCCCCGGGATAGGCCCCCAGGGACATCTCGGGGAAGGAGAAGGTCGACTGTTCCGTGGCGATCCGGAAGTCGCACGCCAGGGCCAGCTCGAACCCGCCCCCCAGGCACCAGCCGTGGATGGCGGCGATCGCCGGCTGGGGGAGATGCCAGATCAGCAGATTGATCCGCCAGAGCCGGGTTCGCTGCGCCCACTTCTCGTCGGGGGACATCTCCCGGCGCTCCTTCAGGTCCGCGCCGGCGCAGAAGGCGCGCTCTCCCGCCCCGGTGAAGATGATCGCCCGCAGATCGCGTCGCCGGCCCGCCCGTTCCAGCTCGACGTACAGCTCTTCCGCCATGGCGTTGGAGATGGCATTGTGGGCCGAGGGCCGGTTGAGGGTGATCTGCAGCAGGTGGTCCTGTTCGTCGAACAAGAGATCAGGCATCAAAAGGATCCTTTCTCGCTGGAGGCCGGCAGGGGTAGCGCGCCTAGCCGACGAAGGCCCGGATGTTGACCGCGGAGGCCACCAGCGTCCCGTCCTGGTTGCGGCAGGTGACGTCCGCGTAGACCCGGCGCTTCTCGGAGTTGTACTCGCGGATCACGTACTCCGTGGTGATCGTGTCCCCGAAGAAGACCGGCGCCATGAACCGGACGCGGTCGTATCCCACGGTGGCCGTCCGGCCCAGGACCATGCGGGCCGACGCGGCGGACATGAACCCCAGCAGCAGCGTTCCGTGGGCGATCCGGTGCCCGTAGCGGCCCCCCGCCATGTAGACCTCGTCGACGTGGTTGGGGGAAAAGTCGCCGCTGATGCCGGCATAGAGGTAGACGTCGCTTTCCGAGACCGTCTTGGTGATGGCGGCCTTGGCGCCGATGGGGACGACAGGCGGGGTCGATTCCTGGCTCATGGCGATCTTCTCCTGTCTCGAAGGGGTCATGCGTCCGATCGGTGAGAGAGTCCGGCCGCCTGCTGCGCCTCCTCGGGGCTCAGTTCGAGCCATTCCTGGAGCACCGCGGCGGTATGTTCGCCCAGATCGGGGGGGGCCGTCCAGTCGGCGGCGACGTCGAAGCCTGAATACTTGACCGCCGGGCCCACCACCGACAGCGCTCCGTAGCGCGGGTGCCGCACCTGCTGGCGCATGCCTCGGTGCAGCGCCTGGGGATGGGTGAACACCTTGTCGATGGTGTTCACGGGGGCGCACGGAACCTTGGCCTGGTTCAACCGGGCCTGGAGTTCAACGGTGGGATACCGCTTCACCGCGGGGTCGAGGATGGCGTGCAGGGCATCCCGGTGGGCAGAGCGGTCCGCGACGGTCGCGAAGCGGGGGTCGGCGAGCAACGCCTCCTGCCCCAGGACCCTGACAAAGCTCTCCCAGAGATTCTGCATGCCGGCGCCGATGATGAGCCAGCCGTCGGCCGTCTCGAACGCCTTGTAGGGGGCCTGGGACGCATGCTCCGATCCCCATTTTCCCCGCACCTGGCCCAGGGCGAGATAGTCCATGGCGGCGTCCACCAGGAAGGTGATGCCCCCCTCGAAGAGGCTGGTCTGGATGGCCTGCCCGCGGCCGGTGCGCTCGCGCGAGAACAGGGCTGCGGTCACGGCATTGGCGGCGTACTGGCCGCAGATCAGGTCAAACGCCGAGGTGCCCAGCTTGATGGGCTTGCCGCCCCGCTCTCCCGTGATGCTCATGTAGCCCGCCTCGGCCTGGATGGTGAGGTCGAATCCCCCCGTGTCGCTGGCCGGCCCGTCCGCCCCCATGCCGGACATCGAGACGTAGATGAGCCGGGGATCGACCGCCGCCAGGGCGGCGTATCCCAGGCCGAGACGATCCATCACGCCCGGGCGGAAGTTCTCGATGATCACGTCCGCCTTTCCCGCCAGCCGGTGGACCAGCGTCTTGCCGGCCGGGGCCTTCATGTCCATGACGATGGAGCGCTTGTTCCGGTTGACGGCCAGGAAGCTCATGGAGTGGCCGTGATGGAACGGGGGGCCCTGCTTGCGGATGGGATCGCCGTCGGGGGACTCGACCTTGACGACATCGGCCCCGAGGTCTCCCAGCAGCATGGCGCAGAATGGGCCGGCAAAGAGCCGGGTGAAGTCGAGCACGCGGATTCCTGCCAAGGGTTTTTGCGGCATGACCATGCCTCCTAGGGTGTGAGTCGCACCGGCAATTCGTCCAGGATGAGCTCGCCGGCATCGTCCAGGCGACAGGCGATGTGCCGGAGCCAGCGCAGGTCGTCCTGGGCCGGGTGGTCGCGGCGCTGGTGGGCTCCCCGGCTCTCGGTTCGCCGCAGGGCCGATTCCGCGATCATGCGGGCGGCCAGCAGGGCATTTCCGACCCGCAGGGCTTTGTCTGCGGCGGCCCACGACATGGCCGGCGCGGTGGAGGCGGCCTGGAGTTGCTGCTCCAGGCCGCGGAGCGCCTCTGCCGCGAGGCGGAGCCCGTCCCCGTCCCGGGTGAGGCCGAGGTGCCGGCTCATGATCGTGCGGAGAGCCT
>Ga0265297_10007686_pt1 | contig 14800 bp, 12 predicted proteins | sample Munlanlwell13791_FD_192502 | JGI IMG/M metagenome (GOLD analysis project Ga0265297, IMG submission 192502) | Leachate microbial communities from a municipal landfill in Southern Ontario, Canada - Leachate well 137-91 | ecosystem: Engineered > Solid waste > Landfill > Unclassified | place... | reverse complement strand
AAGGGGTGAAACCGGGCGACCGGGTGGCCATCCTCCTGGAGAACCGGCCCGAATGGCCTTTGAGCTATTTCGGCAGCCTGTTGGCGGGGGCGGTGGCAGTCCCCCTGGACCCGGTCTCCCGCTGGGAGCATATCAATTATGTTCTGGAGGAGACCCGGGCCCGGATCATCTTCACCTTTCCCCAGGCTCTCCTTCCCCAGTTAGAGCAGTTGCCGTTCCTGGAGAAGATCGTGGTGGTGGGAGAAACCGGGGCATCCGGCGCCAAAAGCATCGATTTCCCGGCAGTCCTGGCATCAGCCGGAAGTGGGGCAGACCTCCCCAGGGCGCAACCCGGCGACCTGGCCTCCATCATTTATACTTCGGGCACCACCGGAATCCCCAAAGGGGTGATGCTTACCCACCGGAATTTTTCCGCCAATTGCCGGGGAATCGCCAGCCTCAACGCCATCCGGCCGGATGACAATGTTCTCGCCATCCTGCCCCTGCATCACGCCTTTCCCTTTACTGGCACCCTGCTGGTGCCCCTGTTTTCCCGGGTGAAAATCACCTATCTGGATACCTTGAAGGCCGAGGCCATCTTAAGGTGTATCAAAGAGCAGAAAATCACCCTCCTGGTGGTCACGCCCCAGGTCCTACAGCACTTCTATCAGGGCATAGAGCAGCAGTTGGCGCTGATTCCCTGGCCGGTGCGGCCTCTGCTGCTGGCTTATCTCAATTTTTCCCGGCGGGTGTCCCGGTTTCTGGGAGTCAATCCCGCTCAGCCGCTGCTTAAGAGATTTCGCCGCGCCCTGGGAGAGCAGTTCCGGTTTTTTATCAGTGGCGGGGCCAAATTGCCGGAGTCGTTGGCCGAGAACCTGGCCCGACTGGGATTTACGGTATTGGAAGGCTACGGCCTCACGGAGACCGCGCCGGTGGTCAGTGTCAACCCGCCGGCTGCGCCCCGCCTGGGATCCGTAGGCCGGCCGCTGCCGGGGGTGGAAGTCAGAATTCTCGACCCGGACGCAGCCGGCGTCGGCGAGGTCCTCATCCGGGGCGACAATGTCATGGCCGGGTATTTCCACCATGAGGCCGCCACCCGGGAGGTCCTGGAGGACGGCTGGTTGCATACTGGCGATCTGGGCTCTCTCGACCGGGACGGCTATCTGTACATTCAGGGGCGGATCAAAGACATCATCGTCCTCGCTTCCGGCCAGAACGTCTCCGCCGAAGAAGTGGGCCAGCGCTACCTGAAGGCTCCCTCTATCCAGGAGATTTTCATAACCACCGACAGCCGCGCCGAGAAGCTGACCGCGCTGGTGGTGCCGGACCTGGACTTCTTTCGGAAAACCCGGGAAACGGATATTCACGACCGGGTGAAGTGGGATTTGGAGCTCTTGTCTCAGGGTTTGGAGCCTTATAAGCGGGTGCGGGATTTTGTGCTCCTCAACGAAGAGCTGCCCAAGACCCGCCTGGGCAAGGTCAAGATTCACGAAGCCCAACGCCTTTACCGGGAGCGGGCCGGCAAACGCTACGAAAAAAGGCAGCCGGCTGCGGCAGCGGAGCTGTCCCCGGTGGGCCAAACCGTGGTAGAAGTTTTGGCCCGGCAAATCGGCGACTCCCGCATTTCCCCGGACGACCACCTGGAGTTGGACCTGGGTCTGGATTCCCTGGGTCTGGTGGAACTGCTGGCGGCCCTGGAAGGCCGGTTCAACCTCAAAATCAAAGACGATGAATTCACCGGCATACTCACGGTGGGAGAACTCATCGCCCTCATCGAAGCGAAACACCCGGAAGCGCCACGAAAATCTGAGGAAGAAATCACAGCCTGGGGCGAGATTTTAAGGACCGATCCGCACCCCGCCCTGCTTGGGCGTCTTGGCATGGCAGGCGGATTCACGGCCCGGATGGTTACCCTGGGGCTGGTGTCAACCTTAGGCTCCTGGTTCAAATGGATGTTCGACCTCAAGGTGTACGGCCGGGAGCGTTTAAGCGGCCGGGGATATATCCTCTGCCCCAACCACGCCAGCTTCCTGGATGGCTTTCTCCTGGCCTATGCAATCCCGGGGCCGCTGCGCCACCGCCTGTTTTCCCTGGGGTACAGCGGCTATTTTGACGTTCCGGTGCTTCGGGACCTCCTCAAGCTTATCCGGGTCATCCCGGTGGACTCGGCCCGGAATGTGGTGACGGCCATGCAGGTGTCGTCCTATATCCTCAGGCACGGCCAGATTTTGTCCATTTTCCCCGAAGGCTTCCGGACCCCTACCGGGGAGGTGGGCCAGTTCAAGCGGGGCGTGGCCATCCTGGCCCGGGAACTGGACGTAAAGCTGGTCCCGGTTTATATTCAAGGCTCCCATGACGCCTGGCCACCGGGGGTGACTCTGCCCCGACCCCGGCCCATCCGGGTCATCTTTGGCCGGGAGCATGCCTGGGAGGAGCTGAAGGCGGGAGGCCTGAAGGTCTCCCCGGGGGCCGCGGACTATGACGCCATCCGAGTTGGCCTCAGGGAGGAAGTCTTGGAGCTGAAGCGGGCCCTGGAGGGAAAACAGGTTTCAAATCGGGAGACCTGGGATAGAATTATTGAGGGAAGTGAGCAGTGAGCAGTTTTAGTAAGTACGCCATTTCAGAAATTTCACCTGGGTATTAAAGGAGCTGAAAAAGACTTCCCCCTCACCCTGGCCCTCTCCCCCATTGGGGGAGAGGGTATAAAAGGGCAGCATTGTGACTCTCTCTCAGGCTGGGGGAGGAAGGCGTTTGATACGGAAGCATATTTCTGAAATCGAGTACTTAGGCATAAGGCCCATCCGTAAGTTATAAAAAGTTATGGTGGCACAGCCTTTCCAGCCTGTGCCCGAGGAAGAAAGGAATAGCATGGCCAAAACTATCGTGGAGCAAATCATGGCGGCGCATCTGGTGTCCGGGGAGTTGGTCCCCGGGGCCGAAGTGGCGCTTAAGATCGATCATACCCTGACCCAGGACGCCACCGGCACCCTGGCATATCTGGAGTTCGAAGCCATGGGGGTGGCCCGGGCCAAACCCGAAGTGGCGGTGAGCTACGTGGACCACAATCTGCCCCAAACGGATTTTCGCAATGCCGACGACCACCGGTTTTTGCGGACGGTGGCGGCCAAATACGGCCTGTACTTTTCCCCGCCGGGCAACGGCATCAGCCATCAGGTGCATCTGGAGCGCTTCAGCGCCCCGGGCAAGACCCTGCTGGGGTCCGACAGCCACACGCCTACTGCCGGGGGCGGCGGGATGCTGGCCTTTGGGGCCGGCGGCCTGGATGTGGCCCTGGCGTTGGCCGGGCAGCCCTTTTATCTGGTCATGCCCGAGATCATCGGGGTGAAGCTCACGGGTAGGTTTCGGCCCTGGACCGCGGCCAAGGACGTCATCCTGGAGTTGCTGCGGCGGCTGACGGTCAAGGGCGGGCGCGGCAAGATCCTGGAATTTTTCGGGCCGGCCCTGCGGTATCTCAGCGTGCCGGAACGGGCGTCCATCACCAACATGGGGGCCGAACTGGGCGCCACCACTTCCATTTTTCCCTCGGATGCCCAGACCCGCAAATTTTTGCAGATGCAGGGCCGCGAGGCGAATTTTCAGCCCGTGCAGGCCCAGGGGCGGCCGCGTTATGCCGAGGTTTTGGCGATCGACCTGGATAAGCTCGAACCCCTCATTGCCCAGCCCAGTTCCCCGGACCGGGTGGCGCCGGTGAAAGACCTGGAGGGCACGCCGGTGGAACAGGTGCTCATCGGCTCCTGCGCCAACTCGTCCTTGCGGGACTTGATGATCGCCGCCCAAGCCTTGAAAGGCCGGCGGGTGCATCCCGGGGTAAGCCTGGAGATCAATCCCGGCTCCCGCCAGGTCCTGGAAAACCTCATCCTGGCCGGGGGGCTGCTGCCGCTGTTGGAAGCCGGAGCCCGGGTGATGCCGCCGGGCTGTTGGGGCTGCATCGGCATGGGCCAGGCGCCTCCGACCAACGCAGTGAGCGTGCGCACCTTTCCCCGGAACTTCCCGGGACGCAGCGGCACCAAGGACGACATGGTCTATCTGGCCAGCCCCGAAACCGCGGTGGCCGCGGCGATCTTCGGGGAATTGCGGGACCCCCGGGATTTAGGGGAATATCCCCGCGTGACTGCCCCCCGGCGCTTCGTGGTGGCCGGCGGGGGCATCATCCCCCCGCCGCCCGCAGGTGAGGCCGGGGAAGTGATCCGGGGCCCCAACATCGTGCCCTTTCCGCAGCTCACCGCGCTCCCTGAGACCTGGCGTGGGGAAGTGTGGCTCAAAGTGGGGGATAATGTCACCACCGACGACATTTTGCCCGCGGGCAGCCAGATCCTGCCGCTCAGGAGTAACCTGCCGGCCATCAGCCAGTACGCTTTCACTCGCCTGGACCCGGAGTTTCCGAAGCGCGTCCAGGGGAAGGCCGGGGAGGGGGCTATCATCGGCGGGGAGAATTACGGCCAGGGCTCGTCCCGGGAACACGCCGCCCTGGCGCCCCGGTATCTGGGGGTGCGGGTCAAGCTGGTGAAGAGCTTTGCCCGGATTCACCTGGCCAATTTGATCAACTTCGGCATCCTGCCCCTGACCTTTGATGATTCCGCAGATTACGACCTGCTGGCCCAGGGGCAAACCCTGGAACTTCCTGGGGTGCGGCAACTGCTCCTGGATGGGGCGGAGCGCCTGCCCTTGAAGGTGGGAGATCAGGAACTCTGGGTCCGGGTGGACCTGTCAGCCCGGCAACGCCGCCTAGTGGCGGTGGGCGGGGCCTTGAACCTGGCGCGGGAGGCGTAGGGACCCGGGGCGGGTCACCCGAGCGAGGGGACCCGAACATGAGACGGGAGGGCCGAGGGACATGTTTCGCTCTCCGCCCGCCTTCCCCCAACCTCTGATGAAAATTTTCGCCGTGAGTCCAAAAATTAGCTTAACCATTGGGAATAAAACTGCTAAAGGAATCATATACCTGGCAAGCCCGCAGCAGGCCGAATTCGAAAGGTTATTAAGGGTCAATAACCCGGTGGAGGTGAGAAGGCATGGGAATCTTGACGCGTTTATTCGGGTCTAAACCGCCGCCAGAGAAACCGACCTATGAGATTGTCGAAAGGCAGATGTCCGTCGATACTCGGAAGTACAAAGTGCGGGTCAGAAAGGCAGGGCGAGAATACTATGCCGAGGAACTCTTCCAAGCAGCCCGCAACCCTGAGGACCTGACGTTCAGCCGCTTTTTCGTGCTCGAAGAGAATCCGGTCTTGCCGCAGTTCTCACCATCTCTCCAAGAGGCGGTGGATTGGTTCACGGGCCGGAAACATCCGAAAGATGGGTACCTCACCATCTGGTGGGGAGACAAGGTTACCTATAAGTGCTCGATTTGCGGGGCCGAACGGGTAGTGCCCTTACGGATCACCAAAGTGGAGCGCCTGACAGTGGTCAGCGCCATTCCCGAACATCGGGAAATCGTCGGCTGGCGGGTGATCGAGGTGGAATCGGAGCTGACCGGTACAGGGTTTCCCACGAAGAAATTGGACATGTTTAAGACCCTGCCGGTACTGAAATGGCACCACTGCCCCAATCAATACCTGTGCCGCAACTGCGCCCAGAATCTGGCAGGAGTGGGACGGGAAAGGGAAGTGGCTGATTACTTCGTCTTTGAGGCGAATTAAAGGCCGAACCGGTCACCGCGGCGACTTTCGCAGGGCTCAGGATAGAGGGATTATTCAAAAACATAGGGGATCATTGGGATATCCTTTGATCCCCCGGAAACCTTTGATAAAAATTAAGAACTCGTCGGTAAGGCTACTTATTTGGGAAAATTTACTCCAGGCACTTGGGAATACACTTCTTTTAATATCGGCGGCTTAAATTGCAAGGTCCGGAACAACAACACCGGGACGGTGGCGTGGGAGGCGACTTTGTCAGCCACGGCCCCCATGTACCAGGCAACTTCACCGGCCCCATGCGTCCCCATGGCGATGAGGTCATACCCCTTGTCCTGGGCAAAGGCAATAATTTCCCGGGCCGGCACCCCATCCTGGCAGAACCAGTCCGCATCCAACCCCTGATCCTGGAGAGCCTTGCCGGTTGAGGCCAAGAAGGTGGAACAGAATTTCTGTTCCTGGGCTTCTTCGGCTCTGATGGTTGCCGGAGTGCCTTCCCCGGCAAATGCGCCAACGCCGCTGTAGCAGACGTGAAAGAGGGTCACCTTGGCCTTGAAGGTTTTGGCCAGTTCCACCACTTGAGGAAGAATTTTCGCCGCGATTTCTGAGCCATCCAAAGGAACCAAAATCTTCTTAAACATACTCACCCTCCTGCTTAGCATTAGCCCGGTCCGCCTACTAGGCGCCTATGTCCCAAGCTTCTACTTTTTCAGATAAGACAGATTTGTAGGGTTGTCAATGCAGATGATGGAAATCTTTAATTATTTTTCGGTCTTCGGGAGCGCTTCCGGCTCAGCCGCGGCCGCCGGGCCGCCTTTGTAGAGTCCCCGCTGCAAGACCCGGTGATAACCGGTAAAGTCACCCTCCCTGCTATCACTTTCCAGGTGCTGGCTCATCATCTTGAGCTTGGCGTCCAAATCATCCAGGAAATTCACCAGCAAGGCCTCCCGGGTCTTGGGGACGATGGGGGATCCGAACTCCACCGCGCCGTGGTGGGACAGGATGATGTGTTCCAATTGGAGCAGCAAGGTGGGGTCGGAGAACTCCAGGGGCTGGGCGGCGGCGCGCACCAGGTCCCATCCCAGGACGATGTGGCCCAGGAGCTGGCCGGCCGCGGTGAGCTCCGGGGCCGGGGGATTGGCGATCTCTTTGACCTTGCCCAGGTCGTGAAGAATGGCCCCGGCCAAGACCAGGTCCGGATTCAGATCGGGATAGATGGTGAGCGAAGCCAGGGCGTGGCGGGCCACGAACCAGGTGTGCTCCAAGAGGCCGCCGACGTAGGGGTGGTGATAGAGCCGGGCGGCGGGGCAGACCATCAATTCCTCCCGATGGCGCTCCAGGAGGTTGAGCACCAACTGCTGAAGAGGTGGCCGGATTCGGGTTTCAGCCAATTGCCACAGCTCCTGCCACAAGACCTGGCGGTCATAGGGAGTGGCCTGATAGAGCAGATCCGGGTCATACCCTTTGAGGTCCTTCCCCAGGTCCCGGAGGGCCTCGACGGTATTGATGTATTGGAGCGTAAGCTGGAGTTCGCCTTTATAAGAGCTTACCAGGCCGGTGACGCCCACCTGATCCCCCGAAGCAAAAGGCCCGGGACACCTGGCCACCACTTCGCTCCAGGCCCGGGCCACCATGGTGCCGCTTTTGTCACCCAAGACCAGGGAGAGGTAAGGCTTGCCGGATTTATCGGTGCGGGTCTCGGCCTGGCGCACGATAAAAAATTGCTGCACCGCCATGCCTTCCTGAAGGTCGGAAATCAACTGATGGGGCATAATGGGGCCTTTGAAGGTAAGATGAGGCTATGATACTGTGCGAGGCCATGGGGGTCAAGGCGGTATCGGCGATGGGAGTTTGAGAAAAAAAGTTTTTGGTCTTGAAGACATTTAGAAGAGATTTTGTGCATATAAATTATTGACTTTGGGCCAAAGATTATTATTTTAGAATTGTTGAAAAATATGGGTGATTGTGCCGATATACGGACAAGAAGAAATAAGGTGGTTAACTTTTTTTCTTGACACCGGTCTAATATAAGATAAACTCACCATTTTAATCTTCACCGCTTAGGTGAAAGATCATAGGACGAAATTTCATGGAAAAAGACTACCTTAAGAAATTTCTCGAATTAGGCAGCGGCAATGAGGTCCTGGCTTATGACCAGTTCCATCTGCCCGAGGACGAGGGGGAGGCTTTGGATTTTCGCGCTCCCTTTGACGGTCCGGCGGACGAGGAATTGGATGTCTCCGAACACCTGGACGCTTCCGGTTACGGCCCCGTCGCAGAGGGCATCGAGGAAGATCTGGACGATACGATCGAAGCCGATGAGATCCCGGAGCACGAAGGCCTGGTAGCCGCCTATTTTAGGGAGATGCTGCGGTATTCGATCCTGTCCCCGGAAGAGGAAAGGACTTTGGGGCGCATCATCAAGGAGGGTCAGGATCAGATCCTGACCCTGGTGTCCGTGGTCCACTCTGATCTGGAGGAGGTCCGTTACCTCCAGAAGAAGATCCAGCACTGGTTCCAGGCCCCGGACAAGAGCGCCCAAGGCAAGGAAAAACTTTTCAAGGTGATTCACCAGAAGCTCTTCCAGGTGCAGAAGCACCATCCGGAAGCCACTGAAGTCAGCGACCTGGCGAAAAACATCCAGACCACCGAGGACGAGGTGAACCAGGCCCGGGACCAGATGATTAAGGCCAACCTGCGTCTGGTAGTGAGTATTGCCAAAAAGTATCTCCATCGGGGCCTGACTTTTTCGGACCTGATCCAGGAAGGCAACCTGGGCTTGATGAAAGCGGTGACCCGTTATGATTACACCACCGGTTACCGGCTGAGCACCTTCGCCTCCTGGTGGATCCGGCAGACCATTACCAGGGCCATTTACGACAAGACCCGCACAATTCGGATTCCGGTGCATCTCCAGGAGATCCGTAACCGGTGTTACCGGGCTTTTTATGACCTGCTCAAGGAACTGGGCCGGGAACCCGCCCTGAAGGAGATCGCCGAGCGTTCCGGGGTGGCCGAAGAAAAGATTCTGTTGGTCACTAACCTGGCGGATGAACTCATCTCCCTGGAGACCCCGGTGGGGGACGAAGGGGATCGTTTGGGCGACTTTATCCGCAATGATAAAGCCGTGTCTCCCTACGAGGCCATTCTCGAATCCCAGTTGGGGGAAAAGACCGACTCCATCCTGACCACTCTCACCGCGCGGGAAGAAAAGATTATGAAGATGCGGTTCGGGATCGGGGAGGAAGTGGAGCACACCCTGGAGGAAATCGGCCGGGCCTTCAAGGTTTCCCGGGAGCGCATCCGGCAGATCGAGAAAAAGGCTCTCAAGCGCTTGAAGCATCCCACGCGCAAAGCGGCGCTGGAAGATTTTCTGGAATAAGGTCGAGGCCAAGAACGGCCCCGGCATTTCGCCTGGGAGGAAGTGAACGATGGCAGGACTGAGCCCTGAGAGACTGGATGAAGTTAAGGAGCGCTTGTTGGACCGGAAGCGGCGTCTCTGGCAGGAGGTCAAACAACAGCTCAGGAGTAATATCGGCGACGGCTATCAAGAGATGCTGGCCGCGGCCCGGGATGAAGAGGACCAGGCCACCGTCAGTTTAATGGCCGAAACCAATCTCACTCTATTGGGACCGAAACGGCAGGAGTTGGAGGCCATCGAAGAGGCCTTAAATCGCCTGGAAAACGGCAGCTACGGGTTCTGCGAGGTCTGTGGCCAACCTATCGAGCCGCGTCGGCTGGAGATCATGCCCGAGGCGCCTCTCTGCCGGAATTGCATGTCCCATCGGGAAAAGCTTGCCAAGGCTACGTCCCGGTAACTCTTAACTGCCTTCATATACTGAAGCGGGGGATTTTATCCCCCGCTTTTTTTTTGGGCCCGGTCTCGCCAGATATTGTCTTGAGGCCAATATAAATTATTTCGAATTGAACCAAGTCCTTGTATGCTGAGGATGAGACAATTAACTTTTGCGAGGATGTCGGGATGGTGGGCTCCAGTATCGGGTATGAAGGCTTCGATCAAGCGATCAAATGGATCGCCGTGGGCATCGAGTCTATTGCCATCGGGATCATCGTGGTCGGCGCGCTAGCCACCACCGTCATCTTTGCGCTGCGAGCCGTCAAAGAGGGGGCCTTCGATGAGAGTTATCGGAGATTTCGCAGCGATTTCGGCAAGGCCATCCTTTTGGGGCTGGAATTTCTCATTGCATCCGATATCGTGGGCACGGTGGCGATAGGCCCGACTTTCACGGATCTGGGAGTGCTGGCCCTCTTGGTGGTCATTCGGACCTTTCTGAGTTTTACCCTGGAACTGGAAATCAGTGGCCGCTGGCCCTGGGAAAAAGCCAGGGTTGGCCGCGACTCAAAACCATAAAATCCGAGAGAATATTTCTGTTACTAAAAGTTTTACGTAGGCACAATCCGGCGGGCACCGCCCGCTTTATAAGTCTCCGGATTACCGCTGCATATGGGGCCGCCTGTGGCAAAACTATTGTGGAGCAATTGATCCGCAAGGGGTACGGGATCACTGTCGTGGCGGTGGATACCGGATTGAAGCCGGAGAGAGAGGCCCTCTCATAAAGTTTCACCGGCGACCGGTTTAATTTGACCTGAATGGGTATCTTAACCTATTGACGGAATGCCCCTGCGTTTTAATTCTTAGTAAAAATATAAATTAATCCAATAAAGTTAAACTCGGCTTTAAAATAGGTAAGAATGCCTATTGACATCTATTTATTTAAAAATTAATTTATCGCTTGCAAGCACAAACCGCAATTTGACAGCCAAAGCCAAACTCGTCGCGAGGCGGGGACGGAAAGCCACGGGTCTCAGCGAGATAGCCGGGTTGCCTGCGTCAGACGCATGGGCAACGCGGCTTTTTTGTTGCCTGAAAAACCTGGCGCCGGAGGAGAACCAGAAGAGGCGATAGGATTCTGACGAGGGAACCGTCCAGCGCTATAGCCCCGGGGAGAAGCAAATCCTCACCCGGCTTTGAGGCTGAGCCAGGTCAAAACCCTCGTCGTTATCCTGCAAGATGCAAGGGAAAAGATGAAGGTGAGGAAAATGGTGTTTAGGCAGGTCCATTGCAAACTTAATTAAATATTAGAGGAGGTTTGAATGAAGAAGCTAGCCTTAATACTGCTTTTAGTTATGGGTCTAGGTGTGTCATCGGTCGGCATGGTCCAGGCGACCGACATCACTGTGGGCGACCCGCTTTGGTATCAGTTCCAATGGACTTTTACCACGTATCCCGGTTTTGGCGTTGCCGGGGGGGGAATTTCCGGTACCCAAATTGCGCCCAATCCTCCCTGGACCTACAACGCGCCCACCGCTACCGTATTTACCATCGTCGATTCCTATCTTTCCGGCGATATTTTTAGGCTGTGGGATGGAGCTTCTGTTATCGGAACCACGTCTCCTGTGACCACTCCCGGCACCGATTATGGGAGTCTTCTCCCGGACGCGGCTTTGCTCGTCCCTGACCTTAGCAAGGGTTTCTTCACCTTGGCTGCGGGACCCCACTCGCTCACTATTGAAATCATCGCAAGCCCTTATGATTCTCAAGGTCCTGATGCATTAAAGGAAGGTGTAGCCTTCTTCCGGGCCGATGCGGTTCCTGTCCCGCCCAGCGCCTGGCTGCTGGGCTCCGGCCTGTTGGGGCTGTTGGGCTGGCGGAGATCCAGGAAAGGTTAATCGATCATTTACTCTTAGTGAGAGACCACGGCAGGGTCAGAATATGGCCCTGCCTTTTTGTGGTCTGGTGGATTTGCAACCTTGCACTACAGACACCTATCGGCAGAGTGGGGAAAATTCCAGGTATGATCCGGATAGCAGGTATGCTGATATTTGGCTTTAAACGAAGATCGTTTAGTCAAAACCTTGGCCGATACAGTTAAGTGAAATCAGATCAGGGTCTATTCCTTATACCGCAGGCGATAGCCCACGCCCGGTTCGGTGCTCAGATAGACCGGGCGGGCCGGGTCGGCTTCCAGTTTATGGCGAAGATGGTGGATGTAATTCCGTAAGTAATGGGCCTGCTCATCGCTGCCGTGACCCCAGACTTCCTGCAGCAACTGCCTCTGCGTGGTGACCTTGCCGCTGTGGCGCACCAGGACGGCCAGGAGTTTGAACTCGATGGGAGTGAGACGGATTTCCCGGCCGGCCACCCACACCATTCTCCGGGCCAGATCAACCTTGAGGTCGCCGGTTTGGAAGATCGGCCCCTCCTGGCCGACCCGGGATTGAGTGAGGTGGCGGATGGCGACGCGCATCCGGGCGGAGAGTTCTTCCACGCTGAAGGGTTTGGCCAGATAATCATCGGCGCCGGCGTCCAGGCCGTCAACTTTCTCGGTGTCTTTGCCCCGGGCCGAGATCACGATGATGGGGGTATTGGACCACTCGCGGATTCGACGGATGACTTCCAGACCGTCGATATCGGGCAGCCCTAAATCCAACAGGATAATATCGGGATTATGCGAGGCCGCCATGGCGATGGCCTGGGCGCCGGTGGTGGCCTCCAACAGCTTGAACCTCTGGGCTGCCAGGGCCGCTTTCAGGAAGCGGCGAATGGGAGCCTCATCTTCGACTACCAGTACCAGCCAATCGGCCTCGGGCACGGCTTTCCCTTCCTATGAATGGTTTCCCTGATCGGTTAAGGGCAGAGTGAAGCGCACGGCTGCCCCGCCGCCGCTACGGTTTTCCGCCCAGATCCGCCCCCCGTGGGCTGCCACAATGGCTCGACAGATGGACAAACCCAGGCCGTAACCCTTCTGGCTCAAGGCCTTGGCGCCTCGATCAAACATCTCAAAAATCCTCTCCAGGTCCTTCGGCGGAAACCCCGGGCCTTGGTCGGCCACTTCTACTTCAATCTCATTGTCCTTCAGCACGGCCGTAATGGCCAGGGCCGACCCCGGAGGGGTGTACTTCAGCGCGTTTTCCAGCAAATTAATAAAAATGTGCTCGGCCAAAGCCGAATCCAGGGGGACCATGGGGAGATCAGAAGGCAGCGAAGTCGCTAAGGGCCGGTCCGCCAGCTTTTTCTCCAGGCGGTTGAGGGCCGCGCCGACGACTTCTTCTAACGGTTGCAGCTCTTTATGCAGCTTGAGAGAACCGGACTCCAACATGGCGATATCCAGGAGGTTGCTGACCAGGCGGCTCAGCCGTTCCGCCTCATCATAGATATTGGCCAGCATTTCCTGCGCCTGCTGGGCATCAAGTCGGCTCTGCAAATCCAGCAGGCTGCTGGCAGACCCCATGATGGCCGCTAAAGGGGTTTGGAAATCATGGGTGACCGAGCCGAGCAGGGAGGCGCGCAGACGCTCGGTTTCGGCCGTCACCTGCGCATCCAGGGCGGCCTTTTGCAGCCGCTCCACCCCCAGGGCCAGGGCGACTTGCTTGGCCAGAGATTCGAGGAAGCGAAGGCGCAGTTGCTCCGGCAAGAGCCATTGGACCGATTCCGGATCTTTCGGCCGCAGGGCCAGGACCCCTAAGGTGGCCCCGGCGGCTTGCAAGGGTACATAGAGAATCGGGGAGGTCGGGGAGTTTTGCGTCCCCCAGCCCGCCATCACACCGGACTCGTAGGTCTGTTGCGCCAACCCCAGTTCTTTGATGATATCTTTGTGAAACACCGAGGCCATCTCCTCGGCCGCCCCATGCAAGCGCCCTTTGTCGTCCGGCAGCAGCGCCACCACCTCACATCCTAAAATTTCCGAGATGTGCTGCACCGCCACCTGTAAAATCTGCTCAACGCCCCGGGTGCCGGCGAGTTCCTGGCTCAGGGCCTGCATGGCGGCCGTCTGGCGCTCCTGCAAACGAGCCGCCTCGGCTTGCCGCCGAATTACGCTGGTCAACTGGCTGATCACCAGGGCTACCAAAAACATCACTCCGAACGTCAGGATATAATGGTTTTCTTCTACGGCGAAGGTGAAGCGGGGCGGGACAAAACAGAAATTAAAGCCGAGCACGCTGAGGAAAGAGACCAGGATAGCCGGTCCCCGGCCGCAATAAATGGCCGTAACCATCACCCCCACCAAGTAAACCATGATGAGGTTACTGAGATTGAAGTACGGGAACATGAGAAAGGAGAGACCGGTAGCCAGGATGAAAAAGATGACGCCCACTTCGTAGTCGGGCCGGCGAATGCCTTTCGGCTGCACCAGAATGGGAGCCTCTTTCGGTTCACCCGGCTGGCCGCTCAAGACATGCACATCGATGTCGCGGCTTTCCCGCACCAGTTCGTCCAGCGGACTTCCGGAGAGGAGATCTCTCCAGCGGGGGCGGGTGGGCTTGCCCGCCACAATCCTGGTGATGTGCCGGCGGCGGGCGAAGTTGATAATTTCTTCGCCGATGCGGCGGCCTCTCAAGGTGATGGTTGCCGCGCCCAATTGCTCCGCCAGCCGCAGATTATAGACGGCGCGGTTGCGCTCAGCCTCAGGCAACCGCAGCATCTTGGGGTTCTCGACGTATACGGCAAACCATTCAGCCTGCAACTCGGTGGCCATTTTCTGGGCGGCTCTGATCAGATCGGCGCAGGCGGGGCTAGGGCCGACGCATACCAGGAGTCGCTCTTTTGCGGGTGCTAAGGTGTCTATCATGATTCTACTCCCTTCGTCCGGTGCCGATTGACGCCTTAGAGAAAGTGTAAATCATCAGATGTCAAAAGTTTGTAAAATTTAGTCATCCTAACGTAATAATTTCGTAAAAATCGGAGATGCCTTGGGGGATGTTGGCTATTAGGCGGGGAAGCGGAGCGACGTCAGGATTAGTGGCACAGCATCTGGCCTGTGGCAGGCCAGATATGACCGCGTAGTTTTTTCACAGGCCAGAGGCCTGTGCCACTGAAAAATCAGAGATTTTCGCCGTGCACCGGCAAGAGCGCGGCCAGGCGGCGGTGGGCCTCCACCCCGGAGTTGAACCAGAAGATATTGCGGCCTTTGACGCCCTGGACGTCTGTGGTGGCGTGCCACCGGCCCTTGCTCAGGTGCGCCGCCCGGTAGCCGTAGCCGGTGAGGAACCGCTGGATGGCGGCCTTGCTGGCTCCCGCGGCCGCGAGAGTCTTTTCTTCCATTTCCATCAAAAACATGGGCGGAGTATGGGCCAGGAGCTCCCGGGCCCCCTGGAGCACGGCCATCTCCGCGCCTTCCACGTCGAGCTTGATGAGGTCGGGAGGTCTG
>Ga0265297_10007685_pt1 | contig 14802 bp, 14 predicted proteins | sample Munlanlwell13791_FD_192502 | JGI IMG/M metagenome (GOLD analysis project Ga0265297, IMG submission 192502) | Leachate microbial communities from a municipal landfill in Southern Ontario, Canada - Leachate well 137-91 | ecosystem: Engineered > Solid waste > Landfill > Unclassified | place... | reverse complement strand
AAGATGAAGTCATATGTGTTGAAAAATAAACATAAAATCCCAAACATGTATGTTGGGACCCGAAATTTCGGGCGGTTCCACCCAATTTTCCTCCGCAGTTTTACCTTTGGAGAACTCTCGTTCACGTGTCTCTTAAAGCTTGGGGAAAATTTCCTGAAAGGTGTGTGCCTTTCAAAACGTGTGGTGAACGTTTCAATCGCTTAAGATAGATATAGTGTAGAAAAAATCCCATGCATTGTCAATGAATGACAATTTGCATACGATTTCCATTTATTGGTGTTTTATGGGCCCAAAAAGGAGAAAGGGAAGCGCTGATTGATTCGATCCCTTGCTCGTTTTCGGCTGTTGTGTTGAGGTCTGCGGGTTTTTTATTGGACAGACTCACCGAAGAAAAAATTGATGCCGTGTCTTTGAGACGAGCAATCCCAGTGGCGTGAATTCGTATTTGTGCTGACTCAGAGCTTGACGCAATACTCTCCACCGTGATATGAAGTGTATCGAGATTGATCTCGGTGATTTCTTCGTCATCAGTGAGGATGAGCCCAAGTTTTGCATAGAGCATGGTATAGAGGTCTTCTGAAGGGATGTGCAATGCGATATACCGTCCACGTGTTGAGTAAGAAAGTGAATCTGCTTCAGTGCCAGCTGAAGCGCTTGCTTGTGATAACACTAATTCAGAACGCAAAACGTAATCTTCTGTGTCTGCCTGGTTGCCCTTCATGTCTGTGGATGCTTGTTCATCAAGTCCAGTAAGTGCATGTTCCTGAGCGGCTGTGATATCATCTTCTGAAATCACAGCAACTTTTTTCAATCCGCCTACAAATGCCTCTTTATTGGTCCCGTAAATTTGTTCTTGAAGTCCTTGCCATAATCCGGGGATAGTAAATCTGGTTCCCGCAGGAATATTTCCTGACGATCCTTTTTGATCAGCAACAATGTGAACAGTTGCGGTTCCTTTTGAAGGGACGTTTACACGTTCAGTCGAACGAAATAATATACCGTCGGATGATAAAAAGCGGGTTGTCGCTTGCAATGGCTGGTTTTGAGTCCACAAATTTGTAACAGTAATATCTCCTTCAGCATTTTCCGGAATATCCGTTGTGTTACTAAGTTCCGAATTTGTGTATGTGTATTCTATTGTTTTCAATTCGAAGGTGCCTTGAATGCTATTTTCATCTTTAGGATTTTTTGTCACCGTGGTGACAAAAGTTGCCTGTATTGGATAGGGAACGCGGGTTATTGTGATGGTTGTCTTGACGGACGTAAAATAGATTATCAGTGCAGTCAAAATGGTGCTGGTAATAATAAATATCCATGCGAGGCGAGCGATATGTCGTGTCGTTCTAGTCGTCGCGTATGCAGATACGTTTTCTTTTCTTTTTTTTGGCATATTATTCAATATGTATGTGCTCCAGCCCAACCAATTCAGCAAGCCTGGCTTTGAGATCGGGAGACAATTGTATTTTATACGGAGTTGCGATTATTGTCTTGCCCGTCTGTTTTTCAACGGTAAATCGAACCGATAATCCGCCGGGGAAGTTTTTGAGCAAGTTTTGGACATCCGTAAATTTTTCCTTGCTTATCCCTTTTGGAATGTCAATTACTATTTCGTCATATATATCGGGCATACGTTCTGCGTGGTCTGCAATAAGTTTTTCCTCGCCATTTTTATCGGATTTTTTTCCTTTAACAAGTAAAATATTTCCTTCTTGCCAAAGAGCCGGATATGACTGCAGCGTTTTTGGAAAAACAATGACTTCGATTGATGCAGTCTGATCTTCGCATTTTACAAAGAGCATCGGATCCATGGCTTTTGTGAGGATGCGTTTTGTTTGAGCAACAACGCAGGCAATCTCAACTCGTTTATTCCCAATTTCTTTATCTTGCAAAATATCAGCGATTGTGGCGACGCGTCTTTGTAGTTTTTTCACGACACGCGTAATTGGATGTTCCGTGATGTACATACCAAGTAATTCTTTTTCCCAAGCGAGACGTTGTTTTTGTGTTGCAGGTTCGGCCGGGCTTAAAGTAATTTTTGGTTTGTTCGCTGCTTTATCGAGTCCACCAAAAAGATTTGTTTGTTTACTGTTTCGTTCTTCAGCTTGCGTGCGAACGAATTTGAGCATATTTTCCATATTTGCCAAAATTTGATTTCGTTCTGCAAAGTGGTCGAGTGCTCCGGATTCCGTGAGGCTTTCAAGCGATTTTTTGTTCAAATCTTTTGATTGAACGCGGATTAGAAAATCTTCTAATGAGGTGTATTGCCCCTTGCTTTTTCTTTCTTGTACTATTGCTTTGACAATGTTTTCACCAACGTTTTTTACCGCTAAAAGGCCGAAACGAATTTTATGCGTTGGTTGTTTTGTCTCTTGATTAAAAACAGCAGTAAAAGTTGAGTAGCTTTCGTTTATGTCCGGCGGTAAAACGGTAATATTCATTTGCCGTGCTTCTTCGATTTCAATCGCAATACGGTCCATGTTGTGTTGATCGCCAGTCATAAGAGCTGCCATAAACTCGTCGGGGTAATGCGTTTTCAGATATGCAGTTTGGTAGGCGATAATGGCGTAGCAGGCCGCATGGGCGCGATTAAATCCATATCGAGCAAAAGGCTCAATAAATTTCCAAATGGCTGTTGCCGTTTCTTTTTCTATGTCATGTTCGACCATTCCTGCAATTAATTTATCTCTTTGCTCGTCGAGTAGTGATTTGATTTTTTTCCCCACTGCTTTGCGCAATACATCAGCCTGACCAAACGTAAATCCAGCGAGATCGCGGGCGATCTGCATAACTTGTTCTTGATAGACAACAATTCCGTATGTTTTGTTAAGGATGTGTTCGAGTTGCGGGTGCATGTAGTGAATTTTTTTTCTTCCATGTTTGCCAGCAACAAAATCTGGGATGAATTCTATAGGCCCCGGACGGTATAAAGACACCATGGCGATTATGTCTTCAAGAGATGTGGGTTTAAGCTCTTTGAGGTATCTTCGCATGCCAGAGGACTCGAGTTGAAACACACCGACTGTTTGACCTCTTTGAAGAAGCTCAAATGTTTCCTTATTATCTAGTGGTATGGATTCGATTTTTATGTTTAGCCCGCGGGCCTTTTTAATAATTTCAAGAGTTTGTTCAATAACTGTAAGATTTTTTAATCCAAGAAAATCCATTTTTAATAGTCCCAAATCCTCGATTGGATGGAGCGAATATTGGCTGATAATTGTTTGATCGCTTGTTGAAGCGTATTGCGTCGGTACATATTCTTCTAACGGATCTTTCGTAATAACAACTCCACATGCATGTGTCGATGAGTGCCGTGCAACACCTTCAAGTTTTTGTGCCATTTCCAGAAGTTTTTTTCCTTCCAAGTCCTGCATAACTTCTTTTAGCTCTGGGATGGAATTAATTGCCTCTGTGAGAGTTGTAAACATTGGAATAAGTTTTGCAATTCTGTCGCAATATGTGTACGGAAGTCCAAGTACGCGTCCGACGTCACGGACCGCAGCACGAGCAGCCATGGTTCCGAATGTAATAATTTGCGCAACATGATCTTTTCCGTATCTTTTTTCGACGTATCGTATGACTTCGTCGCGTCGTGTGTCGGCAAAATCCAAATCAATGTCAGGCATTGATATGCGCTCTGGATTCAAAAATCGCTCAAAAAGAAGTTCATACCGAATTGGATCCACGCTCGTGATATTCAAGAGGTAAGATGCAATACTTCCTGCGGCGCTACCGCGACCCGGTCCCACAACTATTCCATTGTTTTTCGCCCAGCTCACAAAGTCATGCACAATTAAAAAGTAGGACGCAAACCCGGTTTGTTTGATGATTTGCAATTCAAAACGAAGCCGGTCGTCTACCTGTTGTTTCATGCGTACATCAGGGTATATGTTAGGAATAGCTGTGTAGCATAATTCTTCAAGTCGTGCGTCCGCGGTCACTCCTTCAGGAAGTGGAAAATGTGGAAGCAATGGTGTCCCAAACGATAATTCAACCGAACATCGTGATGCAAGCATTTCGGTGGCGTCGCACACTTCAGGATTTTCAGGAAATGCTCGTCGCATTTCTACTTCGCTTTTCATGGATAGATTTTGGCCCATCAACGTCATACGGTCTGTGTCTGTTTGTTTGTGTTTGGTTTGGATGCAAAGTAGAATGTCTTGTGCTTCAGCATCTTCTTCATGAATATAATGAACGTCATTTGTTGCAATGACAGGGATGTTTAGTTTTTTGCCGATACGGATCAAAAATTCATTGAGTCTACGTTGCTCGGGCGTATCTAATGGTTGGACTTCAAGAAAAAAATTATGATCGCCGAACGTTGCTTTAAATTTTTCAATAACATCAACTGCGCGTTCCTCACCAAAATTTAAAAAGGTTTGAGAAATTTCACCATTCAAACATGCAGATGAGGCAATCAACCCTTCGTGATGTTGTAAAAGCAAATCCCAATCGACGCGTGGACGATAATAAAATCCCTCAAGCTGGGCTCGCGTGATAAGCTTGATTAAATTTTTGTAGCCAGCAAAATTTTCCGCAAGCAGAATGATATGAAATGGTTTTGTATCTTCTCCTGCTTCTTTATCGAATCGCGTTCGTCGCGCGACGTATGCCTCAACCCCAAGAATTGGTTTGATGCCAGCTTTTTGAGCCTTTTGATAAAACTCGATAAGACCATACATGTTGCCATGATCAGTGAGCGCTAATGACTTCATCCCAAGTGCCACAGCGCGTGCAATCAAATCATCAATTTTTGGGAGCCCGTCAAGTAGGCTGTAGTGAGAATGGACGTGAAGGTGTGTGAAGGCCATAAGAAAGCAATTCACGCATGAGACATGCGTGTATGAATTACATGAACAGGATTTGAAAGCCCCCCAAAAGTTTTGGTGAATCCATCAAGATGATTACCCTTAAGATCGAGAAGTTTTACGGGAGCGTTTTTGTTCGTTTTTCGTTTTTATGAAGTCAACTATTTTGTTTATTCCCATGACGACAAGAGGAAGCACAGAAGAAACGCTTTTCAGTTTTTCCTCGACTGCGGTAAAAAGTTTTTCTGCTCGTTCGACTTTATCCCGTATTGATTCAACAAGACCTGAGATTTCGTCCATAATATGGAGCGTCCTTTTTATGGTTGAGGTTATTACAAACAAGAGCCAGCACAAAAAACCAGTGAAAGCAGCAATGGATATTGCGAGAACTAGATTTAACAAATCGTGGCTTGTTTCTAACATAGTAGATCAAGTATATCATACCCAAACCCTTGAGTGAAGGCTTTACTGAAAGGCCAGTTTCACTGTACACTAGCATATATGCCAGAGGTAAGTGATATATGGATAAAGCTTAATTATTGGTATTTAAACAACCGCAAAGATCTCACGCGTTGGTGGGGTTTGTTGCTTCTGGGCGCGGATCTTATTCTTATTGCTTTTGTGATCACAAATGGCATTTCTGCTTTGGTTGGATATGGGACAGTTGATAAATGGGTTTCTGAGATGGGTTCGTCAAGAGTTATTGGTGCTGAAGTGACATTTCGGAACATTCCATCTGCCTTAACGGTGACATCAATCGAAAGTGTTGCAGACGGTAGGGGCCAGATGTTGTATGTTGGAATCATAAAAAATCCAAATACATTTTGGGCCGCGCAAACAGTTCAATTTTCATTTACATCAGCTCAAGGAACCACTGATTCGAAAGAAACGTTTATTCTTGCAGATGAGGAGCGAGTGGTTTTGATGAGTGGGAATATTGGAACAAATCCAACCACAGAATTTGGAGATATTTCATGGAAGCGTACCCCAAAAGCGAAGCTTCCGGAAGTTCAGCTTGATTTTTCTGAAGGGGAGCACAAGTTTGTCGCTGTTCAAGGTACGGGTGGGGCACAAGCAGTAAGCCAAGTAACAACAACAGTAACCAACTTATCGCTTTATAAAATTAAAGACTTAAAAGTCATCGTCGTTGTTCGTAACGGTGATACGTTGGTGAACGCTAAACAATTTTTTGTTGAAAATTTAACACAACGCGAAGTTCGTGAACTTACATTTCAATTCCCCAGCGCACTCGGTCAGTTTTCGAGTATTGTATTCTACCCCGAAATGAATATTTTAGATTCAAGCACTCTTGATATATAGGCATGTTTCGACGACTGGTCATTTTTTTTAAAACAAGCGATTGGGTGCTCACGCTAAGCATCCTTCTTTTATTGTTATTTGGATTATCGGCTTTATATGGTTCTGGTAAAACATCCGCTGAAGGGTATCAAAATTTTATCCGACAAGGCCTTTTTGGCATTATTGGTTTTGTCGTCTATATTTTTTTTGCTGGTATTGATTATCGTCGTTTACGGTCGTTAAGCGGGGCGCTCTATGTTTTAGCAATCATTTTTTTATTAGCTGTACTTTTTTTTGGTACCACAATTCGAAATACAACTGGTTGGTTTCGAATTGGATCAATTGGTATACAGCCCATAGAGCTTGTGAAAATTTTATGGGTGCTTGTTATGTCGGCCTATCTTACGAACCGTGGACAGCGGATGAATGAATGGAAAAATATTGCTCTCTTGGGGGTTTTGATGTTGGGTATCGTCGCGCTGACTATGCTCCAACCAGATTTAGGATCAGCGCTTGTGGTTATAGGAACTACACTTGTAATTATGCTCATTACCAATATCAAAGTAACTCGCGTTTTGCTTATCATGTTGTTAATTGTGGTCATTTTTGTTGCAGGGTGGTTTTGGTTTTTACAGGATTATCAAAAAAACCGCATTCAGGTTCTTTTTAACCCTTCCCTGGATCCCCTGGGAACTGGCTATCATGTTACCCAGTCCATTATTGCGATTGGATCAGGCGGTTGGCTGGGGAGAGGTCTGGGCTATGGATCGCAAAGCCAGTTGCAATTTTTACCCGAACAGCAAACAGACTTCATTTTTGCAGTTATCGCAGAAGAACTAGGTTTTGTCGGCGCGGGATTGGTGCTTTTGTTATTTGGGTTAATTATATATAGGAGTGTCCGAATTGCCATAAAATCCCGCGATCCGTTTGGAACATTTGTCGTGTATGGCGTTATGCTTACAGTTTTTTTTCACGTTATTATCAATATTGGCATGAATGTTGGTCTTTTTCCGGTTGCGGGTATCCCATTGCCATTTGTTAGTGCCGGAGGAAGTTCACTTTTTGCCATGATGATAGCTTTTGGAATCGTTCAAAGTATAGCAATACAGGTTCGGAATTCTGAATCCTCATCTCGGCCTTGACACCAAGGGTTTGTTCATTGTATAGTGAGGTCAAGAAATTTGATCAATCTCTTGATCACCTTCATGAATTCTTCTGTGTACTTTGACCGCTATGGATATACCACACGCGTTTTCCGGTGTCCGCTTTGCGATCATCATTATGATTTGTTGAAGGCTCGGATGTTACGTCAACGTGACGACACGCAGTTGTGGCATTTAATGTGTACCAACTGCAGGCATGCAGCAATGTTTGTTATTGTGTTCACAGATAGCGGAATCAATTCCGTCGGGGTTATTACCGATTTAAACAGTGAAGAAGGAGTGAAATTTCAAAAACAGGAACCGGTTGATACCGATGACTGTCTCGCACTTCATGATATCATGGAACATCATCCCGAATCGGTACTTGAAGTGCAATGAAGATTAGATGTTAATTATACACGTATGTCTTTGGCTCTGGACGCAAAAACGCGAACTCATTTTCAAAAACAAAATAGACGACTACGATCTGATGGCATCATCCCTGGTGTTGTCTATGGAAAGGTAAAAATCAATCTCAATATTCAGATGAATACCCGTGATTTCAATAAGGTGTATCAGAAGGCGGGGGAATCTACATTGATCGATCTGCACCTTGATGATCAAAAACCAATTAAAGTTCTGATCCATGACGTACATCGTGACCCAGTGAAACAGACCGCACTCCATGTGGATTTGTTTGCAATTGATATGAATAAAAAATTAACCGCTGAAGTGCAGTTGAAGTTTGTTGGTGAATCGAAAGCGGTTAAAGAGCTCGGGGGTATTTTGGTGAAAAATCACGATGAGCTTGAAATCGAATGTCTTCCCGGAGATTTAATCCACGAATTTGAAATTGATATCGCGAAGCTCAAGACATTTGAAGATCGTATTATGATCGGTGATTTGCAGGCGCCAAAGGGTGTTATTTTTACTGAAAAACCTGAAGAGGTAATTGTCCTTGTTGAGGAACCGCGCTCCGAGAAAGAAATTGAAGAGTTGAATGAGCAGGTTGATGCAACAGTGAAAGACGTAGAAGTTGAAGAACGTGGTAAGAAAGAAGAAGAAGGTGAAGCTGGAGAAGCTGGAGAAAAAGAACCGCAACAAAAAGTTTCAGACACTAAGAAATAATGTATGCCAATAAGCGATAATCCACGAGATTACACCTGGGGAAAACGAAAAAAGAATGTGTATCTTTGGATTGGAGGGGGTGCTCTGGTGGTTATTGCTCTCGTGGTTGCGGGGTATTTCTTTTTCCAATCAGCTACTCCTTCTGTATCAAACACTACTACCACCAACGTCAACACGGCTGTGTCTGGAACCAGGCGTGTGCTTGATGGCGTAAAGGTTGATTCCGAGATTACAAATTTGTATCCCTGGGGAATCATGGTGGAAAATCTGGCGACGACTCGTCCGCAAGCCGGTTTTGAAAAAGCTGGAGTCGTCTATGAAGCACTCGCAGAAGGCGGGATAACTCGTTTTCTGTTGCTTATGGCAACCGAAAAAGATACCGGCGATATCGGACCAGTCCGTTCTGCCAGGCCCTATTTTGTCGAATGGGCGCGTGAATATGACGCCATGTACGTTCATGTCGGAGGCAGCAGCCAGGGTCTCGAAACCATTGCTGAACTTGAGGTGAAAGATTTTAATCAGTTTTATAACGGAGGGTCGTTTTTTTATAAAGAGGGAAAAGAAGCTCCACATCATATGTTCACAAACTCGCGTTTGCTGACTTTTGGTGCGCGTGATTTAGAGTTGCCCGCGAATGGGCAATTTCCCGCATGGAAATTTAAAGACGATGCTCCATTGAACGAGCGACCGTCAGAAGAAAAAAAGATTACTATTGATTTTTCAACATTTAGCTACGAAGTGGAATTTTTGTATGACCGAGAATCAAATACATACAAACGCTCACAAGGAGGAGCTGTGTTCACTGATGCGGCAGCCGACAATAAGCAAGTTGCGCCAAAGAACGTCGTCATTCAGTTTGTCTCAATAACAAATTACGATGTGCAGCGTTTGAATATCGAGACCGTTGGATCTGGAAAAGCTATCGTATTCCGTGATGGGCAAGCCCTAGAAGGAACCTGGCAGAAAGAAAGCAAGACTGCTCGGACACGTTTTTATGACAGCACGGGTGATGAGATTGAATTGAATGCGGGCCAGACATGGGTGGAAGTTATTGAAAAAGATCGACAAAACTATTCATATAATTAAAAAATATGGGCAAGAAACAAAAACAAAAAAATAATCAAAAGAAGGACAAAAAAGAAAGCAGCATACCGATTCCAGTAAAAGAAAAGAAAGTAGTGTCAGATGTTGTGGCTCCTAAAAAAGACACTGTTTTACCTACGGAAAAAAAGAAAATATCAGAACCAGTAAAGCCAGTTGTGGTTAAGAAAAAACATTGGTTGCACGTGAATATGTGGACAATCGGTTTTATGATATTCGGATTTGGCGTTTTGTTTGTGCTTTTACTTGCCTGGGCATATCAGTTTGATATCGCCGGGTCAAGATCATTTTTTGATACAATTATTGCTCCCACAAATACCAATACGCCGACAACCCAAGCAGATGAGCCAACTCAAGATGACGGTAAAGTCAGCGCACTTAATGGCGTGCGCGTGAATGAGTCTGATTTGTATCATCCGGTTGCGGTTATGTTTGATAATCACAGTGAAGCACGCCCGCAATCGCATTTGCAAAGCGCATCTTTGGTATACGAAACATTAGTTGAAGGCAGCATCACACGATTTATGGCGATTTTTGATCATGGTAATGAAGATAAAATCGGGCCTGTAAGATCTGCGCGCCCCTATTTCGTGCAGTGGGTTGACGGGTACGACGCTTCGTATGCGCATGCCGGCGGCAGTCCCGAAGCATTGCAGAAAATCAATGAATACGGAATTAAAAATGTTATCCAGGGGCAGTTTTACTGGAGAGACTATAATCGTGCATCGCCGCATAATTTATTTACAAGTTCAGAGCTGCTGACGCGCGCAGTAAGAGACAATAATTGGACAGCATCAATAACAGTGACTCAATGGAAATTTGACGATAGTCCAGAGAAGGGTACGCTTGCGGACGGCGGCTCCGTGGATTTGCATTTTTCCGGGTCTTCTATCGGATCGCTAGTTAGATGGGAATATACCCCTGAAACCAAAACGTATAAACGTTTTCAAGCAGGAGTTTCTCATGAAGACGCTTCAACCGGCGCTCAATTAACCGCAAAGACGATCATTGTTCAAATTATTCCACCAATCGTTTCTATTGGCGATCATGGACGATTAAACCTTAACGTTCTTGGGACGGGCACCGCGCATGTTTTATTCGATGGAAAACGAATTGAGGGAACCTGGAAGCATGAAACGACAACTGATCGGGCAGTATTCTACGATGCGTCGGGCGATGAAATTGTGTTTCCGCGAGGCAATATGTTTGTCGAAGTGATCCCTTCTGACCGTGAGGTAATATTCCAATAAGATGGTAAAATTCATAGTTATTGATTTAGACGATACACTGATCGGACTCGATTTACGCGTCAGCAACCGAAACAGGCAAGCTGTTAAGAAAGCGAGGAAAAAGGGGATTCATGTGACGCTCGCGACCGGACGAACATTTCAGACAGCTGAACCGTTTGCGAAAAAATTAGGTTTGACGCTACCGGTTATTTGCTACAACGGGGCTTTAGTGCGGAACAGTCATAAAGTGCATATCGAAAAAATGCTGCCGGAATATTTTTATCCCGAATTAGTTGCATTTGCAAAGAAAAACAAAGTGCAATTAGCTTTTTACGTATCACATCATTCGGTGATTTTCTTTAATCGTCCTTTGGATGCGTTTGCAAAAGAATATTTGGATAAGATTGAACAGGTGTCTGAAATTACGCTTGTGAATTTTTCTCATTATACTCTACCAAGAACTCCAATTAAAGCCATGATTATCTCGACTGACAAAAAGACTCGAGTTTTAGAAAAACGCGCAAAAGCAAAATGGGGAGACAGAATGTATATCACGATAACGCGTCCAAATTTGCTCGAATTTTTGAACCCCGAGATTAACAAAGGAACCGCGGTGGAATATCTCGCTAAGATGTTGAAAATTCCGCTTTGGCAAACCATGGCGATTGGCGATGGCATGAATGATATCCCAATGCTACAACGCGTTCGCTATTCAGTCGCAGTGAAAAATGCGCCAGCGGCCGTTGAAAAAGAAGCTCGCTACGTGGTTTCTTCGTGGGAAAAAGATGGAGTCGCCGAAGCGATCGAATGGGCGATTCGACATAATGAGAAAAAATAAAACAGGGAAGCGGCATGCGCTCCCCTGTGGTTGTGAACAATTATTGTTGGTGTTTGTGTTGTGTTAGTTGGTGGTTGGAGCCTTGACTCCGTACACCCAGAACCCCTCGAAGTAGTCCTTCGGACACATCACGCTGGCCGCGGATCCGCCGGTAAAGGTGCCTTTCGTAAGCAGGATGGTAACAAGCGCGTTTTCCGGCAGAGTCACAGGGCTCGACCAGTCGACGAAGTGCTTGTTTCCATACACGCTTTTCTGAAAGACCTGGCCGCTGCCGAAATCGAAGATCAGATCGACATCGTCCGGCAACTCGGTTGTCAGACGTATTCGTTCCATGCCGATCATGAATGTGCCGGCCGGATTGTGCAATGTGATCATCGTAACTGGCTTTTCACTGGTAAGCTCCCAGTGAGAGCAGTCCTTCCAGATCGGATTCGGCAGTTCGACTATGAGCGTGTCGTATTGGTAGACCGTACTGTCGATGATGACGGTGTCAATCCTGATCGAATCGCGCGTGATGTACGTCGTGTCGAAGATGCTGTCACCCGGCAGGTATATCAAAGAGTCGTGAACCACCGGGTAGGGAATCGAGTCATGAATGATGACAGGCGAAACCGGCGCTTCCAGTTTTTCGGAGCAGCCGGTGAGTTGAATACCGAGCGCAATCAGTGCACAAATTGCGAGAAAGAGTATCCGCCGCATACTTATTTCCTCCAGAGATTGACGATGAGTACTTCGATTCGGAACGCGTTGTAGTGACGTGTCACGAATCGTTTTCCATAGACGTCCTCTTCATAAGGACTCCAGTATGCTCTCACGTTGAGCCGTTCGTGGTAGGTGTACCCCAGACCAGTAACAGGACCTTCGCGTTTGCGAAGGTATCTGCCGAAGTCGGGAGACCGCTCCTCGTTTCTATCCCAGCCAAGCACCAGATCGATCGGGTGCTTTTGGGAGAGCGCGATTGATACGTGACCCGAAACGAGTCGGAAATTTGCGTCGTATCGGCTTTCGTTAATCCGCCATTCGTTGGTAGCCGGCGAGAATCCGAATTCAGTGTCAAAGCTGATCGTCGGGTTTCCGAGTCGTCCGCGAATGACTGGCGTCGGTTTTCCAAATGGAGTGATCGTGAGACCGACGCCGAGTTCGGCTAAACAAAAGAAGTCGAAGTATTCTTGCACGATCGGGTGGTCGCTGACCCGCTCATAAATGATTTCCTCGCGGATCACCGTGTCGCGTTTTGGTTTTTCCGGTGGTCCGAAGCTGGCTTTTCGCAGCAAAACAATTTTTACGCTGCGATATTCACCGCCTTTTTTCTCGGACACATCTGCCTGCGTGAAGACGCGGGTGGAATCGCATCCAAAGTTGGAGATAAGAATGTTGCGGACAGAGATTGCGCGACTGCTGGCTATTCCGGCGTTTTTCGCGTCGTGGTTTTGTACGTATTCCAGTCCATCCGCTCTGCCAAACACGTATGCGTCCAGCGTTGAATCTTTTCGCAGCAGATCCGCAACCTGCCAGAACATGTCGTGGTGCTTCTCATAAAACGAAGCACCAATCGAAAAACCCGAATCCGGCGGGTAGTCTCGGACGATAAACTCTTGAGCAGCAGCATATTTTGGCAACATGCTGACACTCACTAACAGTAGCAACAACAACAGAAGATGTTTCATGGAATCCCTTTCTTCTAGCGTTTTGTTGTAGTATTTGTATTGTCAAACGCATCCGAAACACGTACCTCCTTGTTAGTTCGGAATGCAGTTCTTTGTTTGTTTTTGAAATGTTACCATATCGAAAATTGTGGTTTTTGTCAATCATAGCAAAAAGCCAAACATTAGGAGTTTGGTTTTTTTTCGACATTTTTCACGCCAAATTTGAAGGCAAACGTCTATCAAGAGGAGAGACAATTGATATGTGCTCACCTCCAAGTTTGAAGGAAAAATGATGCGCGGGGGATTCTTGAGAATCTTTCGACTTCTTGAATCCCCCGTAGCATGAACGATGACCCTACCTCAGCCCATCCCAGTACGTTGGTATGCCGTTGGTGTAATAAGGATTGAGCGGACTGGGATTGCCCTCCATGAGTTTGAGGTCGGTACGACTCGGGTGATACCCGATACGACCGTAGAATGAGCGCAATATGAGCACGATTGCACCCAGGACAGCCCCATAGCAGAGGAGTATGAATATGAATAGCAGGATTTTTCCGAACCATGCGGGGAAACAGATTGAGTTGCCCACAGATAGGGCTGGTATCGCCGAAGTAGTTGGCGTGGTTTGGACCTCGAAAGGCAGTAGCAGTAGGATTGCCAAGATAACCAATATCCTTATCAAGTATTTCATGGAGTTCCTCTCTCCCTAGGTAGGGTATAGATGAAAGTTACGTTTTCTGTTTTCTTTTATCTCGATTGACCAGTTTGTACTGATCCTCCGGGATAGTCGGACGAGAGTGATTCTTCGCAGAATCGCTCTCGTCCATCGGTAGCTTTTTTCAAAAGAGCCTTTGAAGCAAACTATCCTTTTGAATCGTGAGCGTGTAGTAGTCGTACTCAGTCGACCCGGTGAAAAGCCGTTTTCTAGCAAAGTGTGTTTTTTCTAACACTGTTTTGCCAGAGTCAGTGAGTTCCACTGCTACTAACGACATTTTGAGGGGTCCGTCTGGAGTAGCGATCCCGAAATCGAGAACGAGAAACATCTTTTCCCCATGGCGATCAAGCTGTACCTGATCGAAGGAAATAGTGATCTCGTCTGAACCCCATGTTCCCACAACCTCCTCTGATTTTTCGCTTAAGGCAGAGTCGATTACGAAAAAGGCGAAAAACAGAATTATAACAGCGCTAATAAAATACTTCATGAGATACTCCTTTTGATTGTCAAGTTTGCTTACCTCAAGCGACAAGTTTTAGCTTCTCGTCTGGGGTAATTGGGCCTTGTGGAGTATAACCATGCAAGGCCCGATTGTTGTTTCACACTATGTGCGTTACTTTTCCAAAGACTTGAGGATCGCAGCGAGTTTCTCGTTTTGCTCGAGATTGGCCTCGGTCATCTTCCTGACCTCCTCGTTGATCATTATTACCATCCCATCGGCAACTTCTTGATGACTTCTTTGTTGTACCACCAGATCATTCAGCTCGTCGAGAGGAGACTTCGGAGTCTCAACCTTCGGAGTCGGACCAGTGGTCGATGCAGGTGGGGTTTTCGGCGGAGCCAGCGAAGCGGGAGTCGTAGGCGGCACGTTCCGATTCCGGAAAGAGTCGTTGACCGCT
>Ga0265297_10007684_pt1 | contig 14808 bp, 21 predicted proteins | sample Munlanlwell13791_FD_192502 | JGI IMG/M metagenome (GOLD analysis project Ga0265297, IMG submission 192502) | Leachate microbial communities from a municipal landfill in Southern Ontario, Canada - Leachate well 137-91 | ecosystem: Engineered > Solid waste > Landfill > Unclassified | place... | reverse complement strand
TCTCTTTTATCGATAGGAGAATGTAAAGCAGAACTTCAAGAAGACACGAGAAACGGAGAATGTTGGCCTCGTTCAGATTGTTCTGTTAAAACAACTGCACAAGCAATTCTTGCACTAAAAACTTCTGGAACAAATACAGATGAAGCAGAAGAATGGTTAATAGAACAAAAAACAGATTTTTCTGGTATTGACTGGTTCCTTCAAGTTGAAAGTTCAAATCCCACAACATGTACAATTTCTTATTCAGACAGCGAATATTCTTTTTCAGTAAATGAAGATAAAACATTAAGTAGTTCTGCAGGAAAATGTTTGTCTGTTTACGAAGATTACTGGTTCAAAATTTCTCCAACTTGTTACGACGAAGAATTTGAAATCTCTTGTGAAAATTCTTTTTTAACTTCTTTACTTTACAAAAAAATTTATTCTCCAACATTCTATGTCTCAGGAAAAACAAATTCTGCTTCTGGAAGTGCTTCAACAACAGAAATCGTTAGTTCATCCTGTTTTAAAGAAGATGGAACTTGTAATTATGAAGGAACTTTATGGGCAGCATTTGTTCTCAAAGCTTTAAATTATGAAATAAATTCTTACCTTCCATATTTAATTTCAGGATTAGATGATAACCCAAGATATCTTCCAGAATCTTTTTTATATTCCTTAACCGGCGAATACAAAAATGAATTATTATTAAAACAAAGTGAAGAATGGTGGTTGGAATCTGGAGATAAATTTTATGATACTGCTGTCGCACTTTTACCTTTTAGAGGTTCTGAATTCACAGAAAAAACTAGTACAAAAGAATGGCTTGCAGAAGTTCAGGACGATGACGGATGTTGGCAAGGAAATTTAAGAAATACTGCATTCTTAATTTATTCAATTTGGTCTGAATCAAAAAATTTATCTGAAACAATTGAAGAAATAAGTGACGAAAAAGATTGTGAAAACTCAGGTAATTATTGTTTATCAAGATCTGCTTGTTCTTCAGTCGGAGGGAATGTTTTATCAAATTATACAGGTTGTTATGGAACTATATGTTGTGATAAACCCTTAGAATTAGAATCTTGTTCTGCTTTAGATGGAGAATTATGTTCTTCAAATGAGGAATGTGTCGACGGAGATGTTGTTGATTCTTCTGACTCAAATTCAGGAAAATCTTGTTGTGTTGGAGGAACTTGTGAGCAAGTTACACAAACCTCTGAATGTAGTATGTATGGAGGATATTGTAAAAATTCTTGTGGTAGTAGTGAAGAACTTTCTTCTTATAGTTGTGATTCTGGAGTTTGTTGTATTCCAAAAAAATCAAATAATTTATTATTAATCATCTTGCTTTCTATTTTAATTATTCTTACTGCTCTTGGAATTATTTTTAGAAAAAAATTAAAAGATTTTATTTTGAAAATAAAAACAAAATTATTCAAAAATTCTAAAAAGAAAAAACCAGTTCCAAGTAAATTTCCTCAAACACCTTCTTCAAAAGTTTATCCTGGAACGATTCAAAGAAGAATAATTCCTCCACAACAACCTCCACGAACACAACCGGTTAAGAAACAATCTCAAAACCAAAGTGAATTTGATGATATACTTAAAAAATTAAAAGATATTGGTAAATAAAATGAAAAAATATTTTTTCTTTTTTCTTTTTTCACTTTTTTTAATTAGTGGGATTTCTGCAATTGAGATAGATATGAATTCAGAATTTTCACAAGGTGAAACACTCATTGCTAAGGTTTCAGGAAATTTTGTGAACTCTCTCCAAAAAGAGAACATACTTTTTTACAAAGAACACGAAAGAGTTTCTTTTGAATATTCTTTAATAAAAATTGATTACGATTATTATCTTTACGCACTTTTATCTGATAAACCCGAAGGGAATTATTCTGTATCTTTAGAAAACATAAAATACGCTTTGGGAGGTGTAATTCTTGATGACGATGTTAAGAAAAACTTTTCAATAACAGAAGAAAAAGCAGATTTTTTTATCACACCCGGAGTAATTGATTCTTCAAAAAGTTTTTCAATAACAATTCAAAATTTAAAAGATTCTTCTTTAGATGTTGACGTTAGCACTTCAAATTTTTCAAGTGCATTTTATATTTCGGATTATGGAACAAAAGAATTATCTTTAATTTTAAGAGCAGGCGAATCAAAAAAAATTGATTTTGTTTTAGGAGAAGTTACAACGTCATTTAATAATATTATATTCTCTTCAGAGAACACAAATTATGATGTTCCAACAAGAATTTCTAACACAGCGTCGGAAGGAGAAACAATTTTCCCTATTGAAGAACAAAATAAAGGAGTTAAATTCTTCAATTCAAATGTATCATTATTCATACCAACAAATTCATTACATGTAGAAAAAATTATTTTATCAAATGTAGGAGATTCTGAAATTCAAAAAGTTTCACTTTCTCTTTCAGATGAATTAGCCTACTATTCTGTTTTATCAAATGATGAAATAAAAAATTTAAAACCAAATTCAAATGAATCTTTTGAATTATCTTTTTTCTCTGAAGAGAATGCAGAAGTTGAAGGTTATGTTTACGCAGATTTTGAAGAAGAACAAATTTCTTTATTTGTCTCTCTTTCTTTTTTAACAAATCCTTCAGATGCAAAGACCCCTGCAACAAAAACTTGTGCAGAATTCGAAGGAGTTATTTGTGATACAGAAACAAAAAAATGTGAAGGGAAATTAGAACCGGCTTCAGACGGATGGTGTTGTGTGGGAACTTGTTCAGAAATAAAAAAAAGTAATACTGGAAGAATTATTGCAGTAATTTTAATTTTGTTTTTAATTGGAGGAATAACTTGGTTTTATTTTAAAAAATATAAAAAATCAAAGAAACCAGTTGATTTATTAAAAGTTGCAAAAGGAAAACATTAAACTAAAATATTAATTAATCTTCCTTCTAAAATTGGCTGAATTTTTTGAGATTTTTCCTTAAACATATTTTCTATCCTTAATTTTTCTTTTTCTCCTAATATTTTTCTTATTTTTTTATAATTTAAATTATCAAAAAAATATCCAGAATACTGAATAGAAATTACTTTTTGAATCACTTTTTCTTTTTTCGTTCACCTTTTGTAGGAGAGGTTTTAATCTTTTTAGAGCTTTCTTCTTGAATATTTTTTTCTGAAATCTCTTTAAGTTTATTTTCTAAAATAATTTTTTCGTTTTGTAAAATTCTCGCAACTTCTTCATATCCATGTAATCTTCTTGTAATTTCATTAAGAATCTCTTCGAAATCGGAATTTTTTAAATTAATATTTTGTGGAGAAATTAATTCAACATGTGCAGGCATATATTTGAACATTAAAATTGTAAGGGTAGTCAAACTTTCTGTTTCAACTTCAACTTCTGCAAAACTCGTGTAAAAATCTTTTTGGTTCTTCATTAAAACAGGAGGATTTATTTTTTTATTTAAAACAGAAACACCTTTTTCTCCTTCTATCTCTTTAATTATTTTTTCTAATGTCTCTGTAAGAAATTCTGGAGGTCTTCCTAAAATTTCCAAAATCAAAACTGCATTTATTTTTTTCTCACTGAAATTCATTTTTATATTTTCTTTTATTTAAGAAAAATAAAGCTCCAAATATAACGCAAAAAAATATCACGCCACACAATGCTAAATTCTTCGTTGAAAATTCTTTGTCATTTTCACTTTTTATATTTTTTGTATTTAGAATAATAGGTTTTAAACTAACATCTTCTACCTTTTCATCATAGGAAAATTCAACTTCAACAAAACGCTCTATTTTTTCTTCCTCTTCTTTTTCTCCTTCACCAACATTTTTCTCTTCTTCGCCTTCTTCTTCAACACACGCAAGTCCTTGTTCTTTAATTTTTTCTAATGTTTTTTCTCCAATACGATTTACATTAATTAAATCATCTACAGAATTAAAAGGACGAGAATTGATTATGTTCTCTGCAATTACTTTTCCAACACCAATTAAATTATCTAATTCTTCCCGCGAAGCTGAATTAATATCAATTTGTGAATCTGTGCATTCAGCGAAGACAAAACCCAATACAAAAATCAAAATAAAAATTTCTATCACTAAAAATTTATTTCTTTTTTTCATATTTTTCTTCAAAATCAATATATTCTATATCTCCTCGTTTATTGCCTTTTTTTGCAATTAAAATTCTCGAGAAGATTCTATTTTTCAAAAGCCACAGACACATTCCTTTTTCTATTTTATCTAAATAACCATTTGATTTTACTTCTAATCCAATAACTTCATAATTGCCGTCGCTATTTCTTTTGAAACAAACAAAATCCGGAAACCCTGTTCCAATTGTCATAGCTTTCATAAACGGATTATATACTCTTTTTGCTGAGACAAGTTTCCCAGTTTTTCCTTCCCTATCATAATCTACTGTATTCATCCATTTTGAAACAATCCAACCAATCTCTTCTAAATTTTGTCGAACTTTTACTTCAAATCTTTGTCCAGCCGCACGACTTTTTTTCCCTCTTGCAGATTTTTCAGAAATTTTTATCCGTTCCATAAACCTATTTAGAATAAGAAGTTTATATTTATTAGGTTCCTTTTATAGAAGCAGCAATTTGAATCGGAAGAAATATTATTCTTAAAAAAGATTCTAAAACAAGAATAAAAAATAAATAATAAATTGCTTCATTAAAAAAAGCAGGAATTTGTGTAATTCTAGAAATCATTTCAGAAATATTCCAAAAATCTGGCGTCGTCAAAACAACAGCAATCATCGTGAACGGAACCATTTTTGCTAAATCTTTTGATAAATTTTCATTAAAATAAGATGTAACTCTTATCGCAGAAATCAAAGCCGCGCAAATTAACATAACTGTTCCAACTTCAAGTTCTTTTGCTAAAACAATAAAGAAAATAGAAAGTATAGCAAACCAGAAAAAAATTACTACTGGACCTATAACAATAAATTCAATAATATAAAAAAGAACCGCAAAAAACTTTTTTATTGCTCCATTTCTATCTTTATTATACTTTCTTAAATTTAATCCAATAACATCTCTTCGTGCAAGAAGTCGATAAAAAAACCAAACAAAAATACTATAAATTGTTAAAGTTATCGCAATAAAAAAAACAGGCGGAATTATTTTCAAATGTTCTGGCATAATAGAAATTAAATTTTGATATAAATCTAAAAAACCTTCAGTAAATTTTTCAATCACCATCTTATATTTTTATAGTTTAACTTACTTTTAAACTCTTTTATTTTTCTTTAAAATAATATTCTATTATAAATCTCTCGCTTGTAAAGTCCTTCTTTTATTTTCTCTCGCTCGTTTTATTGCGTCACTTAAAATATTTTCAACTTTTCTTTCAAGGGCAATTTCAACTTCATCAGCGACGCTACTAATCACATCTTCTTTATCAAGTTCTTTTACAACTTTTCTAATATTTGATTTTATTATCAAAGACATTTTATTTTTTCCCTTTTTTTTCAATAAAATCTTTCGGACGCATCAAAGGAAAAATTTGACATTCTCTAATTGGTTTTCCCTCGAGAAATGAAAATAATCTTTCAGAAATTCCAAACCCTGTCGTCGGTGGCATTCCATATTTCAACGCTTCAACAAACTCATCATCTTTCATTTGTGCTTCTTCGTCACCTTTTTCTCTTAATTTCTGTTGCTCTTCAAATCTACCAAGTTGGTCTATCGGATCATTCAATTCACTAAATCCTTTTCCAACTTCACTTCCTGCTAAAATAATTTGATATCTTTCTACCAGATTAGGATTATCTTTCATTCTCTTCGCAAGAGGTTCCATAAAAACAGGAACATTAACTAAAAATCCAGGACCAGCAATTTTCTTTCTACAATATTTCCAAAGATTGTCAACTCCTCTTGTAATATTAAAACCTTTTTTATCATATTCAATTTTCAAATCTTTCAACTTCTTCTCAATTTCTTTCTCACTCGATTTCATAATATCAACACCAGTTATTTTCTTAATCATTCCGACAAAATCATAAATTTCCCATTTCTTTCCTAAATCAACATCAAATCCTTTTATCTTAAATTTCAAAGTTCCGAAAACTTCTTTTGCAATATATTTATACATCTCTTCAACTAATTTCATTCCGTCGTTGTAATCTGCATAAGCCCAGTAAAATTCCATCTGAGTGTAATCTTGCAAATGTTCTGTATCCATTCCTTCATTTCTAAAAATTCTTCCAATCTCAAAAACTTTCGGATAACCAGCAACGATTAATCTCTTTAACCAAAGTTCAGGAGAAATTCTCAAATAAACATCCAAGTCCAAAGCATTGTGGTGTGTCTTAAATGGTTTTGCTTCTGCGCCTCCCGGCGTGTTTTCCAAAACAGGAGTTTCAACTTCCATAAATCCTTTTTCCAATAAAAATTTTCTCATTGATTGCCAGAATTTACTTTTCCTTTCAAATATTTCCATAACTTCCCTATTCATAATAATATCCAAATATCTTTTTCTTAATCTTTCTTCTTCATCTTGCAGTCCATGAAATTTTTCAGGCAAAGGTAAAATTGCTTTAGATAATAATTCTAATTTTTTTACGAGAATAGAAATTTCTCCAGTTTTTGTTTTTATAATTTCCCCTTCAATTCCAACAAAATCTCCAGCGTCGATAAATTTACTAAAAAAAGAAAAAATTTTTTCTGGAGTATTTTTATCTTGGAATACTAATTGAATTTCTCCTAAATTATCTTTTAGTTTTGAAAAAGAAATTTTTCCAAGTTCACGTTTTGAAATTAATCTTCCAGCAGTTTTTACTTTGCTCCCAATTTTAGATTTTAAACATTCGCTAACAGAATTTTTTTTATCAAATCTTCTAGGATAAACATCAACTCCTTCTTTGCGAAGTTCCTCAACTTTTTTTATTCTTTCATTAATTATTTGTTCTTCACGTCCCATATTTTATTTAGATAAAACTATTTTATATATTTAACTCGCAACATTTATTAATCCTATTTTGTTATAACTTTTATGAAAAAAGGGACAAAAAATTATATCTTCAAACGAGGAAGAGAAGATCACTATTACCATAATCGTCCATGTAACGGCGGAATTTACTTTCTTGGATTTGTTGGTGCAGTTATTTATTATATTCAAACAGCAACATCTTTCTGGATGGGTGCTCTTGGAATTCTAAAAGCAATTGTCTGGCCAGCATTTTTAGTTTACGAATCTTTAAAATTTTTAATTGGATTTTAATATCTTTTTCTTTTCCCATATTCCTTATCTAATTCGTTATTTAACAATTCATCAACGATAATTTGAAATTTATTCCAACGAGAAACATGAATATATTTTATTGATTTAAAATTTTCTTGAAGTTTTTGCACTTTCAAAAATAAAGGAAGAAGTTTTTGATTTCTTACACGATATTCTCCGAGTAATTGTTTTACAACAAGTTCTGAATCTAAAACACAAGTCAATTCATCCTTTGTAAATCTCGACGCAAGTTCTAATGCTTTTATCAACGCTTCATACTCTGCAATATTATTCGTAACAAACTTTCCAATTTTTGCAGAATATCTTGTTAAAATTTTCTCGTCGTTTCTAACAATTACTCCGATTGCTCCTGACCCAGGATTCCCTCTCGCTCCACCGTCAGAATTTGTATAAATCATTTTATTTTATTCATATTTTTTTCAGTATATTTAATTGTCTTATTCATTATTTTTACAGCAAGTGCAGGATATTTTCCAATTGCAGTTTCTTCAGAAAGCATCACAGCATTAGAACCATCAATAACCGCATTTGCAATATCACTAATTTCAGAACGTTCAGGTGATTTTGAATTAACAATTGATAAAAGCATTTCCGTTGCTGTAATCACAAATTTCCTTTTTGCGTTGCATTTTTTTATAATTGATTTTTGCTCAATAGGAACTTTTTCATAAGAAATATTTTTTGACAAATCGCCTCTCGCAACCATTACACCAAAACTCTCGTCGATAATCCCCTCAATATTTGCGATTCCATCATGCGTTTCTATTTTTGAAATTACCTTAATTTTTTTTGGTAGAAATAAATTTTTTATTTTTTTTAGATGCGCTTTATTTTTTGTATAAGAAACTGCAAGATAATCAAATTTGTGTTTTTTAATCCACTCAATTTTTTCAAGATTATTTATATCAAACAAAATCTCGCATTTTATTTTTTTTACATTTTTGTAAATTTCTTCCCACTGTTTTTCATTACCATGTTTCGTGTTAATTCTACAAATATCCATTCCATTCTTTTTCATATTTTTTAGAATTGTAAAATCCAAACTCGACGGCCCAATCGTTGCAATTATTTTTGTTTTCATTAAATATGTAAAACTTTGAACTCTTTGAAGTCCTGAATTTTTTCCTCTTTAACATCAACCTTTTTTATCTGCGAATGTTTCGGTCCTTTCTTGCAAACTTCAATCATTTTGTCTACATTTTCAATATCTCCTTCTATAAAAACTTCAACTCTTTTGTCTTCAAGATTTCTAACAAAACCTCTAAGATTATATCTCTCTGCATTATCTTTTACAAATTGCCTAAAAAAAATCCCCTGCACAGTTCCAGTTATATAAATTCGAACAGCTTTTTTCATAGAAAGATTAGATTTGTAATATTCTTAAAGATTTTGATGAATTTTTCCTATTAAATATTTTAAACAAATTATAAATTACTATCCCCAAAATTCCTCCAGAGATTATTCCTAAAATACTAAATAAAATAATTGTTATAAGAATCAGTGCAATTGCACCAACTAATGTTTCTAATCCTCCTATTAAATTTTCTATCTGATTTGGAAGCCAAAAATTCCATCCACAAAAAACCGAAATTACTGCTCCAATTATTCCCCCAATTACTCCAGCCAATAAATTCTTTCCAACTTTTTTTAATATTTTTTTAAATTTCATTAAATACCCCTATAATCCAATTCATTATTTACAACCGCAACTGTTTGCGAAGCAAAATACATTTTATCTCCAACAGAAACTTTTTTTGTAACATCTTTCAATCTTCTCATTTCATGTTTCGGCAAACCTTCGTGGTCACCAAGAATAAAAACGCAATTCTTAGAAATTTTTGCCTTTCTAATATCTTCTCCTCTTTTGTCCAAAATAAAAATTTCTTTTCCTTCATCTTTCATTTCATCAATTAATTTCAAAAAACTTTTTCTCTCAATAAAACAACCTGGAAAAACTTCTGTCTTTTTCCCCTCTTTAAATTTATACAAAATTTTCTTTATCAAATTTCCCACATCTTTCTTTGAAATTTCCAAATCATCTTTTACTTGAATCTCTATATGTTTTGGAGGGTCTGGCTGTCCATAAAAAACAAAATGAAACTTTGCGTCTTTTCTAAATCCGTGCGACAAAAAAACCCCTTGAATAAAACTATGAATTGCAATATCCATTCTCCCTGCTTTCATTAATTCTTTAGAATCAAAATTTCCTGACGTTCTCGCACTTTGTGAAAAATAAACAAACTCTCTCATTTGAAAAGTAAATTTCCCCCAATTATTAATTTATTGGTTGCATAACAAACATCGGTTTTGCAAAAATATTTTCTTGATTCACTATTTTAAACATTCCAATAAATTTATCGTTGTTGAAAACAGAAATAATTTTATCTTTTTCCATTTTTTGTTTTTTTAATAAAAACTTATCATCAATCGGTGAACCATGCAAAATCTTTTCAACAAATTCTTTTTTCACATCGACGATTGGATAAACTTCAGAAACAATCTCTGCAGGAATTATTATTTTTCTTAAAGGTTTTTCATTTCCTTTTTCATATTCATCAACAGCATTTTCAAAATCTTCTTTAGAGACCATTTGTTTTTCTAAAAAAATTCCAGCACGAATTCTTTTTAATCCAATCATGTGCGCCCCGATTTTCATTTCTTCTCCTAAATTATGAACTAATTTTCTCACATAAGTTCCACCCTGACATTCGACGAGAAAAGAAATATTCTTGCCTTTCTTTTCAAGAAGTTCAAATTTTTTTATTTCTCTTTCTCTCTCTGCTCTTTTAACTGCAGAGCGAACAGGAGGAAGTTGAATAATTTTTCCTATGAACTTCTCGTCGATAACTTTCTTAATTTCTTCAAGAGAAACTTCTTCGTGCATGTGCATTGTTCCGATATATTCTTTATCTTCACCAATAAAAAATCCACTAAGTTTTACAGCACGATTTAATGCAATCGGCAAAACTCCTGTAACTATAGGATCCAAAGTTCCAAAGTGCGAAGTTTTTCTTAATTTTAATTTTCTTCTTACAAATTCCACGACGTCAAAACTTGTCCAATCCGCAGGTTTATCAAAAACAATAATTCCAAATTCTAAAAGTTCTTGAATTGATTTTTTTTCTTTTAATTTTTTAATTTCCATTTTTAAATTTTCCTTTCAATAATTTTTTTCTTTCTCCGTCTTCAAATCTTTCAATAGCATATCTTAATGTTGTCCTCGGAATTTTATCATAATTTTCTTCTAAAAAATATTTCAAAGTTTCAACATCTTTTTTTCCAACTTCTCTTAACATCCACCCAACTGCTTTGTGAATTAAATCGTGAGAATCACCAAGCAACAATTTTGCAATCTCGAGGGTATCTTCAATATTTTCTTTTTTTATAAAATTTAATGTTGAAATAATTGCAATTCTTCTTTCCCACAAATTATCTGATTTTGCTAATTCATAAAGTATTTTCTTATTCTTATTTGATAAAAAATCTCCAATAATACAATGAGAAGAAATGTCAACTAAATCCCAATTATTAATTTTCTTAGTATTCTTTAAATAAAAATTAAATATGTTCGCCTTCTCTTCGTCCTCGGAAGTTTCATATTTCTGAACTAAAATTCTGAGAGCACACATTCTTTCTTCATGAATTTCACTTTTCAAAAGTTCCTGAATTTTAATTAAAGGTATTCCAGAATATTTTTTTGCAACATCTTTTACTTGCTGAGACCTTAACCCAAGAAAAACGTCTCCTTCTCCATATTCTCCTTTTCCTGTTTTAAAATATCTCTGAAGAATTTTTGCAGAATCTTCATTCGCAAAACTCTTTAATTCTTTTTTTAATTGTTCTAACATATTCAGAAAAATTTTAGCAAATATAAAAACCTAATGTCCTCTTGAACTTTTGTTATATCCAACTTGACTATTTTTTTCCTGCTTTGGCGATTTTACTTTCGTAGTGTGTTTTTCTTTTATTTCAGCAGCTTTTTCCATTTCTTGTCCAGCCTCAACAACTGCTTCTTTTTTTTCTTCAATTTCTCTTTTATCTTCAACACCGTCGTTATTCTTGTCAGTATCTTCTGGTTTTTCTTCAGCAGGTTTTTCAGATTTTTTCTTCTTTGCAATTTCCTTCGCAGAATTTTCTAATTTCTCTTCTCGCAATTTCTTAAACTTAATTTTTGTAGGTAATTCAACAAGTTCAACCTTAACAAACTCGCCGTCTTTTATTGCTCTAACTTTTACTTTTGAAGGCGGATTTCTTATTCCTCTTGCCCATAAATATTCATTTACAGATTTATCTAATTTAATTTTATTCAAATCTTTGTCTCTAATTTTCATATGTTTAACTAAAAATTCTTTCAATGTCTTCACTGCTTTAGTTGTCTTTTTGTATCTTGGAACAAGTTGAAATTTATGTCTTAATGGAACAACATATTCTCTTTCAATATTTTTTGTTTCAGTTTTTTTATCTACCATTATCCCATATGCCACTTTCTAATTCTACGTGGTTTGATTTTTAATTTAGTTCTCTTCCAGTGTCTTCTAACTGCTGTTGTCGCAGAAGGATGAATTCTTTTTCCAGTTCCATATTTTTTCATAACAACCCAAACCGGCGCCCATTTTGTTTGTCTTCCTTTTACAGCAAGTTTTGCTTTTTTCTCTTCGTAAGCAAGTTGTCTTTTTGTGTGCTGAACTTTTTTCGGAACAAATTTTTTTTGATTTTGAGATTTTTCTTTCTTGATTTTCTTTTCAGAAACTTTTTTTTCAGTTTTAACTTTTACAGGTTTTACTTTTTTTTCTTTTACTTCTTTGATTTTCTTTTCTTTAATTTGACTTTTAGTCGAATTAGCTAAAGGCTCTGCCTTTTGTCTTATTTCCTTAACTTTTTTATTTTCTTTTTCTGCCATTATTTAATTGCCTCCAAAAATTTCTTACCTTGTTCAGTCATTCTTCGTCCTGATTTTTTATCTCTTGTTCCTTTTATTCCTTTAAATGATTCTGTAAATCCTGCTTTGTCAGATTGCTGAAGAATTGTTCTAATTATTTTCCCGCCTGACTTCATGAACTTTTCAGGTTGCATTCCTCTATTTTTTTTACTACCATATTTTGTTCTTAATCTATTAACTCCAACAACTTTATTTTTGTAAATTTGTCTAAGAATACTCGCACTTCTTTTATACCAAAAATCTGGGTCTTCAATCGGACGCTCTTTACTCGGCGACGATTTAACAAACGCAATCCATTCTGGCTCCTTGAACTCAGGAACATTTTTCAAAGCCTCAGCTAATTTCAAATTATATTCTTGCGGACTCATTTCATAAACTGAACTTGTTTTTTCCATTTGTAATTTATCATTCCAGTTACGGAATTAGAACAGCCGAAGCCGTTTGATAAAATATGAAGAAAATGGGGATTTATAAAAGTTTTGAATTATAAATTGCAATTTTTTATCTGCCAGAATAATCTTTCTAATGATCCTTTATCCAAAGCATGTTGTCCCGTTAACATTCCCGAGAAAAATATGGGAGTTCTATTGTTCTTTAATCTATCAAATCCTTCTTCTTTAAACTTTGAATTATCTATCTCCATCTTTTCTCTTAATATTCTAGATGCATCTGCATTTATAACAACAATTATTTTTGGTTTTAATTTTGATATTGTTGAAATAGAAAGATTTAATTGCAGTTCTCCGAATTCATTAATTTTTTTAATCTTACCTTCTTTGTTAAATTTTAATTCTATTATGTCATTCTTAAACTTTTCTTGAGAAGTATTCCGATAAAAAAATAAATCTATATGTTCCCATTCAAAATCACATTTGTTAAAAATTGTGAAGTAAGAATGATTTTCTCTAGCCCTTTTTTCAAAATTGATTATTCTCTTTTTATCTGCTTCAGGATATTTAAAAAATTCTTCGATAGAATTTAATTTTTCCCATGCCGGATTCTTTTTAATAATCTGTTCAAATTTATCTTCACTAAAAGAAGGATTCATCCCGATAAATAACACTTTCCCTGCTCTCAAATCGGGGTAAAGTATTGGATAGAAATTTCCTCTTTTCTTAGAGTTATTCTTCCAAACTTCAAGAATATCTTTATTTAATTCTTCAGCAATTTCCATTTAAATTTCCCTCTTACTACCAACAGCAGTTGGAGCTTCTCCACCATGCCATGTAAATCTTGGACGAATTCTTATTGGATAAATTCTTTCTGAATTATCATCTAAAATAATTGCGCTTCCTTTCAGCGACGGCAAATCGTTCATATAACCTGCAATTCCTTGACTTAAATAATTCTGCATAATATAATTCAAAGCATCAACGTCGGGTTGTGAAGTAACTCTATGAGATAAAACAATATCTGATTGAGTCATAACATCACGATGAATTTGTCCTGGCTGCTGCGTCGCAAGAACAACAGAAATCCCAGGCTGTCTTCCTTCTCTAAGTAATTGAACAAGTGCGTCTGTCGCCGCTGTCTTAACACCTAAAGGCAAAAACTCGTGCGCCTCGTCGATAAAAAGCCAAACCAACGGATTTTCTTTCTTCTCTGAAATAAATGAAACATTAATTCCCTTCGACACACTTTCAATTTCTTCTTTCTTCCTCGAGTCCATTCTCTGATTAAAAATTTTCCTAGAAACTAAACTAATCACCAACGCACGAATATTCATCGAACCAATAGAATTGTAAACACTCAAATCTAAAACAGAAGTAACACCTGCACTAATCAAATCCTTAACCTCTGTTGATTTCTCACCTTCAGCAAAAATTCCCCATTCCCTCGCTGCTTCAAAAAGTCCAATCGTCGCATTTTTCGTCTCAGTATTACTCTTATCATCTTTCTTTGCCCATTCAATCATATCACTAATTTCATACTTCCCTTTTTTCTTCAAATCACTAATCAACCTCTGAATTAAAACAGAAATCGGATTAAGAATTTCTAGCCCAAAAGTTATTATCCAATCTTCTGAATTCATTTCCATAACATCAAGCGCAAATCTCTCGTCGATAGGAATTCCTTTTTCTAAATATTTATCATAATGCCCCGACGGAACAAAAACTTTCACAGGAAGATTTTTCGCTTTCAAATCCCATTCTTGTAAAAGATGCCTGTCTTTTTCATTTTGAAATTTCATTGTCCAATAAATCCCCATTGTATCAAACATCAGCGAAGCAATATTCCCACTAACATCACTTGGTAAATTAGAAATCTCTTCTGCAATAACTCCTAACGTGTAAGATTTTCCAGAACCCCTTTTTCCAGCGACGAGAAGAACATGACTCCTCGCAACATCCATAAAAATTTTATTACTTAAAGAAGTATATTGTCCCATTTTAACATAACCTCTTCCAAGAAAAATCAACCCTCTGTCACCAAATCTTTTTTTATCAGATTCATTCCGTCCTAAAATAATATCATAACTCATCTTATAAAATAAACTTAAACATTTTAATATTTATTCATTCTACACCCACAAAGTTTTTAAATACAATTCTTTTATTTTAAAAATGGAAGAGCACGAAGAAATAAAAGAGACACAAAAAAAGAGAAAATTTAACACAAAAAATTTAACAGAAAAAATAAGGAAAAATCCT
>Ga0265297_10007683_pt1 | contig 14809 bp, 15 predicted proteins | sample Munlanlwell13791_FD_192502 | JGI IMG/M metagenome (GOLD analysis project Ga0265297, IMG submission 192502) | Leachate microbial communities from a municipal landfill in Southern Ontario, Canada - Leachate well 137-91 | ecosystem: Engineered > Solid waste > Landfill > Unclassified | place... | reverse complement strand
CGAAGAGGCCCCGGCGGAGCCTGAAGGGGCTGCCGCAGGCGGACCCGAAGCACAGGCCGCCCCTGCTGGTGAAGCACCTGCTGGAGAACCTACGGCAGCTTCGTTAGACCGTCCGACATTCGCTCGAAGTGTCTTGTCTTCTACGGAGTTGCTGCGCAACCCCCAGCATAGGATAAACCCCGTTCTTAGAGAAGAGATGGCCAGGCGGGGTATTGATTCGTCGGCCACCAATGACCTGGAACTGGCGGACGAGCTTAAGGACTTTGATTTTGGTGCACCGGCGCCTAAAAATTGATATTTAAACTAAAACTTACTGGAGAATCCAATGGAAATCAAAACAGGCTGTATCGTAACATGCTGGAACGGTGAACGTGGGTTGGTCCTGTCTACCGTGGCCAATAAGGCTAATGTCCGGCTTGAAAACGGAAAGCGCGCGTACATCAGTTTTTCCGACATCACCAGCGCCGTCCAGACCTATAAAGCGGCGGACGCCCGGTTTCTCCAGGCTAAAGACCGGTTGGCCAAATATAAAACCTCGGCATTTGGTGACAAACGGGATTATCCGAAGATCGACATTATTGTGAACGGAGAATATAAGGTCACCACAACCTGGTCCAAAACCTTGAAAGAGGCGAAGGATAAATACCTGGAAAAGAATCCGGATGTGGCTCCTGAGTCTGTAAAGTGTTTCTTCCAAAAGAATTCGGGCCTCAACGTTTACGCGCCAGGTAAGGTCGACGAAGGCACGTGGGATAAGGCTGTCGACGCCGTTAAGGACTCCAGTGGTAAGGCCAAGGCCGACTTCGGGGATAAAGAGTGGGCGACGGTCAACACCGTGTATCAGAACATGGGCGGAAAGTTTAAATCCAAATCTTCCGTGACCGCCGGACACCCCAATGACTTCGATACCAAATATCGTATCGGCGACATCCTGGTTCCGGTAGATATCGCCGCCTCCCCCGAACTCGGGATGGTTATAGTCAAGGACATTGACCAGGAAAAGCAGGTGTATGTGCTTGAACGCCGTCCGGTGGCCAATATGGATCTGGATAAGGCTGAACCCACACAGGCGTACGGCGTGCGGTATGAAGAAACGATCACCAAGATCGACGGGGATAAGGGCCTCAAGATTTATTCCGGTCTGGCTGTGGAAGCCGGGTGCCCCGGAGACTTGCAACAGGTGACCAAGGTCGGCGACAACATTAAACTGTCCTTCAAGGACGTTGAGGCCATTTACACGCCTGAGGGTATGTTTGTTTCGGCCTCAATAAAGACCGCCACCAAAGAGTATGTTATCTGGGGTGTTCCGGCTGGACAAACAGAAGAAACTTTGTTGTTGGAAAAGGTCGAAGGCGAGCTGATTACCAGCAGGGCCGATGCCGAGAAGTATAAAAAGGTTCTTGAAACAAAACACGGGTGCACCAAGACCCGGATTCAGGAACTGGATCTGTCGCAAGAACCGGTCTGGGATGCCAAGAAATTAATCAATCCGACCTCCAAGTGGAGACACTCGACAGTTAAGAAAGCGGATATTCAGGAATACACGTCAGCACCTGGCGTAAATGATGACGGAACTGTACTGGTAGACCGCGCGCCGACCAAGGGGCTGGTCAGTGCTCCGGGTACGCCCGCCGCTGATGGTAATGTCCTGACGCTTGAAGAAGGCCACCCCAAAGAAAGCGATAAAAAAGGACGGGGTGAACTGGCGGTCATGAGCAGCGCCTACCAACAGGAATTCGGAGAGTTGATTAAAACTAACGGGTATGACCGACTGGTTTCTCTTGTGGCCCAGAAGCGCCTGGCTAATAAGATAGTACAGGCAGAGGTTGATTTTGACTTACGTTCCGTAAAAGTAAATGGCGGGTATTTGTTAACTGAAGACGGGCCTATGCATTTTATAATAAAAGATGGCCGAGTAATGTGGGATAACGGAGGCAAACTTTCTGACTTTCAGTTAATGAGCATAGGTAGAGGGGAAATGTGGAGGAGTTTTGAATCCGCAGAACAAAATCCTGATGAACCTGATTATTTAAAAAAATATCCTGCACCTAATACCGTATCGGATAATAAAAACAAGGTAAAGGATAGGGTGGCTTCTACTTCTAACACGACTAAAAAATACAAAGCAATGTTCACCGACCCTACTGCGGCTAACCAAGAAATTGTTAAATATTACGATAAATGGGCTGAGGCCGTGAATGACGGTCTGACTAACGGCTGGGTGGTTAACAGCATATCTTATAATATGGCCTATGAAGGTTATGACCGCTATGCCATTATGCCGGAATCTCGTATGGCCGGTAAAATCGCGTCGGTGAACTCCGATACCCAGGCGCATGCTCAGGCCTCCGGAATCTACCGGTTGGCTCGTAAGCTCCTGACCTTGGCGCTCACTCGCACTGACCTGGAAGATATTGAGCTGTTGTTGGTTGAGAGCGCGCCCGGTCGTTACCGTCCGCAGTTCGTGGAAGACCTGCCGGTGATTGAGCAAGTAATCGAGAAGGCTTTCGGGGCGACCAACGCCATCGTGTTTTCGGATAAACCGACTACTGACTACGCAATCAACATCGAGGAGTTTAAGCGCGCGGCCTCCGACCAGGGTTACCTGGTTGAGATCCTTAACCCCGAGTCCATGATGGAGCTGGCGAGCAAGACCGCCGCGAATAACAAGTTTACAGTTGGAACACCTGTACATAAAGAAATGGGTGTCCGGATGGACGGCGTGGTCGTCGCTCCTTTTTCTAAAGACCAGGCCACCGACGGGTCATACGGAGATCCCAAACCTAATTCTGTGTTTGTAGAATGGACAGATGGCACAAAAGGTTGGATTTTTCCTCAGGCTTTACAGAGTAAGTCCACCAAGGTCATGGCCCGTCTCCGCCCGGAAAACCAGAAGATGCAGGATTTTCTGACCGCCAATGGCATCGATGCCCGAGTCAAATACATCGCGCAGGGCAGCATGAAGGGCACTTGGAGATTACAGAATCCGGTTATGAGTTGGACGCCCGAATTACAGTCCAAGCTGACCAACCTGGGTTTTGTGGATTTCAATGGCCAGCCGCTCAATGAGTACAGTGGTAATGGCGGACGGTTCAGCGTGTTCGTTCGTGGTCATGACGAGCTGCTCGAACAACCGGTAGAATCCTTTACTGACCTAGATGCCGACCTTTCCCGCCTGTCTTCCAAAATACAGGCTAACAACACGGAGCTTACCCAGGGCATGATGGTGGAGGGGGAGGCCGAAGCGTTAAAATCTAACACCTGTGAATTATGCGGTAAGCCTACTAAAAATATTTCTGGTAAACCGCAGGGATTTAATGGTAAACAATGGGATTACATTAACTTAACGCAAGTAGGTGTCCCCATATGCGAATCGTGTGAAGATAGCATAGCTATTACAGCTAATAAAAATGATAATGATATTGCTATTAGGCAAGGCATACTGGCTAAGAAGATAGCACGGCTTGGCAATTATACTTCAGATACTCACGGCGGACGCAGTTGGAAACTCGAAGCGGGTGATATTTATTCTGAGATAAAAGACGCACAAGATAAAATACGGAACATGCGTGAACAAACTCCGGTTGCCAATATGACGCCGGAGCAGTTTTCGGATTTTAAGAAAATCAGAGATCAGCTAAGGATATTGATGGATAAAGGCTACACTATTAAAAACTTACATGCTACGGTTGCTAGATTACAAAAAAAAGCCGCTCGTCTGGGCAACTATGATTTTGACATCCATGGCGGGCGTAACTGGAAATTAGAAGCCGGTGATGATGGACTAAAGATCAAACGGCTGGAAAATCATGATGGATATTAATAGGGCGGTGCAGATTATTCAGCAAGTACTGGCCAACGTCAGCCCCGAACAGATAGGGGCCGACATCGGCGGACAGGTTACGGATTATGATTTGAGGGTACCGAAGAACAATCAACCTATGGGCGCCCAGCACCCTGAATTTTTTGCAGACCGAGTTCAAAAGGATAAATAAATAAATAAAAGGAGATATTATGCGTGGAATGAGAACCTCAAGCGGTGAATTTGAAACCTCGAACCTTCGGACATTGGCGGCAGCCGAGGCCCCGACGCCCATGGCTCGTCTTCAGCAAGGGTTTTTTGAAAAGTCTGCGGCCATCTACGATGGGTACGCTTACCGGTTGACCATCGAGACTCGTGCGGGACAGACCAACGAAAGCTATACCAGCGTGCTGGCCATGTTGGCCGGGGCGGATATCCGTTGTCGGGAAGTCCGGCGATACACCATCGACCCGGACCGCGTGTGCATGGACCTGCTGGTTCGTCAGGAAGACCTGGGGGTCATCAATGACCTGGCCAAGGAAGTCGAGAAGGATGGGATCACCATCACGTTCAACGATAACATTAGCGAGGCCATTAAACCCCGGCAGATCGTCACGCCTGAGAAGGAGCTTAATGAAGATCTTCCTAAGGGGAAGAAGGCGTCAAAAGTCATTACCTCCGATAGTGAAGAAGAACCTGAGGAGGAAGCGGAGGTTGAGGAGGAACTTGCTGAACCTTCCGAGGGTGATTATATGTTGTCGGACAGTGGGCCTTTGGGGAGTCACACCGCCGTATCGGAAGTTGGAGGTAGCCACCTGGGTGATTTCAGTAGCATAGATGCCGCCGAGGCTTTCATTACCAAGAGAATGAAGGCCGAGCAGTTTTGGCCTTCTGTATGGTATGTGAGTGACCATGGGAATGTCGAGCCATACATTATTGAGAATAAGTAATCAACCAATAAATAACAGGAGTCAGCAATGTCCAAAGAGATCGAGACCATCAAAGCCGCGCTACAGGTCGTGGCGTTAGACAGCGGGGAAGCCGTGACAACCACACCCCAAACTACGGTAACGGAAGATGCGCCGCTTTTGCCTTATCAGGAATATAAAACTAAACCTAAAGGTTTACCGTTGGAAGAGTATTCTCTAAAACCTGTGGGTGACTTACGGAGGATGAAACCCATAGTGGAGCAGCTGACAACCACAACGGCCAAGCTCACCAAGCTGGACGAGGACTTCACACACCTGCGCACGGACACCGAGAAGAAGATTACGGAGTTGAAAAAAGAAAACAAGTACGAAGAAACTAAAACCGAACTCAAGGGCCTGAGCGAACGGGCGGCGAACGAGATTCAGCGGGAGATCACGGACATTGCGGAATCCTATGGAGATAGTAAGAAGATTCTCCTGGAATACCAGCAACGGGTTTATGCCATCTACGATGAAATGAAGGAAACTGCCGTGTCTGACAAAGAGCGGCTGGAGATCCTTCAAAACTCGATGGCCAAGATTCTGGCGCCCGAGCTGATTAAGAGCGTCAACGACCTGGTGGATCAGGCGGTAAAACAGGTAGAGACCGCTAAGTCAGAAGTCAGGCGCAAGCTCGTTAGCTGGCAACCGGCCAAGACCCTGCGTAAGGACATTAAAGAGGAGTTGCCTAAGAAACTTGAGTCTCTCAAAATCCAGTCCGACATCGGAGGCATGTTGTCCTCCATTTGGAAGGCCATCAAGGGCCTGTTTTCGCCCATTAAGGATACGGCAGCCGAGTTGCAGTCTCTGCTTGAAACCGAGGTCGCACCGTTAACGCAGGGTGTGGCGGCTGCCAAGACCACAGCGGCCTTCCCCACGCACACCGCTGACACACTTCTCCAGAGTATTTCCATAGATGAATTGATCACCACCATACGAACCAACGAAGAGGTAAAAGATGAAGCGGCGGTTCGCCGGGTGTTTGACGAGATATTGTCCATGGTCGTGGAAGACGCACGGGAGGTGTTGGATACCGAAATGCCGTTAATCCTGGCCGAGCTGGAGAAGTAGCATGCCGACTATCATCTATACCGGTGACCCGAAGAAGTGTCGGCAGATAAACCTTATCGAGTGCCCGGTATGTGGCCTGGCTTTTGAAGTTACTGACGGACCCTACCTGCATTCCAATTTGTTGGATAGTGATGTTAAGGTCTGTCCGAATCACCAGATACTGACGCTGGAAGACGAGTTGAAGATCCAGGAAGCGCTCCAGCGGGCGCTGGCTCATCCGAATGGCCGGGTACAAAAAGATGGGCGGCTGGTCAAACGCTGTGTGACTCTGGAGGCCGCGAACTATCAACCTAAAAAGGACTGGTAATATATGGCACTTGACTTTGAGCCTACGGGCGACCTGCTTTCGGATTTATCCCAGTGTATTGCCATGCAGACCATGGTTGAGTTTCAGTACACGGATAAAAAAGGTGAGATGTCCGAGCGTAAGGTTGCGCCACTGGAGATCCGTGGTCAGGGCCTCTACGCCTGGTCTATTATTAAAAATGGCCAGGGTGATGGAGGTCTGAGGTTTTTCTTGTTGGCCGGTATAGGGTCACATCAGGTGGTGGATGAGCGTTTTGATAAAGAGCAGTTTAAATCTTAAAAGGAGGATGTCATATGAGCTTCGTAAAAACTGGCGCCGGAAAAATAGTGGCGCAGGTCACGCAGACTACGAACAAGGGCGGTAAGAAGGTAACGTCGAGCCGGGAAATAAAGCCCCAAGTTAAAAAAGGAAAATAACATGCAACAGCTGGTTAAGCAAGCTAATCTGTACCTGAAAGCCTGCCGGGCGACGACCAACCCGACCAAAGACGAGGTGCGGGCCATGTTGATTCACGCCCATGCCCTGGCCCGTAAAGCCGAGGTCGGTCGGTGTGTGGCGGGTTTCTTTGACGGCGGACTGGTCGGCATGGTTGACAGCTTCGCCACCATCGCCACGCCCCTGGTGGCCGTGATGGGGGATTTTGAGCTGTCTAATCTGCTGGGGTCGCTCAAGGTCTGGCTGGCTAAGAAGAAGTCCGAAGCGGCGGCGGAACAGGCACGGGTGGACAGCCTGACCGGTAAGAGCTGGGACGACATGAGGTTTAATTACAGCTTTTGACCGGTTAAAATCCGGTCATTAGTCAAAAACTCCGAACGTCAGTTAAATATCGTAGGCATTTAGTGAGAAGGTCGCTATGGTTCTTATATAGTGACATATTTTGTAAAAAATAAGTAATATGATAATACGCTACGGCTCAGCCAAGATTGTTAAGACCGCCGCCACGCTGGCCGGGTTAGTCCGTCCGTGGCAGGGTGGGCTTATTAAGCAGGCGGCCAGCCGTATGGAGTCTTTCGACCTCGACCCTGAAAATCATGTGTATTTGCGCAATCGCGCGATATCCGCATTGGAAATTCACGGGCCTAATCAAAATTGGGATGCCTTCGAATATGATGAGTTGGCCAGATCCTATCCTTCTTTTATCGGCAAGCCCGTAAGCGTCGACCACATCGGAACCGACCAAATCGGCATCGTGCTGGACAGTGAGTTCATTCCGATCCCGAGTCTACGTGACGACCTGGGGTTGCCGATGATGCCGTTCGACCAGCTGTTTGATAACCTGGTGGTGTTGTGCAATCGCAACAAAGACACCTTTGGTCGAGTTTTGTCTTATGCCACAGATAAGAAACTGGTACGCGGAAGCGACCAGCGGAAGATCGTGGAGGCCGTGGCCAAACACCTGGCGTGCAGCGGGTGGGTCGAGAACGTGTGGGCCATCGATAAAGAACAGGCGGAAGACCATACACCGGGTTTGACCCAGGCCATTCTGAATGGTGAGATTACGGATTCTTCCATGGGAACCATGGTGGAATCCGCCGTGTGTTCGGTTTGTGCCAATATCGCCACTGGCGAGCTGCCGGAGCATCAGGATTTCTGTGACTGCATCCGGCTCCATAAGGGTCGGCAGATGCAGGTCGAAGGCATGTGGGTCGTACCGTTTGAAATCAACAGAGGTTGTGGGTTTTTTGAAGACAGTCTGATTCTGCCCTTCCGTTTCGGCGGTAAAGCCGGTGGTGAAGGAGCGGATAAGGACGCGAAGCTGCTTGAGGTGTTCTCTAACCGGAAGACCGGGTCAAAACGGGCGTACATCGAGACCAATCCAAACCCCGGACAGGGTGTGCGGAAGACTCCAGATATGTACATCATGATTGGCGAGATGCCACCGCAGGTTGAAGAAAACCGGGCAGAATTTTTACAGGACAAGAAGGACAACATCGAGGACTTCATTGAACAGCAGAATGCACCTGGTGAAATTCCTGAGGGTTCCATTCTGTTAATAATCCATGAGGATAAAGAGACAGACTGTGTGGTGGTCGAAGAACATGAAGACGGGTCTTTTGTGGTGGCCATTGACGGCATTGACGAGCCTATTGAAATAACACGAACTGAGATTATCGAGATAAAAGAGCTTCCGGAAGATATGGATTATGAAAATCGTATGGATTCAGCGGAATCCCGTGAACGTACAGAACGCCGGGCAGCCGGTTTAATCCGAGCCTAAACAACGACCCAATAAACTTAAGGAGTCACCATGGTGGATAGAAAACAGATTATGCAAGACCTCGATAAGGTTGGCCAGCTTATCGACCAAACCAGTAAGACCGGTGGTAAATTATCCGCCGCACAAGTTAGTCAGGCCAAGCGCACACTGGGTGCCGCCGTGGCCGAGCTTTTCCGGATTAAGGCTGCCAATCTCAAGCAACAGCAGGCGCTGATGGCCAAGAAAACGGCAATCAAAAAGAGCGCGAGTGAAAAACTCATCACCCAGGCTGACGCCCAGACCGAACTTAAGTCGGCGTTCAGTTCCAGCGTGACCGTCCGTACGGCGGCTCGCAATATCCAGGCCGCTATCGACCAGACCAAGAAACTGGCCGCCGAAGTCAACAAACTCGCAGCGTCTCCCGAACTCGAAAAACTCGAAAAAGGTCATGCGTCTTCCGAGGCCATCAAACCGCCCCAGAAAGCCAGCGCCAGCGTGCACCAGACCATCAAGGCCCGCATTCAGGCCCGCCTCAATAAACAAGCCGAACAAAATCCGCCGGTGAAGCACGATGAAGGCACAGTCCCGGTGGATCGTCCACCACAAAAAGGCATGGCCCCCGGAATGCCCCCGCAGTTCCCGCAAGCCGGTAATGTCGAAGAACTCGAAATGGGCGCTCCTAAGGGTAGCACCACACAAGCACCGGGAGTCAATGAAGGTGCACCGGCGGTGTCTCCGACCACGGCCGGGCGTCAGGCTCGAGCAAAATCCATGTACACCAGGGCAATGCAGTTGACTCGGCGTGCAGCAGCTGAAAAACCGGAAGTCCGGACTAAGACCCTCCGTATGGCCTCCAGCCTGGAAAAAATGGCCGACCGTCTGATGGCTGCTAAAACGCCGGTAACAAAAACTGCTGCTCAAATTGTGCATAAGACCGCAACTAAGGTCGAGATGCCCAAGCAGGCTTCCACCACGGTATTCGCCGCAGCCGAGCGCGTGTTACTAGCCGACGGATCCATCGGAGTTATCAGCGCGGTTAACGGTGAGGTTCTTAAGGTATCGGTCGCCGGTGTGGAAAAAGACGTGCTGGCTACCACAGTCAAGCGCATCGTGTCCATCAAGAAAGATGCGGAGAAGGACGTGTCGGTGAAAGCCGATGAAAAGACCGTGACCATCAAACTCCCGACCGACATGGTCGAGAAAGCGGTGGACAAAGTCGAGGACAAGGCTGAGAATAAGGCCGAGAAGTCCGAAGCTCCGAAAGCACCTAAGGCCGAAAAACCTGATGCGCCGGAAGCACCTGAAGTTCCGAAAGCCGATAAGCCACCTGAAATGAAGGGCGCCTCCATCGCTGACCGGATTAAGAACGCGATCTCCATCGTCCGGGGCAGCAAGAAGACCGCTGCTGAAGAACCTAAGGCTCCGGAAATGCCTAAGGAAACCAAACCCGAAGCCAAGGCCGCACCTGCTGCCGAAGGCACGGTTGGTAAGAGCTTCACCACCACGTACGCTCCGGCGCCTAACGGTAAATTCAACGTCCAGATTTCCGAAACGGAAATTGTGGAATGTGACACCGAACCCGAAGCCCAGGCGCTGGTTGCCCGTAGCTCCAAGGTCGTGGCCACGGCCCAAACTCCCGATAGCCCGACCGACAGCGCGACTACCAAGAAGCCGGATGCCATGGCCGATGTGTCCAAGACCCTTAAAGGTCTCGATCAGTCTGGAAAGGATTACGGCACGACCTCCAAAGACGAGAAGGTTGATCCGCAGTTCAGCATGGTCAAGAAGTCCACGGCGCTCACGAAAGACAGCCCGACCGACAGCGCGACAACCCGGCGTCCAGATGCCATGGCCGATGTGTCCAAGACCCTTAAAGGTCTGGACCAAGCAGGTAAGGGTTACGGCTCGACATCCAAGGACGAGCAGGTCGATCCCCAGTTTTCGATGATCAAGAAATCACAGCTTAAAGAAAAGATCTTGGCTGACAGTAACCGCAAGATGGCCGAACGGCTGTCGGTTACCGAAGCCGCGCTCTTGGCCGACCGCGCAGTTAAAGTAGGTGCTGTCACCGAAGAACAGCGGACGGAGCAACAGACGGTACTGGCTGAACTGTACAGAGAGTCCCCAGCCGAATTCAAGGCCTACAGCCGGTTGATCGCCAGCCTGGAAACCAATAAGGCACAAACGCCGACCTTGGCCAGCCGGACGGTCAATAAGGTGCAGGCCGCGCTTTCACGGCGGCATGGAGAGGTCATTGATGCTTCCGCCCCGACGGTGGTGAGCGCCAGCCTCGAAGCCGGGACGTTCTTTGAGGATGAGGCGAACTAATTAACTAAACAGGCCCTAAACAACACTAACAAGGAGTCTCTCATGGCACTCAATCGAGTCAGACAGTTTACGCTCAAGAACGGCGAGTTCCTGGGCAGCATCGTGGCCCACCAGTCCGGATATTCCGGTGGTATGCCCGCGCGTATCAACTCCGCAGGCGAGGTCGCCCGCGCGTACGACGATACCGGCTACATCGGTATCTACGCCAACGGCAGCGACGTCGATCCTTCCGGTGCGCCCGTCACGTTCTACGCCGGTAACGGCATCTTCACGCTTGAAAAAGGCGCTGGAGAAGCGGCTTACCCGTACGATGAGGCGCTCACCTACGTCCCAGGCGAAGCCGCTGGCATCCTGGCCGGTGAGTGGGTCAATGCCGGTCAGGCGACTGACAAGGCGCGGGTTCTCGCAGTAGGAGCAGTAGCGGGCGGGATCACGAGCAGCTTGACACTTCTCTTTCTGAACTAAGGTTCATGTGTGGGGCGGGCGGGGTAACCCGCCGCCCGCTCCTGCACACTAAATCGCGGATGGGTTAAGAGGACGTTTTATGAAGATTGATTTCACAGCGCCTATTAAAAGTGTTTCGGATAGCGGCACCTCCACGGTTACCACTATTCGTACTTGTTATTCCTGTGGCGTCGATAAGCCGTTATCTGATTTTTGTAAAGATAAGCATAAAGCACTGGGACATGCGCATCAATGTAAATCTTGTCGCACAGAATTTAGAAACCGGCCTGAAGAAAAAATTAAACAACAAGAACGAAGAAGTCATAAAAAACACAAAGATCCAAGAGGAGTTTTACTTTCTGCGGCAAAAAGTAGGGCTAAGGCTGAGGGGTTGCCTTTTTCATTGGTTATATCTGACTTATACATTCCTCCGGTGTGTCCTGTTTTAGGAATACCGTTAGAGGTAGGGACAGTTGCTAATAGGGACTATTCACCTTCTATTGACAGGATTATTCCTGAATTAGGTTACACAGCTAAAAATACTCAGATTATATCTTACCGTGCAAATATGATTAAAAATAATGCCACGTTAGATGAACTGAGAAGAGTGGCTGCCTTTGTTCACAGTCTTGAAAATAAAATGCCTATCGTGGGCGGGACTTTTATAAAAGTTTATTTAGATACCAAAGAAGGTTGTAATGGTTGACACACTTACACCTTTTATTGTGGGCACACAGGAAATATTTGTCTGTAATAAGTGCGGTATTGAAAAAGATAGATCTGCTTTTACTCGTCATAAGGGTAGGGCGCATGGGATAGTTTTAACCTGTAAAAAATGTGAATCGGAAGTAAGAAATACTAAAGAAAACAAAATAAAATTAGCTTTAAGAGCCAGACAGTCCAGAGAAAAAAATACTTCCGCCTGGATGCACTACAGAACTAAAAGCAGGTGTAAGAGACTGGGTATACCCTACACATTAGAAATAACAGACATAGTGATTCCCGAGGTGTGCCCAGTGTTAGGAATACCTTTGCAAGTTAATTTTACCTGTATAGGTGACAATTCTCCTTCTTTAGACAGGATAAATCCTAAATTAGGCTATGTTAAAAATAATATACAAGTTATTTCTACTAGAGCTAATAAAATAAAAAGTAACGCTTCTGCTTTAGAATTAGATGCTGTCGTTAGGTATCTTGAAAAGAACCTAGTAGCCTTAACGTCGAATACGACGGGGCCTGAAAATAGGTTGCAATAAACAACAAAACAAGGAGTCTCAAAATGACCGGACAAACGGTAAAAAATGCTTCTATGCAGAGGGAAGCAGCGAAGGCGGCTCTTATCCGCCGGGAAAGCGACCTGCAAGCGGCCATGAAGAGTCCGACAGGGTTATCGAAGATCGCTGCGAACCTGGCATCGCCTGTTCGAAAGTATCTCGATTACATCGGAATTTTCAGAAAATTCGGGATCGTGGAGGGGTGGCCGGATGGAATGCCTATGATCTACGATAACGACATCGAGGAATTCACCGCCGCCAAGATCGGCCTCAACGGCACGACCCGCATCATCGAGGTGCAGGTCGAACGTACCACCCTCGACGAGTTTGAGATCGTGGTGAAGCCCAAAGTTCCGTACGCGGAACTTTATAAGCGGTTGTATCAGGTGATGAAGCGTGTGAAGGAACGTCTCGAACAGGGCATGGCTCTGCGCGAAGACCTTTACGGCTTCAGCCTCCTGGAAACCGTCTCCCAGCAGCTGAATGTGACCACTGCCGTGACCACATATCTTACGAAGGATGCGCTGGCCAAAGCCTTTACGGAAGTCGAAAGACACCGTCTGCGCGTTAAGAGCGTGCTGATGAGTCCGTTTGGAATCCAGGGCGTTCGTCGTTGGGACTACCTGATGGTCGACAACGTCGCGCGTGAAGAAATCCGTAAGTCCGGCTACCTCGGTAGCATCTGGGACGCGGATATCTACATCAACGACCAGGTCACCAGCGGCACGTTCTACATCATCGCTGAACCCGAATTCACGAGCTGGATGCCCATCCGTCGTGACGTCGACGTCATCCCGGCTGATGATCCGGACAACCTGCTCCTGGGCTTCGTCGGCTACGAGCTGCTCGGCATGACCGTGCATAACTCCAAGGCCGTGTCCAAGGGCACGTTCAACACCCAAGGCTAAGTTTGTTGGGGCCGGGTAACCGGCCCCATACTCTCAGCTTTCGTCTGTTGTATTTTTGTTCTGGTACTATTGAAGTTCATTGACATCTACTGATTCGGGGGTTGGCAACAACCCCCGGATTACCCTTTCTAAACCCGAGACTCCATGGAGTCTCATACTTAACTGGAGGTCCCAATGCAGAGTTCACCGTCCGTAACAGAGGGCCAGGCCCCGGCTGCTGATGCAGCTGATTTAAGCACGATCAAGACCAAGATTCTCAGTCCGCAAGATGTCGAAAAACGCAAAGAGGAAGAACGCGCGTCTCGCGCGACCCTCGAATCCCGAGCCGTACCGGCCACGGGCAATCCTGATGCTACTATCGCCGATCCGATGATGCAGCGGGTGGTCCCGCGCTACGACCTGGTTCAGAACCGGTCGCAGATGGCGCTCATCGTACCTGACCTCAAAACCAACCCGGAAGATACGGGCCTCATGCTCTATCCCGGAGAGGTCATCAAACTCACAGATTTTTACAGCCCGATGGAAATCAACAGGTCGAAGGGCCTGCGCTATGCCGCCAGCAAGCTACCGGGGCTGGATGGTAACTTCGCGCTTATCCCGCTGGGTAATGAAGACCAAGCAGCGGAGTTCAAGTTACCGCAGAAACAGAAGTACCCGAAAGGCACGGTCATCGAGGACCAGCAGGTTAATGACTTTGACCTGCGCTTTGAAGAACTGGAAATGCGTGATGCCAAACGGGAAGAGAAGTTGCTGAAGAAAACTCTGGCTGGTCGGGTGACGCGCAAGCACGGCGTGGCCCCTGCCGCAGTTTAATCAGCGGATACGTTATTTGACCGGCGGTATTATGGGTATATCTGTAATACCGCCGTTTGTTTTAAAAGGGGTGCCTTTCCATGTTTAGACTTTCCGATGTTAAACCCGACGCCGATGTGGCGTACCTCACCGCCGCCATTACCCGCGATGCCCTGACCACCAAATTTCGAGAACTGTTCGGGCGAGATCCCGTAGCCGTGGACAAAGATGAGCCACTGGTTGTCAAAGAAGCCAAGGTACCGGAAATCATCCTCAGCGGCATAGACCCCGACATTATCCCGGTTCTTCAGGCATGTGCGGTAGAGCATTCCGATAACGCGGAGGCCCCGTTGCCGGATATTGATAATTCCACTCTGCTTTACACCATCCATGACGACACGCCAGCCAAAATCGCCCTGGAGGCCGTTAAGGAGTACCAGGAGATGGCTGACGACGCGCGGGATGTCGTGGTTAACGACGCCGCCGCCCAGGCCAATATTAACATCGAAGACGGTACGGCCTATTTGTCAAAAGCCGGTTCAACTATTGAAATTGGCATCTACGTGATAAATGCCGAATTTGCGGAATTATTTGAATTTAAGCTGGAGAACGCCGGAGGCCAGACGCTGGACCAGGATAAGAAGGTTCAGGTGTTTGATGAGCTGTTCAACGAGCTTCCGGGCGGAGAATCATCAAAGGAATCTACTGTAAGGAGCCA
>Ga0265297_10007682_pt1 | contig 14809 bp, 14 predicted proteins | sample Munlanlwell13791_FD_192502 | JGI IMG/M metagenome (GOLD analysis project Ga0265297, IMG submission 192502) | Leachate microbial communities from a municipal landfill in Southern Ontario, Canada - Leachate well 137-91 | ecosystem: Engineered > Solid waste > Landfill > Unclassified | place... | reverse complement strand
AAAGTTTTTGGCGGCCGACTTTTATTATGACTGAGCGCGATGGAGTGATAATGGGTTCAGGAAGAAGTATTCCCGAATTTGATATGATGGAGGGATTACACGAGACAAAAGAGCTTTTATCACATTATGGCGGACACGCCGGCGCTTGCGGGTTTACTTTAAAAAATAAAAAAGATTTAAAGAAGTTTGAAAAAATATTGAAAAAATTCGCGGAAAAAAAATTATCAGGCATGGAGCTTGTGCCAAATTTGAACATTGATGCGGAAGTTCGCTTGGAAAAAATAAATTGGGAATTATTTGAACTTTTGGAAAAATTCGCGCCGTTTGGCAAGGCAAATGAGCGGCCGCGGTATTTAGGACAAGAATTTATAGTGGAAAGTTTTGAAAGTGTCGGAACGAACGGTAATCATCTGAGAATAAATTTAAGCCAAGGCAACGGTGTTCGGAAAAAATTTATTGGTTTTTGTTTAGGAGAGTGGTGCCAGAAATTAAAAGTCGGGGATAAAATTGACGTGGTTTTTGAAGTTGATGTTAACGAATGGAATGGGAATAGGGAACTGCAGATGAAAATTATTGATTTAAAATTGAGCGAATAATTTATGACTTATAATAAACTTCAAATTTATACCGACGGCGGTGCGCGGGGAAATCCCGGACCGTCGGGAATTGGCGCGGTTATTTGGTCGGGTAATGAACTTGTCGGACAATATAAGGCTTTTATCGGCAAGGCAACTAATAATCAAGCTGAATATAAAGCGGTAATTTTGGCTCTTGAAGAAGCCAAGAAATTGAGCCCGATTGAGCTGGATTTTTTTCTTGATAGTGAATTGGTTGTGAAACAATTGAATCGTGAATACAAAGTAAAAGATAAAGATTTGGCGCCACTTTTTGTTCAGGTTTGGAATTTAAGTATGGGGTTTAAAAAAGTGACTTTTTCTCACGTTCCGCGGGAAAAAAATAAGGAAGCTGATAAGTTGGTTAATGAGGCGATTGATGAAGGGATGATGCGCAACGAGTAACGCGTAAAATCAATTTTAAAATTAACTAGTCTCGAAGATTTTTTTGTGCTATCATTAAAGCATGATACAGGCAAGAAAAATCCTTGGCAGCAAAATTTTTAAATTGGCGCTGATTTTTGTTTTTATTTTTTTAATCGGCGCTTTTTTATTAGTCAAAGAAAAAATTGACATGGCGCGAGCCGGAGAGGCCGACAATGTGGCCGGATGGGCATGGTCTTCGGATAATTTTGGATGGTTTTCGGCTAATTGCTCAAATTTGGGATTGTGTCCTGACGTTGGGAGAATTGATTATGGAATGAACGTAGAAGACGATGGGACGGTCAGTGGTTATCTTTGGTCGGAAAATGTCGGCTGGGTGCGTTTTAGCAATCCCGAGGGGGAACTCGCACCGGGCGGAGCAATAGCCAGAGCAATTTATGACAGAGTTCTCGGTAGAATTACTGGTTGGGCGAAAGTTTTGGCGTTAGGCGATGGGGGATGGTTGAAGCTTCGCGGATCCGACGCTGGAATGCCAGGCGGTCCGTATCGTGCTTGCACTGATTGCCAAGATACAGAAATTCCCGGAGACCCTCCGACAATTGATTATCAATGTAATATTTGTTTTACCGATAAATTTCCCGATCCGTCGGAAACAGGAATCGGAAATATTTGTGGCCAGTGTTCTAATTGTGTCCGGGGGGCCTCGGAAGATACATGCAACTCTTGTACTTTTTGCGACAAATACGGAGTATCGGTAGACCGGCAAAATGGGAGAATCGTCGGCTGGGCGTGGAATGGGAATAATGATCCGGCGGTTGGAGTTGGATGGATTAATTTTTCTCCAACCCCAGGTGGTCTTGGTCTGGCCTCGCCATGGCTTGAAACAAAATATGGGGAAATTTATGGAAAACTTAAAGTTGAATCTCCGAGTGCTTTTGTAGAATTGATAAATAAATACAACGCAACTTATTGTATTTTATCCACAGGCGCGATAACGAATTTTAGAAGCGGCGAGGGATGTATAAGAACTCCTTTTGAAAATTTTGATTTTCCTAAGGCGGGAAATCTTTATACAAATATTTTTGGAAAAATTGATTTGGTGGAAATCTTGGCGGGAAAATACGGCGTGGTGCAGAATATTAATGTTGGAGATGATATTCCAAATTTGCTTGGCGGAAAAGTTTATTATAAAAATGGTGATTTAACAATTGGTTCCAAAATTTTTAATAATGCTCCGGGACGGCAAAACGGTTCGGGTTTAATTGTCGTCAAAGGAAACTTAACAATTACCGGCGATCTTGCTTATCAGGCGGGGGCGGTTACGAATTTAACTAATCTAGCCTCGGTTGGCTGGCTCGTGCTTGATGACGGTTCTGGGACAAAAGGAAAAATAATCATTAATCCCTCAGTGGAAAGGTTAGTGGGAGCATTTTATGCGGAACAGGAAATTAGCACGGGAACAACTAATAACCGACGGACCGACCAGCCTCTCACAGTTCGCGGGCTAATGTTGGCTAAGAAATTTAATTTTGAGCGGCTTTGGCAGTCGGCGGAGCGCGGTTCGGAACAAGTTATTTATGATGGCCGGGTGCTTGCTAATACGCCGCCGGGAATGGCTGATTTGATGAGCGCTTTACCTATTTGGCGAGAGGCGGCGCCGTAATTGGTTGTTGACTTATTTTTGTGTTATAATAGATTAATTGTTAAGTGTTAACTGTTTAAAATATGACCAAAAGTTTTTTGGGCGTTGATTTAGGCGCGACAAGTATTAAAATTGTTGAATTAAAAGAAGAGGCGGGGAGAGCGAGGCTTTTGACTTACGGCTATACAGAACAAAGCATTGGCTATCCAGAAAAAGAATTTACGGAGACTCCGGAAAGGGCGATTGATTTGATTAAAAAAATTTGTGTTAAGGCGAGAACCGTTTCCAAGCAGGCCGTAGCAGCATTGCCCAGTGCTTCGGTTTTTAGTTCGGTAATCAATATTCCAGCCGCACCGGGCAAAGATTTGGCTGAAGCGGTGCGATGGGAGGCGAAAAAAATTATTCCTTTGCCGCTAGAGGAAATGATTTTAGATTGGAAAGTTTTAACCCCTGAAACTGCGGTTGGAGTTACACCACCCGTGACGCCGCAAAAAACCACGAGAGTTCTTCTTACTGCAGCAGCCAAAAATTTGGTTAAAAAATATTTGGATATTTTTAGAGGTGCCGGATTGAATCTTGTGAGCTTGGAAACGGAAACCTTCGCCTTGGTTCGAGCTCTGGTGGGCGTTGATAAATCTACGGTAATTGTTGTTGATATGGGGGCGGCGAGTACGGCGATTTCCATTATTGAAAATGGCGTGCCATTTTTAAATCGTTCTTTAAATGTTGGTGGAATAAATATTACTAAAGAAATCGCTGCGAGCCTCGGGATTGATTTTAATCAGGCTGAACAGATGAAATACGACGCCGGAATGTCGCCGGGCGCAGGTGGAGGAGTTTCTAAAATTGTGGAAAGAGCGCTATCGATGCTTTTGAACGAAATTAAGTATTGCGCAAACATTTATCAAAACCAAGAAGGCGGAACGGAGAAAAAAATCGAAAAAGTAATTTTGACAGGCGGAGGGGCGCTTCTTCCGAATTTTGTTGAATATCTTTCGGGCGCGTTAAATATGAGAGTTTACGCAGGCAACCCTTGGGCGAGAATAATTTATCCCGAGGAATTACGGCCAATTTTAGACCAAGTCGGACCGAAATTTTCCGTGGCGATAGGACTCGCGATGCGCGAATTGGAATAAATTAAAAATAAAAATAATAGCGTTTCCACGTTGGTATTTTTTTGAAGTTATGCCCAACGGAAATAAAAATGGCGGGAATGATGACATTGAACTTTTGCCAGTTGAACTTCGGAGATCGGAAGAGAAGAAGAAAAAAGAAGAGAAACCAGAAGTGAAATTATTCATTCCTGAAACAGAGGAAAAGACCCCAAAGCCGACTTTTATGGGGAAATTTTTTAGTTCAAAACAGGCGCCAAAACCAGCCGTGCCCTCTCCAAAATCAGTTAATGAATCTGATCTTTCGGTTTTTAAAATGCAAAAAGAAATCTCTAGGGTCGCTCAGTCTTCGCCGCCCGTTTTACCGGAACCGACGCCGCCTTCTCGGGGGCTGTCCATGGGGCAAAAGCCGGTATCTCCGCCTTCGCAAAAAATTGAACCGAAACATCCATCAGTCGATGCCCCAAAGGGAAAATTATCAAAGCCGTCTGGGGAAAAAACGACAGTTAGCCAGAGACTAGGCATTACCTTAATTCCTGAGGAAGAGTCGACAGACAAAGAAAAAAGAAAAACGTCAAAGAAAGCAGTCCTCCTGATTTCCCTGGTAATTATTTTGGTATTGATTGGCGGGGGATTATATTGGATTCTAAAATGGTATGAAGGGCAGGTCGAACTTGATTTGCATAAAGTTGAAACGGAATTGAGTGTGGTTAGCGAAAAGAACAAGGCGCTAGATTCAGAAAAAAATCAGGCGCAGTCTTTCCAAAAGAAATTAAAAACCGCGAATAAGCTTTTAGAAAATCATATTTATTGGACAAACTTTTTTTCCTTTTTAGAAAAAAATAACGTGGCTGACGTTTATTTTATTAATTTAATTGGCGGAAGCGACGGGCAAGTTGTTATGTCGGGCGTGGCGAAGAGTTATGCGGCAATGTCAAGGCAAATAGTCGCTTTCAAAACGGATGAGAATGTTTCTAAAGTTTCCGTCCTGTCCGCTTCAGCAAGCGTGGACACTGAGGGAAATGTGACAGAAATTAATTTTGACGCGAGGTTACAACTTAATCCGAAAATTTTTCTGAAATAGGGGGGGGTATTCCCTGCGTTGCCTGTGATGCTCGGGAGAAAAAGCTCTTATGTTTTTTCTTTGCTCGCTATCTTCGGCAATAAAAAATATGGCAAAAGTAGAAGAGAAAAAAAAGAAAGAAGGGTCTAAAGAGGAACCAAAGAAAAAAACATCTTCTTCTCTTTTGATATTGCTAATGATTTCAATTTTCGCGGTCGCAGGATACCTTTTAATTTGGCCAGGGTATGGTCGTCTAACTGACGTTCGGGCGAAAATAGCTTTGCAAAAGCAAGCGCTGGAAGACGCTTCAAAAACTTTTAGGGATATTAATAAGTTATTAGAAAATTACGCCGATATTTCCGCCGGAGAGAGAAAAAAAATTGATGCGATGCTGCCGGACGAGATTGACGAGGCAGGACTTTTTACTTTGTTTGAAACTTTAGCTCAAAGAAATAGAATTATTTTTTTAGGGGTTGATATTACGGAAAAAGAATCGGCGGATAATTTTAAAAATTTGGGTATTACCGAGGTTCAAGCTTCTCTTAATCTTACCGCGGCTCCGGATTCAGAAAATTCATACGGGGATTTTAAAAATTTTTTAGTAGAGGTAGAAGCGAATTTAAGACTAATGGATATTATTTCAATAAATTATACGCCAGAAACAGCTACTTATACTTTAAATTTAAAAACTTATCGTATGGCGTCGGCGCAAAGTTCCGCGAGCCAGCTTATTCCATAAATTTATGAAAAATAAAGCTCTTATTTTAATAATTGTATTGTTGTTTGTCGCGGTGGGCGGATATTTTTTATATTATAAATTGATTGGCGAAGAGGCGGAAAGCACTATCGGGATTACAAAAATTATTGATACGAATTTTGATACAAAAATTTTTTCCAACGAAAAATTTGATGGATTAAAAGAATATGTGGCTTTGCCGGTTGAAGTTGGCCAAAAGGGAAAAATCAATCCTTTCATGAAGTTTTAATTATGGACAGTCCATTACTTAGTATTTTACTCCAGGAAAAATTGATTGATGGAGAAAAAGTAGACGTGCTCTTGGAGGAAAGTCAAAAAACAGGAAAAAGTATAGAGGCCCTCATTGATGAATCCGGCCAGATTGAAGAAGAAAAATTGGCCGAAGTGAAGGGCAAAATTTTTAATTTGCCTTATGTTAATTTGGTCGGACGCGAAATAAAATACGAAGATTTGAATATTATTTCAAAAGACGTAGCGGAAAATAATCGTGTCGTTTCTTTTGAAAAAATTGATGGCGCGGTTAACGTAGGCATTGTAAATCCAGGGAATATCGCGGCCATGGAGGCAATCGATTTTTTAGCTAAAGAAAAAAATTTTTCCGTTAAATATTTCATAATTTCTCCGGCAAGTTTTCGGGACGCTGCGAAAAAATATGAAATTTTAAAGAAGGAAGTAGAAAAAGTTTTGGAAATAGCTGAAGAGAGATTTAGGGAAGAAGAAAAAGAAATTGAAGAAATTCCAGTGGGTGAGGTGGCGGAAGCGATTAAAAAGGCGCCTGTTTCCAAAATGGTTGCGATGATAATGAAATACTCCGTTGATAATAAGGCTTCGGATATTCACATTGAACCGGCGTTTAAAGAATCGCGAGTTCGTTATCGTATTGATGGAGTTCTCCGTCCGAGACTCGCTCTTCCGGCTTATATCCATGCAGCCGTAGTCGCGAGAATTAAGGTTTTAGCCAATTTAAAATTAGATGAAACGAGAATTCCGCAGGACGGTAGAATCAGACAGGTTATTAATGGGAGAAATGTTGATTTTCGTATTTCCACATTGCCTTTAATGGATCAAGAAAAAGTTGTGATGAGGGTTTTGGAGACCGCGACAAAAGCCGCGACACTCGAAGATCTTGGATTCCGCGGGCGGGCGGTGGAAATTATTAGTAGGGAAATAAAAAGGCCGCATGGGCTTTTGCTTGTTACCGGTCCGACTGGTTCTGGTAAATCAACAACCCTTTATACGGCGCTTTCTATGGTGAATCGTGAGGGAATTAATCTCGTAACTTTGGAAGATCCGATAGAATATTATATAGAAGGGGTAAACCAATCACAAATCCGGCCGGAAATCGGATTTACGTTCGCCGCTGGTCTTCGTTCTCTTCTGCGTCAAGATCCGAACATTATTATGGTTGGCGAGATCCGTGATAATGAAACGGCGGAGCTCGCCATTCACGCGGCTCTTACCGGCCATTTGATTTTTTCCACCCTACATACAAATGACGCCGCCGGAGCGATTCCGCGTTTGATTGATATGAAGGTAGAACCATTTTTATTATCATCAACTTTAAATGTGGTTATCGCCCAGCGATTAGTGAGAAAAATTTGTTCTTTTTGCAAAGAAGAAATTGCTGTGCCCGCTGATGTCACGGAAAATATCAGAAACGAGTTGATTTCTATGCCGAAGAAATTTTTGCCTCCGGGAGTTGATTTAGATTCCCCCTTTAAACTTTGGCATGGAGCGGGATGCGCGCGTTGTAATAATGAAGGTTATACTGGCCGAGTAGTTATTTCAGAAGTTTTGGAGGTTACGGATAATTTAAAAAGAATTATCGCCGAAGGATTTAATATCAAAAATTTTAATGAGGAAAGAAAAAATCAGGGTATGGTTAACATGAAACAAGACGGATTTTTGAAAGTACTTGAAGGATTAACAACCGTGGAAGAAGTTTTGCGAGCGACGCAAGAATAAAATAGAATTTAGAAAATTCTGCTTATGGCACTGGATATAAACCTAGATAAATATATTAATAAAATACCTTTTTTAAACCGAGTCCCGGCTAAAGACTTGGTTGTTTTTTCTCGTCAGCTTTCGGTTATGATTTCCGCTGACGTTCCGGTTGTTCAGGCTTTGAAAATTTTAATCCGGCAGACGGCGAATAAAAATTTGCGGACCGTCGTGGCTAATCTTGCCGCCGATGTGGAGGGTGGCGCGAAACTTTCCATCGCGCTCGGAAGATATCCGCATATTTTTGACGATTTTTTTGTTAATATTATCCGCTCAGGAGAAACGACAGGGAAATTGGATGAAGTTTTGGATTATCTTGCGACGCAGAGAGAAAAAGATTATGATCTGCAAAGTAAAATAAAGGGTGCCATGATTTACCCGGCGTTTATTTTGTTTGGTTTAGTCGCGGTCGGTATTGTGATGATGATTTTCGTCATTCCTAAATTAACGGATATTTTGAAAGAATCTGGCGGCACATTGCCTCTTTCCACGCGGATTTTAATTGGGACTTCTGATGTAATGAAAAATTATTGGTGGGCATTCGCGATTGGCGTGGTTGGAATTGTCTTGGGTATAAGATATTTGATTAGTTTTCCTCTTGGCAGAAAATATTGGGACACCATGAAGTTGAAACTTCCGATTTTTGGGCAATTATTTAAAAGAATTTATATTGTCCGTTTTACGCGCGGTTTGGCGACGCTTCTTACCGGCGGAGTGGAAATCGTCGGGAGTTTAAAAATAGCCGGAGAAATTACCGGGAACGCGGTTTATAAAGAATTGATAACGGAAACGATGAGAGAGGTGGAAGACGGGAATCCGATTACGACTGTTTTTGCCAAAAGTAAAGATATTCCAATAATGGTGACTCAAATGTTGGGAATTGGAGAACAAACCGGAAAAATTGATGTCATTTTGGAGCGCATTACTGATTTTTATACGAGAGAAACGGAAAATATGGTGAGAAACCTGACCACGATTATGGAGCCGCTCATTATGCTTTTGATGGGGGTGGGCGTTGGCATTATGGTTGCGGCGGTTATTTTACCGATGTACAGTCTGGCAACACAGTTTTAATTGTGATATAATTTAAAAATATAAATTTAATCTTTTCGTCGCGAATTTCAGCCGCGACTTATGAAAGGGGGTGAAAAAATGTTTAAAAATAAAAAAGGTTTTACCTTAATTGAATTGCTTGTAGTTATCGCTATTATCGGGTTGCTTTCAACTTTAGCAGTCGTTGCTCTAACTTCGGCGAGAACGAAAGCTAGGGATTCAAAGAGAGTCGCTGACATGAAGCAGGTGCAGACAGCTATGGAATTGTATTATAGCGCGAATAACACATACCCAACTTGTAGCGGCTTAGTTTCTACTTGTACAGCTTTAGCGCCTGACTATCTTCCTGGAGTTGCTTCGTTAAAGGATCCGGGAGGCGTAGCGACTGCCTGTGGTGATCCAGCATTGGGGAAATGCAATTACGCTTTTGGAACGGCTGCAGCAGGCGAGTATGAGGTAAATTTTTGGCTAGAAGGTGCGACTGGCGATTTGGCTGCAGGTGCTCATACAATAACCCCTGCCGGCATGAAGTAAAATTAGTCTCAAAATTTTGAGAGATCAAAAAACTCCCGCGCGGGAGTTTTTTGTTTGGTTTTTGCTTATTTTTGTGGTATAATTTCGGAATATACCCCGTTATAAATTCTTGACGGAAAAATTTTTTGATAAAATTTTTCCTTATAAAATATAACGAGGTAATATGAATAGCATTTGTTCTCTAAATGAACAAAGAAAGACTTAAGACACAAATTTCTAACGAGGTATGGCGCATGTTATAGTTTTTATTTTTGGCTTAATTATCGGCAGTTTTTTGAATGTGGTGATTTGGCGGATGCACGCTCAGGAATCGGTTTTGACTGGACGGTCGCATTGCCCTAAATGCCGTCATGTTTTAAGCCCTATTGAATTGATTCCAGTTTTAAGTTTTTTAATCCAAAAAGGAAAATGTCGGCATTGCCAAAAACCGATTTCTTGGCAATATCCGCTCGTGGAACTTTCTGCGGGGATTTTATTTCTGCTCGTGTATTTGCCGCATGATTTGCGGTTTACAACTTATACTTTTTTTCTTTTGGCAAGATCATGGTTTGTTATTGCCGCTTTAATCGTGATTTTTGTTTACGATTTAAAATATTATTTGATTCCGGACAAAATCATTTATCCCACGGCGACTGTAGTCGTCATAACCCTGCCCTTAATTTACGGCGGGGAAATTACTTGGTGGGGGGTATTTGGTCCTATAATCGCGGGACTTTTGGGCGGCGGATTTTTTCTTTTGCAGTACATAATTTCAAAAGGCAAATGGATTGGTGGGGGAGATATAAAAATGGGAGCACTTATGGGTTTGATTTTGGGGATTAGCGGGCTCGGCGTGGCATTATTTTTTGCTTACGTAGTTGGTGCAATCGTCGGATTAATTTTAGTGGTTTCCCGGAAAAAAACTATGAAAAGCCAAGTGCCGTTTGGCACATTTTTGGTCGCCGGAACTATTTTTGCCATGTTCTTGGCAGAGTCAGTTTTAAATTGGTATTTAAATTTTTAAAAATGAAAAAAGGTTTTACAATAATTGAACTTCTTGTTTCTTTGGGAATTTTTATAGTTGTGACCGCTATGGTTGTGACAAATTTCCGCGGGGGAAGCCGAAGTGACGAACTAAAAATCGCGGCGGAAACAATTGCTTCCAATTTACGCAGGGCGCAAAATATGGCTTTGGCTGGCGAACTCACGGACGGGGTGACGCCTCCAGGAGGATATGGTATTTATTTTAATTTGGCGACCTCAGATCGTTATATAATTTTTGCCGATAAAAATGGAAATCTTGCGTACGATGCGAACGAAGCTTTGCCGGACGGGATAGTTGTTTTAGCTAAAAATATAGTTTTGAACGGTGTCTTCCCCGCAGCTGCGTCAACCATAATTTTTAAACCGCCCAAACCGACGACATACATCAATGGAGGCACAATCGACAATTTTCTCACAGTGACGGCTAAACATAATTTAAGCGGTAAAATTAAAAAAATTTCGGCTAACAGGATTTCAGGAAGAATAGACGTGGAGTAATTATTTATGAAATTTAATTTTAAAAAATTGAGGTCAGAGAATGGCCAAAGTCTGGTGGAGATGATTGTAGCCATCGCTATAATTTTAACTGGTTTGGTGGGAGCTCTCTCGCTTACAATTTCTAATTTGAGCGGAGTAGATGAAGCCGGAACAAGGGTTGTAGCGTCAAATCTCGCGAGGGAAGGTGTTGAGGTTGTGCGTAATTTTCGCGATGCGAATTGGCTCCAAAATTTAGATTGGGATGCTGGACTTTTTTTAATAAATGATTTTACGGCGATAGCCGTCTTTAAGCCGTTAACAAATAAATGGTACCTAAATTTTACTCCGAATACTGTGGCTGATCCGGCGGCGAAATTATACCGTGGGGCGGAGAATATATATTTGCAGGATGTAGTGGTTCCGCCCGACACTACAGCGACTCTTTATTCGAGACTTTTGACCCTTGATCCAATTTGTTTTAACGCATTGACCCAAACAGAGAGTATTACTGGGAATTCTTGCGGCGCAGGAGAAGAAAAAATTGGCATCAGGATTAAGTCGGAAGTAACGTGGAATTTATCCGGCCGTCCGCGCGACGTAACACTGGAAGATAGAATTTATAATTGGAGGTAACTAAAGACGCTATGAATAAAAAAGGTTTTACACTTGTAGAAATGATGGTTGTGCTCGCAATTTTTTCCGTGGCCACGGTTGTCATTGTAGATATTTTTATGATGGCAGGTAAGGCGCAGCGTCGGATTTTAGCGATAGAAAAAATTCAATCCGACGCGCGATATTCCGTAGAAGCGATTTTTAAAGAAATAAAAATGGATATGATTGATTATGGTTGGGCGGGATATGTCGGCGGAATAACTTTGCCCGAAGACACGCTGGCACTTTTGGATGCAGATAACAATTCGATTATTTTCAAAAAAAGTGAGAACGATTGTCCTCCAGGGGGAACAGCTTGTCTTGTGGTAAGTCTTGATGGCGGGTTGACTTGGGCGAGTATTACTTCAGAAGGAAATAACGTGGAGGATTTAAAATTTTATATTGATCCGGTCGTTAATCCATTTGTGTTGAACGCGGGAAATACTTACGACTCGGATAATCAGCCGAGAGTTACTGTCGTTCTTGTAACCAAAGGTATCGGCGGCCGGGCAGAGGAGCAGCAAACGATTTATTTGCAGACGACGGTGTCGAGTAGAATTTATAGGAGATAATTAAAATGAAAATTTTAAGATTTAAAATTAAAAGTGAGCGCGGCAATGTTTTGTTGCTCGCACTTTTAGTCATGGCCGGAATTATGACCGCCGGGCTGGGAATTGGCACGATTATCTTGAATGAGATTAAACAGGCGCGAAATATAGACTTTTCTACGGTGGCTTATTATGCGGCCGAGTCAAGCGTTGAACAGGCGATTTATAAATTAAGAAAAGAAAACGCGGTTTTGAATTGTCCTGTTGGAGTGTGTGGCGCAAACGGGTTTTGTTCGGGAGGAGAAAAAGAGGCGTGCGTTTCCGCGTCCGGAGATTTGAGCAACCAATCTTCCTGGGTGAGAACTATTGTTGATAAAGAGCGTCAAATTTATGGCAAGATAGAAAAAGATAATTCCATGCAAGTTGATCTTTTTAATCCGGAAAATTTCGTTGCTGCGGGAGTGGAGTCTGTTAAAATTGAATGGGTGCCGGATTGTGTCGCGCCAGCGGTTTCTACAATTGAAGTAAGTTTTATCAGTTGGGATCCTGTCGCGGGATGGTCGGAGGCAACAGAGCAAAAATTTAAATATACTTCGCTCGCGAGCCCAGTTGTAAATAATGGTTTTTCAGGAGTTAAATCTTATCGGCTTCGTATTAAAGCGCTTTATTGTGATATCAATAATGTTATAATTACAGCTTGGGGAGCTGATAATGCTACCCTCCCGCAAATAGAAATTCCCGCGAGGATTGTTTTAAGTTCTACTGGAAAATATAGCACAGCGCGCCAAGCAATTAAGGTAACAATGCCCCGCAGATCGCCGATGTCAGGGTTGTATGATTATGTTTTATTTAGTGAATGTTCTCTCGTAAAGGGAGATGCGGCGGTTTGTCCTTAAAATTTTATGACAAAGGAAGAAGTAAAAAAAAGAATAGAAAAATTAAAAGCGGAAATTAATCATCACCGTTATCTTTATCATGTTTTGGATCGGCAAGAAATTTCCGATGCCGCGCTTGATTCGCTGAAGCATGAACTATATAAACTAGAACAGGAATATCCGGAATTTATTACGTCTGATTCGCCGACTCAGCGCGTTGGGGGAGAAGCATTGAAGGAGTTCAAAAAAGTTGTTCACGAGACGCCAATGCTTTCCATTGAAGATGTTTTTGAATTTAAGGAATTAGAAGCCTGGGAAGAGCGGATTAAAAAACTTTTACCCCACGAAAAGTTTGATTATTATGCCGAAGTAAAAATGGATGGCTTAGCTGTGTCACTGATTTATGAAGATGGTATTTTTAGCGTTGGCTCTACGCGCGGAGATGGAAAAATAGGGGAGGATGTCACTCAAAATTTAAAAACGATTGAAGCGATTCCTTTGCGTTTGAATGAGCCGACTGAGCGCGATATTGAAAATTTTTTGAAGAAATACGACGAGGTGGTTGATCAGAAAAAATTTTTATCAAAAATAAAAGATTTATCAAAAAAGATTGAAATTCGCGGCGAATGTTTTATGAATAAAAATATTTTTGAAAAATTGAACCGCGAACAAGAAAAGAAAGGGGAACCGCCATTCGCTAATCCCAGAAATGCCGCTGCTGGAAGTATTCGCCAACTGGATTCAAAAATTACGGCGAGCCGGAAATTGGATTTTTTTGGCTATGCGTTTATGACTGATTTTGGCCAAAAAACCCACGAGGGGGCGCACGAAATTTTAAAATTACTCGGAGTAAAGGTAAATCCGGAAAATCGTTATGCGAAAAATCTCGCGGAAGTTGAAGAATTTCACAAATACTTGGGGAGGGTCAGGGGGAAATTAAATTATTGGACCGATGGCGCGGTAGTTGTTGTAAATAACGAGGGTATTTTTGAAAAATTGGGCGTGGTTGGGAAAACGCCGCGCGGCATGGTTGCTTATAAATTTCCGCCGGAGCAGGCGACAACAATTGTCCGTGAGGTTGTTTGGCAAGTCGGCCGGACGGGCGCCATGACGCCGGTGGCGGTAATGGATCCGGTTTTTGTCGCCGGCACGACGGTGACGCATTCTACGCTGCATAATTTAGACGAAATAGAACGGCTCGGTTTAAAAATTGGGGACACGGTTATTATTGAAAAAGCCGGCGATGTTATCCCGAAAGTTGTTCAGATTTTGCCGAATCTTCGGACGGGCAAGGAAAAGAAGATCGTGCCGCCGGAATTTTGTCCGATGTGTGAGACAAAACTCGTGCGGCGCGCCGGAGAAGTAGCAATTTATTGTCCGAACTCAAAATGTTTTGCCCAGACACTTCGCCAAACCTCGCATTTTGTTTCCAAAAGAGCTTTTAATATTGATGGCTTGGGCCCCAAAATTATTGAAAAATTTTTAGAGGAAGGACTAATTCGCGACGCGGCTGATTTATATGAACTTGAGGCGGGTGATATTTTGCCGCTTGAGCGGTTCGCGGAAAAATCGGCGGCCAATTTAATTGAAGCGATTAATGGAAGTAAAAAAATTCCGTTGGGCCGACTCATCTACGCCCTTGGGATTCGTCACGTCGGAGAAGAAACTGCCGCGGATTTAGCGAATTATTTTGGAAGCTTGGAAAAATTACAAAATGCGAATCTGGAAGAATTGCAAAAAGTTCCAAACGTCGGTGGCGTGATGGCAGAAAGCATTATTAAATGGTTTCGCGATAAGAGTAATAGGGATCTCGTGGTGCGGTTGTTAAAAAATATTTCTGTTGTAAAACCAGTGGCAATGAAAAAAATTTGGCAAGGTTTAAAATTTGTTTTGACCGGAACACTTGAAAGTTTGACACGCGAGGCGGCTAAAGAAAAAATCCAATCGCTCGGAGGAGACGTGACAAGTTCGGTGTCGCGCGAAACAAATTACGTCGTGTCCGGCAGTGAACCGGGATCAAAATATGATAAGGCGAAAAAACTAGGAGTTAAAATTTTGGACGAAAAAGAATTTTT
>Ga0265297_10007681_pt1 | contig 14809 bp, 18 predicted proteins | sample Munlanlwell13791_FD_192502 | JGI IMG/M metagenome (GOLD analysis project Ga0265297, IMG submission 192502) | Leachate microbial communities from a municipal landfill in Southern Ontario, Canada - Leachate well 137-91 | ecosystem: Engineered > Solid waste > Landfill > Unclassified | place... | reverse complement strand
ATAAGAGACCTCTAGGAGGCCGCGCATATCAATCCCTAATAACTCGGACGAGGTATCTTTATTAATTTTTTAACCTTTCCTGTTTGACTTTTATTTTCGTCATCCTGTCCGGTTTGTTTATCTTCATCTTCAGTTTGCTGCTGCCGGCTTGTATTTACATCGTCTCCTGACGTATTTTTGCATTTTGCATCTTGCGGAGGATTATCTGTAAAAAAAACGTTCCCATCTGTGCCCGCACAATTATAAAGCTCCGCCGAATCAGCTACAGTTATCAGGGCAAAGAATACGCACAATGTAAAAATTATTTGTTTCATTGTGTTTCCTCGTTTATAAAAATATTTTCGAATTATTAAGAATAATACGTGACGTTGTATGTTTGTTTTATACCACAATTCCCGTCTGAAATCTACAATGAAAGAAAAACTTGATCCCGGCCTGCGAGACTGTGTCACAATAATCAATATAGCCATTTAATGTCCTCCCCGGCATTCGCCGGGCTCTGCGCTGGCGCGAAGTCGGGAGAATTTCCGAGAGGTGTCCCGATGAATCATCGGGACGGAGGTGGACAAAATTCAATGTGTAGCTTATCAATATTACGTATGTTTCAAAAACCTTCCACCCCCTGCCCCCGCCAGCGGGGGACATTACTCATTACGCACAATCAATATTTGCAATTGCGGCACAGTCTCCTGCACCGGGATGACATATTTGCAGGTAATTACAGGGAGCGGAATTGCTTTTTATGAAGGTGTGCTGTTCTTACGCAACAGATCGGCAAACTGTTCAGGCGCAACAGGCTTGCTGAAATAAAAACCCTGCATCTCGTCACAAACGTGTTCCCGCAGGAATTCATCCTGTGCCATCGTTTCCACACCTTCGGCGACAACATTAAGACTTAGAGTCTTGCCCACGGCAATAATGGCTTCAATAATCGCTTTGTGTTCAGAATTTTGCGAAAGGTTGCGAATGAACGACCTGTCCACCTTGAGTGTGTCGATAGGGAATTGTTTGATTTGAGCGAGAGAAGAATAGCCTGTGCCGAAATCATCAAGGGCAAGCCGCACGCCCATGTTCTTTATTTTGGTCAGCACCTCAATAAAGCGTTCAGGCTTGTACATCACCATGCTTTCCGTGATTTCCAGTTCCAAAAGATTCGGCGCCATGCCGGAATCATCCAACGCGGCTTTAATATCTTCTAATAGTTTATCGTCCATGAGTTGACGAAGCGATAAATTTACTGCTACACGAACAGGTGGCAGGCACTGGCTTTGCCAGGCAACATTCTGGGCGCAGACGGTCTTCATTACCCATCTGCCAATGGACACGATCATTCCTGTTTCTTCGGCTACCGGAATGAACTGCGTGGGGGTTACTAAACCAAGGAGAGGGTTCTTCCAGCGCAGCAGGGCTTCCGCACCTGTAATCACGCCGGTCTTAAAATCCAGTTTGGCCTGATATTCTAAATACAGCTCATTGCGCTCCAGCGCCTTTCGCAGGTTTGTCTCAATAGAAAGGCGTTCAAATGCCTGCGACTGAGTATTTTGAGAATAAAACTGGAAGTTATTTTTACCTTCTTCTTTGGCAAAGTACATGGCCATGTCCGCTTTCTTCATCAGGGTTTGTTCATCCTCTCCATCTCCGGGGTATACGCTGATGCCGATGCTGGCTGTTACGCGGCATTCTTCACCCAGAATAACGATCGGTTTCATGGCGGTGCTAAGAACCCTTTGGGCTAAGACTGCAACCTGACTTAACTCACTGATTTCCTCAATCAGTATAATAAATTCATCTCCTCCCAGACGGCCGACAACATCATTTCTTTCTTTTGGTCGACCCACAACATCCACTGCCCGCAGCGATTGTCTGAAACGTTTGGCCATCTCTGTTAACAGTTCGTCGCCCACATCGTGCCCCATGGCATCATTAATGATTTTGAATCGGTCCAGATCGATGAATAAGATAGCAAACTGCCGTTCATGACGCCTTGAGGACTCGATTGCCTGATTCAACAATTGGCTGAACATCATGCGGTTGGGTAGTCCTGTCAGAACGTCGTGTGTGGCCAGATATTGAATCCGCTCTTCGGCGTGTTTGCGCTTAGTAATATCCCGGCTTACGCCCAGAATACCAACCGTTTTCTTATTTTTATCTCCAACAAAGGAAAACTTTGTTTCCGTCCATACGGTAGTTCCGTCTTTGCGCTCGACTTCTAATTGAAGCGTCCGGTCTATCAAATCTTTACTCCCTGATTTTTCCAGTGCCATTATCCCGTACAACGCTCTTATAGCCGTATCACGGGAGGAAGGCGCAAAGGAATTGTACAGCAATTGTTGCATTACTTCTTCCGGTTCGTACCCCCTCAGGATTTTTACGGAAGGGCTGACATAGGTATAATTCAGATTCATATCCAAAACAAAAATGACATCCCTGATGTTGTTCGTCAGCCGCTCGATGGTGGTAAGGGCATTGGAAACACTGGTTCTGAGGTTGGTAATGTATCCGCCAATCACAGCAAACCATGGCAGAATAAACGCGAGGACTACGATGTTGAATATTTCCACATTCTTATTGATATATTCAGGATGAGTCTTGTAAAGTAGTATAATAATGGCGGAGTAATTAACAAAAGCAAAAGCAGACAGAAAAAGAAACTGCCGGATTCTCAACCTGAAAAATCCGAACACAAGCACAACCATATAAACAAGAAGAACCCCGCTTCTGGCCTCATAGGCGTAATACACAACCACCATAATCCAGAAGGTGGCTATCACCATCTGAAGAAGGGTCAGGCTCGGATCTTTAAAACTTTTGTTTAATCCGGTTCTGAATATTACGTATAGCAGGACATTTAAGACAAAACTTGCTGAAACGCCGGCCACCAGAATTATTAACGGAAAAGTTGTCAGTTCCAGTGAGTAGGCGATGAAGCAAATAACACTCCATATTAAATAAGCGCCGAAGGCCATGAGAAAGCGTTTGATTCTCAAAGTCTGATCGAAATCTTTTTTGGGGAACAAACCAAACACGGATAATATCCTTAAGTAGAATCGAAAAATCAGTTATGATGATTTGCCATCATATACGTACATTTAAATTCGTCAAGTAAAGATTTTTCGTGATAAAAAAAGCACCCCGGCGTGATTTCTCACACACGGAGTGCTCATTGTTTTTAGTTTTCGACGAAAACTAGATAGCTCTGACGTTTGTTGCTTCCTGGCCTTTTTTGCCCTGAGCAACATCAAAACTTACGCGCTGGCCTTCATTTAACGTCTTGAAACCGTCGCCCTGAATCGAACTGAAATGTACAAATACATCGCCGCCCTCTTCATTCTCGATGAAGCCGAAGCCCTTGCTTTCGTTGAACCACTTTACTTTACCTTCTGACATAATGCTTATCCTCCTTTCATAAATTTTTAAAAGTCGAACCAGCACCGTGACAGAACTAAAAAAGCCACCAAGACTCTAAAGTACTGGTGGCTAACCTATGTGCTTCAAAATGTCTAAATTCAACTCTTTCCTTCGCATCTTTATTTCTAAATATCCGAAGTTGACGCTATACTACGGCAATAGCGGATAATAGTCAAGGTTTATTTGCTAATATATTGGTTTTTAAGAAAAATGTTGATAAGATATATCCGGCTTCCTCATATAAAGCAGGACGTTACAGTGTTTATGCTTTTGAAGAATATATTTTTATATTTAAGATAAAGAAAGCTTTTTATCAATTCTATCGGGGAATATTATTGGGGGGGGGTGGGATTGATCAGACTGCAAGCCACAAGAAATGATTCAACTTCTTTAAAAACATTGCCGGCGATTTTACCACGAACAATTCCATGCATATTATAATTAATCCAGGCGAAATATTTTTTTTTCGTTCCCAGAAGATTAAATATCGCGGGACCACTTTGCGGCGCTACTTTCGGATCATTTTTTGCCTGAATCACCAGCGCCGGAATATTAATATCAGGAAGCGATTTGCGTACTTTTCTCATCAATTTTTTTACTTGAACAAAGGCGCTGACCGGACAGAGAAGATAGTTGATGTGAGGATTATCCGCATTGTTTTTCATAAACTCCACCGCAAGATTACCCATGCCAAAATGATTACAAAAATGATTAAACGCGTTTAAAGCTTCAGCAAACCTCGATGAAAAGCTTTTAAATTTCAACGGCGCGCTGACAGCAATCACTGCTTCAAAATCACGGGGTTTCATAATAACGGATTGCAAAGCAAGACCTGCTCCGGTGGAAAAACCGGCTATTAGAATTTTTTTACAACATTTTTTCAGAATAGCGTGGCCGCTATCAACCGAATTAAGCCAGTCATGATAGTTGCGATGGGAGAGATCTTTGGAGGAGGTCCCGTGACCTGAAAGTCTGGGAACATATACAGTCAAACCTTTTTCGTGCAGAAACTGCGCCCACTCCTTTACTTCCTCCGGCGCGGCCATCAGCCCGTGAATAAGGAGAACACCGGTATCAGACCCGGGAGAGCGCAACAGAAACGGCATCCCGATCTCCTGAGGTTTGCTCTCCCCCGCGGAATAATTATTTTTATACTCTCTTATAAATAACTCCGACTCGGCTGCCAGAAGCATATCCATCGACTTGCCGGTTTTTGTGGAATCAAGTGTTGCGTTCATTATTTAACTGAGATGGGAATAAACTCCGTAAATCATGGCGTAATGGAGCACTCCGCCAATCAGGACCATGATATGAAAGAGTTCATGGAAACTGAAAATACCCGGAATCATTTTTGGTTTTTTGATGGCGTAAATAATACCCCCTATTGTAAAAGCGGCGGCGCCGGAAAGCATCAGGACACTTTGAGAGATGGACATATTGGAAAGCATCTGTTTGATGGTGAAAATCCCTGACCAGCCCATGAATAGATATATGACCGCGTATAGTGTTCGAGGAGCTCTCGGGAAAAAAATCTGGGAAATTAATCCGACACCTACGAGACTCCACTGAAAAGCAATCATTGACCATTTGTATGGCCCGTCCAGGTAAAAATAACATACCGGAGTAAAAGTTCCCGCAATCATGAAAAATATTGCCAGGCGATCCATTCTTCTCCAGAACGACAACTCGTTTTCTTTCTTTTTGAAGGCATGATACAGAGAACTTGCTGAAAAAAGAAAAACAACAGAAATTCCATATATAAGAGCAGTAACCAGACCGGAGGCCGAGTAGTCTGCGACCAGTACTAAAAATACAGTGCCAACTAACGCCGCGACAGCGCCAGCCAGATGAGAATAGAAGTTAAATGATTCCTGTTTTCTTATAGGCATGGTTATTCCTTTTTATCTTTAATTGTTATTTGCCATCGAGGGGATTATTATGGATGCGATAGAAGGAATGCCATAACTTTACCCGATCAAGCAGTTTCTAGCACATTTTAACTCAGAATTCTTTATTTTTTATTTATGTCAATGGTATTATACATTTGGCACTTGTCCGAACCCATTTCACAATCTCCTTTTTATCACTTGCCAGCACCAAGGCAGATCTTTTTTTACTTTGACGTTGGGATTAATTTGTTATAAAAATTTTGAGACGGGGGGCCTTTATGATTGTTACTGTTGTAAATGTTGTTGTTAAACCGGAAAATATTGAGCAGTTTATTGAAGCAACGATAGAGAATCATCAAAATTCAACCAAAGAAAAAGGGAATCTCCGGTTTGATTTCTTACAGCACCGGGATAACCCTTCGGCATTTACTTTGTACGAAGCATATGAATCCGACGAGGTTGCTGCCGCGCATAAAAAAACAGCTCATTATTTAAAGTGGCGTGATGCCGTTGAGTCCTGGATGGCTAAGCCGCGCGAAGGAATCGCCCATAATGTTTTGGCACCTCTGGGAAAATCTGCATGGAATCGATAAGCGCGTTGAACATTGCGGGGCTGCCCAAAATATATTTTGGCGCAGGTAAATTTCCCGAACTTCATACAATAATCCCTTCTTTTGGTCGTAATGTGCTGATTCTTACCGGCGGTGAATCGCTGAAAAAGTCCGGCCGATTCAAGGCGCTGGCCCTGCAGCTTAATCAGGCTCAAGTCAAATACAAGGTCGTGTCTGTTTGGGAGGAACCCACAACAGAACGTATCGATGCCATTGCCTCTGAATTTCGGAAGATGCCGGTCGAGGTTGTTGTCGCCATCGGTGGCGGCAGTGTCATTGATTTTGGTAAAGCCGTTTCCGCCATGCTCGTCGCGGATGGCTCTGTGAAAAATTATCTGGAAGGTGTCGGAACAAAAAAACCACCCGGCACAAAAGTTCCGTTTATTGCCGTTCCGACAACCGCCGGCACGGGAAGTGAAGTGACAAAAAATGCCGTCGTCTGCGACCGTAAAGAAGGTTACAAAAAATCTCTCCGGCATGATGCCTATACACCTGATGTCGCCCTCGTCGATCCCGAACTGACACTGACCCTGCCCCGGCATATTACCATCGCCTGCGGACTGGATGCCGTCTCGCAATTGATCGAAGCTTACACCTCAATAAATGTGGACGTTTCTACCGATTCACTGGCCTTAAAGGCGCTTTGGGGAGCATCAGAAAGTCTGCTTCCTCTTGCTCTCGGGCAAAGCAATGATATCTCTCTGCGTTCGAAAATGTCCTATGCAGCATTGGTTTCGGGAATCAGATTCAGCCGATCCGGGCTTGGCGCTGTACACGGTATTGCCGGACCCGTGGGCGGACTCTTTCCGGTACCGCACGGCATAGCCTGCGGAAAGCTCCTGTTTCCGGTAATGACTTTTGTGATAAAAAAAATTGTTGATGAAAAGAATATTACCGCCCAAAAGCGCTTTGCTGATATCGGAAAAATATTCACCGGTGAAGCAGGTGGTGACGATATCTTTTATTGCAAACAATTCCTAAGCACTCTGGACAAATGGACACGAACGCTGAAGCTCCCGCAGTTCTCCCGTTTCGGCATGACGGCCGCTCATATGGAAAAAGCCATTGCCCTGGCAGATAGTAAAAACAGCCCGGCCATTCTTTCCAAAGAAGAAATGAAAGTCATTCTGGAAGTCGTGCGGTAAGAAATATTACTTCCTTGATTTAACCTAATGGACACCATGGCTCGCCGGAGTAACATCCCGCGTATGCGGGACGGGACTGACAAGCGGTCAAGGGAAACTGAACACTGCACAAATTTGTTTCCATGGACAGCGGGTTTTACAAAATTCCAGCGGTGCCTTTTCCCTGATGAGTGCAATCAGCGCCCTTAGCGTTATCTCTTCCCCGTAAAAAATACCTAGCCCTTTTAGTACTTTCGCATCCCATTTTTTGACTTCTTCTTCATTGCCGAAAGGGTTCTCGCAACGGTTATTTTTGCACTCAGGACAATAGTCGCAAAGTTGGTCTGGTCCATCTGTGACGGTAACAATCAAGTCACTTTCCGATTGTGTAAGTTCTTTCATTCTATTTATGGCGCAGGCAAATTCTTCTCCACGCACAATACTCTCCAAAGGCAGAAACCTGCCGCAAAAAATGTGATGCGGCCGCAACCTTAACGTTTCTGGATTTTCACTAAAAACCATACGCAATCTTCCTTTTAAATTTCCCTCATGACTTGTCACTTCCTATCATAAATTTCCTCCAGGGGAAAGAGAACGTTAAAATTTTTCACTAGTTTCTTGACATACATGACAGCTCTTTCTATACTCACTTAAACAAAAAGATACCATTATTTTACGTAAGTGAAAGCGGAACTATCCCGCCGTTAAAATGGAGAAGATTTTTATGAGTGATAAACGGTTCGTTGGAACTTGGAAACTGAAATCCGTGATGAAAAAATCATCGGCAGGTACTGTAAGCAAACCCTTTGCGGATTATCCCCTCGGATACATATCCTATATGCCAGACGGTTTCATGCATGCAATCCTGATGAAGTCTGAAAGGAATCCTATCGGTGTGCCCCCGGAAGAGCTCATCGATGCCGCAAGCACGAAAAAGTTGTTTATATCCTGGCGATATATAAAGGCAGGCATAAGGTACTTAAAAGCAATGACATCTTTTGTGTCTTATTGCGGCACTTACGAAATTCGCGAGGACACTGTTGTGCACAGGGCAAAAGCCGCTACGATTCCCGACTGGATTGGAACTGATCTTTCACGCAAGTTTGTCTTTGGCGAAAATACGCTTACTCTTACGGCCCATGATAATGCGGGAAATGTCATGGACCTGATCTGGGAGCGTGTTTTATGAAACAAAACAAGTTTAAAGAGACTTGATTATGAAAAGATGTCCTCATTGCCGGGAAAGGTTTCAGGATAATGTTTCTGCATGTCTTTACTGCGATGGACCACTTGAAACAATAGAGCCGCTTCGAAAAAAACTCCTGTTAAACAGAATAAAAAAGAACAAAGTGACACAAAAGCAGGGGAAAAGTGGAAGGAGTTCTGTATTCCGATCATAACAACTATTATAATCGTCGGCATTCTATTTACGATTTCACAAATAAAATACTTCAACAAAGACAAGGAACAAGTTACGGAAATTAAGTCAATGCAGATTGATGCGCATGATGCTTCAACATCGGTACATTCTTCAATATCAGAACCTGCATCATCGCCAGACCCTCTTAAGACGCTTACTACCGCCATTAATTTGTACAATAATGCCTTCGCTTTTTCATTCCCAATTCTCCGCGGTCAACGTACTTTTTCAACAGATCGGCGCTTTGCTGCGCGCTGATTTCAAGCCGGTAAAGGAAAAAGAATTGGAAAATATAGAAAACGCCCTCAAATCAAGAAGAAAAGACACAACGATGACCATTAGAGTGAATAGCGAAGATATTGAAAAAATTAAGAGCAAAGCAAAAAAATTGGGAATTAAATACCAATCTTATATTACAGAAATTATACATCAGGTCGCTCAATAATTAATTCTAATGAATAGATATTTATAATGCCGCGGATGAACTGGGACGGAAATTCGGCAAGCACACTTTGCATCCGGGCAGTTCTCATCTTATAGAAAACCTGGGCAAAGGACGTCGCGGCAATCCCACCGTTCGCGAACAAACTCAGCTTAAAGGCGAAACACGCCGTCGCCACTTAGGATTGCCCCTGCTGCATCTAAAAGCCGAATAGTATTGTATTATACCGCTTAAATATTATGATGTACGCGTAAACCAGTCTTTAAAAACACCTGACGTGGAAATAGAACATTTCCGTTATTTTATTTTTAAAATATTTATTATCAGAATAATGTTTTTTACGGCATCATCCGGTGGCATACCGCTCTCTTCAAGTTTTCCGATTGTTTTCAAGTGCTCTTTTAAATTTTCAAATTTCTGATTATTAACTACCGCTTCCAGAGTTATCTTGTCCTGCATCATTTGTCGCGAAATGTTTCTCGCCTCGTATTTTTCCAAAAGCTTCTCCACTTCTTTGGTAGCGGCATCAACATCAGTCACACGCAATACAACATTTGATCTTGCCTGTATATTTTGATCCTGCTGTTCCCGGCTGGTCTGCAAAGCGGCAGCAGGGGCATAGCTTTCTTTTTTCTTTGCCAGTTTGACTTTTGCCTCTTCCAGAGATGTTGCCGCCGGAGCGCCTTGGTATCTATCGGTCTTCATACCGGAAACAACGTATTCGTTTGCATCTTTTACCATATCAACAGCAGCTTGACCAACCGGTCCCCTGGTCACTTCCTTTGCCGCAGTGGAATGTTCTTTTTGTACTTTTTTATCTATTGTCTTCATTATTTGTTCCGGCATTTGGCCTTTTTGAGTTTCCATAACCGGTGCCGGCGCAGGCAGGGAAACAACTTCGTTCATCCGTTCCTCTCCCGTCCTGTAAATATAGAAAGCCAGTACCGCAATGAAGACGGTAGCAAATACCTGAACGGGAATTTTTATCTGCCAGGGATAAAATAATTTCCGAACAAAATTTTTCTTTTCTTCTTCCCGGCGAACTTGCGCCATTATCTTCTGCTTGAACCATGGAGGAGGCTCAACCTCATGAAGACCATCTATAAAAGTCTTTGTCTTTTGCAGTTGCGCAATAGCTTTCGCGCACCCCGGACATGACTGAAGATGTTCCTCCACGGCTTTTTTATCCTCGCCGGAAAGCGAATCATCCACATAAAGAGGCAGCAATTCTTCGACATCCCTGCATTTTTTCATAAATCACCAATAACTTTACTCAAACAGTCCTTAAGTGCGTTGCGAGCACGGGCAAGCCTAGACTTTACTGTGCCATCCGGTATTTTCAGCATGTCCTGTATTTCCTCGTAAGAAAATCCCTGGATATCCCTGAGCACCAAAACTTCTCTGTATTCTTCATCGAGCGAAGTTATGCACTTCTGCACGTTAAATTCCCTTTCACGATTCTCCAGCTGCACGCCCGGATCGGATTCACCGATAAATGATTGACCGGATATTTCTTCGTTATTATTTCCCGCCTGGTCATCAAGAGGTCCCTCGCGCCTCTTTCTGCCACTTAGTTGCTTTAAACGGTTTTTGGCTAAGTTCACGACTATTCTATACAACCAGGTGGAGAATTTCGCTTCCGCCTTGAACTTTTTAATTGATTTATACGCCGCTATAAAAGCTTCCTGCGTAACGTCGCAGGCGTCATTGTAATCACCCATCATTCGATAAGCGATGTTTAACATTTTTTTCTGATGCCTTTCGACCAGTACTTCAAAAGCATCCGTTTTGCCCTTCTGACAAAGAATTACATATTGCAAATCGTCATCGCGAGCGGCTGCTTTTTTACTGTTTGATATATTAGACATCCGCAAAAATACTTTTGTTCCCTTTTTTGTGGTTTATTCAAGCAATTATTTACCACAATATGATCATATATTCATTTGTTTTAAATAATTAAAATCCTCCCTGTTTTCAGAAATCCGCCTTTTTATAGAATTCTTTTAAAATAATTCGGGAACTTTTTCCGTGCTTATTCTGTCTAACAGGTAAAGAGCAAAAAAAAAGACCATTTTACCAAGGAGGACTTTATGAAAACACTATTATCTGCATGCGTTGTTTTATTGATGTGGGCGAGCATTGCCATGGCGGCAACTATCGGCGATGCGGTCGAAGTCAGCATTATTACTGATGACGGCAGGGCAATACCCTTTTATACGTCTAAGGTACGCCACGATCTCAAAAAGGTTTATGCCGAAGCCGTTAAGGGCGATCATTACCGGATTGTTATCCGCAACAAAATGAATCGCCGGGTTGGTGTCGTTGTGGCGGTCGACGGAAGAAACATAATTTCCGGTCAGAAATCATGGCTTAAGAATAAGGAAAGAATGTATATTATCGACGCCTTTTCCACCAACGAATACTCCGGCTGGCGCACAGGACAGGATATTGTTAACCGCTTTTATTTTACTGATGTTCCCGATTCATATGCCGCTGCCTTTGGCGATAAATCCGCCATGGGAGTAATCGCTGTTGCCGTTTACCCGGAAGTTGAGCATTGCCGGCTGCCGATGAATTACCAATATTTAAACAAGGCGCAGAGTAAAAGAGAAGAGGCAAAGGACAAGGCTGCCGCACCATCTGCGCGAAAAGAAACACAATCGTTGGAAAGTGCCGGCACCGGTTTCGGCCGGGAAGAATATTCTCCCTCCTATCGCGTGGAATTCGATCCGGAAAAGAAGGCGGTGGAAACCGTTTTAATAAAATATGAATGGCGTGAGACACTCTGCAAGATGAATATTATCAACTGTTGCAAAAGATACGGACAATCCCATAACAGGCTTTGGGAGAACGAAGGCTATGCACCTCCTCCGCCACCATGCCGGTACTGATTATTATGTAGCATTAAAAAACACTAAAGGCAGGATTGTTTCTGCTCCTGCCTTTAGTTATCTGGTATTGCCGCTGCTGCATGTTAAAACCAGATATTAAATTTTAAATTTTTTGCATTTATTATTCGTTTCAAAAAATTTTTTTGACAAAAAAAATCGGCTCGCGTTATCATTATAATCCGTTGGGACAGGAACTTACCGGACACTTCTGGGTAGGCGGTAAAATGGTGGGACGTCAAAATCGTTTTCTTATGCCCGATGAGGCCCGTTCGGACATGATTGTAGCGGTTGGCTGGAATGGCGTGGAAAGCCATCATTCTTTCCGAAGGCTGGGAAAATAAAGATTACATCGCAGATAATCTTGCTGGCCAAAGATGATTTCTGGACTCAAGTGGAAGCTAAAAGGGCATTTGAAACCCTGAAGATCGTACCGTTTGTCTTAGCGGGTACTTTGTGGTATTTGTTGCTTCATTTTGATTTGGGTCATCGGCGTGGACACGTTGACTCTGATCGGTGTCGCTGCTTTGGCGATTTTGGGTGTTTCCCTTATCATCGGAGCAATCGTGCGGAATCCCGGATGCGAAATCACAGCGATTCCCAACCTGTTTCTTTCCAAGAAAAACAGGTTCATTGCATATGACCGATCTGGACACCCTGGGACAGAGTGGAACATGGCATGAGGCGCCTTAAAGATGAGCGTGACGATCAAGACATGGCATTCCCATATAGCCGCAAGAACGGCATTAGACAGTATTGCAAACCTGTGCTCAGGATTAACGCTTATTGTCTTTTCAAATTCTTTTTTTGCCCTGTTGACTGTCCTACGGCGCTGAATACTCCGGCAAGCTCGGCGAGTCTTACGTACGCCAGCCCTGCCCAGTAATGTCCTCCAATCGATTGCGGGTCAAGCTATATCGCTTTCTGTGAATAGCTCAAGGTCCCTTTATAAAGCTGTTCGCGGTTGTCCTTATCACGTTCTTCGTCAGCTTTTTTAAAGGTCATCTCGGCAACTTTCCAGGAAAAAAGCTCTTTATTTTGAGGATATTTTTCAAGACTATTTTTATAAATAATGATAGTTAAGTCAATAAAAATATGCATATTTCTTTTTACCACTTCATCCAATGTGAGGATTGTGACACAGTTTCAAATTAGTTAATTGAATTTTTCAGGAACTTATATTGCATTGACATACCGGATGGTTGTTCTTATAATATTCACAGTTAAGAAGTAAAATCTTATAAAAAATGGAAAAAATAAATGACTACTAAAATCATTAAAAATATAAGCCATTTATCTACGTGCGGGCTAAAATTCTTTCTTTTTGCATCAGTTCTCTTGCTAAGCTCCTGTTATTACTATCCGAATGAGCAGGTTGTTACGCAACCGGCGCAGAATCAACAAAACATTACTGCCGTTACGCAAATTTATTTCTATCCGACTAAAGGACAATCAACCCAACAACAATCGCGCGATCACTACGCATGTTACAACTGGGCGGTGGAACAAACCGGCTTTGATCCGAGCGCGTCATCAATTGTACCCGAACAGCGCGTTCGGGTTGTACCTATGCCGCCTCCGGGACACGATACCGTCGTCATGTCCATTGCCGGAGCTGTTTTGGGCGCGCTAATCGGAGGACATCATCACTCAGGAGAAGGAGCTTTAATCGGAGCGGCCAGCGGTGCTATGGCGGGAGCTATCTCTGACGCAACACGTGCGGAATCAGCAAGGCAGTTGGAAGAAGCTTATCAGAATAGAAATAAAGGCCGGGATTTGCATAAGGAAAAAATGGCTCTACAGTTTCGCCGGGCAATGTCAGCCTGTATGGAAGGCCGTGGATATATAGTAAAATAGCTGAAAAAGGAGGTTATTATCATGCTATGTAATTTTAATTTGAAAAAATATTTTGCCGTTATGCTGTCAATAATTATGCTGTTAGCAATTAGTACTTCCGGTTTTGCCGAAACGTGGCAACGGGGAGGTTCCAAAGGACCCGGACGAGCACCGGCACAATCTGTCAGAAAGGCGCCTCCATCCGGGCAAAGAAGTTTTGTTGATTCTCGTTATCATCACAATCAGTCGTATCCGGCACGCGGAGAATCATTCAGAAACATTCCCCGAGACCACAGAATAGCAAGATATAATCATTCCAGATATTACCATCATCACGGGGTATGGTATCATCATGATGGTGGAAGATATGTTGTGGTTGCCCCGCCCTTTGGATTGTTTGTTCCATTTTTACCTCTTTTTTACACAACTGTCTGGTTTAACAGCATGCCTTACTACTACGCGAATGACACTTATTACACGTCAACGCCGGGAGGTTATGTTGTTGTCGAGCCGCCTCAGGGTGAGGTAAGTGAAGCACCTCCGGCCTCAAATGAAAGTATGGAAAATAAACTTTTTGTTTATCCCCGTAAAGGCCAGAGTCAGGAACAACAGGACAATGATCGTTATGAATGCCATAAATGGGCGGCAGACCAGACAAATTACGATCCGACGGCAGTAATCCCCCAAGGCATGTCTGCTAATCAGGCCATGCAGGCACGCGCGGATTATCAAAGGGCTATGGCCGCATGCCTTGACGGTCGCGGATATACTGTAAAATAGAGAGAAGAGGAACAGTTTATTTTTTATTAAACAATCCCTCTACTCCTTCTAAAACTTTTTGCTGATCTTCATTGAGTACTTTTTTAACGGCTTCTTTGGCAGCGCTCTTGCCCGCTTCAACAGCCATACTGCCTGCTGCATCCTTGATGACGCTGCCCAAAGAGCCCAGCTGTGGTTGTGTAAGCTGAACAGCAGGGGTTTTCGTGGTGCCCGTTATCTTTGTTTTTAAATCAATCATGCCGTCTTTATTGAGCAGAGGCTGCATGGCAACGGCAGCGAGTTTATTAGCCCGACTTAGCGGATTCAGCCTTTGAATCATAAATTTTGCAAATTCCGGTCAAATATAATCAGGTATTTATGAAACGATGAAGACGCAAAAGCCACTGTAGTGAAGACCTACTTCCTTTTCAT
>Ga0265297_10007680_pt1 | contig 14809 bp, 17 predicted proteins | sample Munlanlwell13791_FD_192502 | JGI IMG/M metagenome (GOLD analysis project Ga0265297, IMG submission 192502) | Leachate microbial communities from a municipal landfill in Southern Ontario, Canada - Leachate well 137-91 | ecosystem: Engineered > Solid waste > Landfill > Unclassified | place... | reverse complement strand
GGTTCCACGGGCAAACGATCCAAAGATGAACATGCAGTCAATGTCCTTTGTGACTCCCAGTTTTTCTTTGAGGATTCTGGCGACCCCTTCGGTCTTGAGCATGATCTTCTGGAGGTCTTCGTAGAGGAAGAAATCCCGGTTCACGGTATAGTACTGCTGGTTTCCTTTTTTCTGTCCGGTGAGAAGACCGAATGATTCGAGGTTTGCGAGTTCCCTCCGGACCGCGTTGGTGTTCTCTTCCGTCATTCTCGCAATCTCGCGGACGTAATATTCCCGTCCGGGGTTGAGCAGGAAGAGGGTGAGGAGTTTCACCCGGGTGCGTGACGAGATGATCGCTTCCAGCATGAGTACATAATGTATTCAATTGAGTAATGAATGTATTCATTTATCCGGTCGTTACACCGCATCTGCCGGTATCGCGATATCAAGTCCGCTCACATCCAGCTCTCCGTTGACAATCGCGTCTTCTTTTATTTGTTCAGCCACTTTCCAGTAGATCCATCCTCGCTTATTATCAATCATAATATTGCCAAAATCTTCCATAAATTCTCCACACTTTGTGACACCAGCACCTTCGCCAGTATTCTCCAAACTTCCGCGCCGCGAGCCGTTTCCATGCAATCGCCACCGCGGCTTAAAGTTTTTGCCCCGGCACTTCGGGGGGAACTATCTGGAATTTCCAGATAGATGCCGGAGACAGTTGATGCTCATTCATGCGGAGCCGGAACCTGTTAAAAAATGCAGAGAAAACCGGTATGTTAACACTCTGATAAGAACGTGTTAAGACCCGGAATAAACTATATCTGGAGCGATTTTTCCGATTGAGCAAATATTCTGGACTTTTTCAGAATGCAAAAACATCATGTTAAGACCTTTGTTATGACCCTGTTAACGCTTCCGCAAAAAGTGTCATACCAGATTGTGGGGTAGTGAACCCACAATTCCCGAAATACAAATCTTTCTCGGGTACAAGGTCTGTAATTTTGAACTCAGTGCGTGCAAAATCGGGTAACGTGTCCTCCGCATCTCGCCATCATTTCCTCGCCATCCGCACCACGAGCTGCTCCCTTGCATCGTTCCTGAGGCACTCAACCTCTCTTCATCACCGGTGACGATGGACAGGATCGATCCGAGCGGATTGCTGCGGCCTCATAAGTCCGGTCGTGTCCCACATCCGGCTACAGCAATCACCGTTTCGTCACCGTCACCGGATCGATCGTCGCATCGATCATCAGGTCGAACGAGACCGTATCGAGCCACCCGGCTTTCTCGAACATACTCATGAAACAGACGCCCACCACCTTCACGCCCGGGTACTGTGCGACCAGCGCCCGGATCTGTTCCTTTGTGATGGGCATGTTCGGCATCGCAAGCCCGCCCATGATCACAAGCACTTTAGGGTTCAGACGTGCCGGGGGTGCTGCTGCCTGCATACCGACATCAGCCACATCCTGCAGACACTTCGCCTTTGGTTCATCGAGCAGCGGGACGAACACCTGCTGGATATGGAGCCCGCGAACGGCAATTGCAAGCAGTTCAACAAACGGCGTGCAGGTCCCAACGCACCCGTAATAGATCACCTGATCATCAGCCTTCAGCCCGATACCCTGGAGGTACTCCTTAAATGGGCGCAGGATGCCGGGGACGCCACGGAGGATCTGTGTTTCGGTCATGATAGAGAAGGATCTACCATACCGGATGATAACAGTTGCGAAAGGAGATCCCCGTAAGGACGAGCACCCGCCAATCACACCGGGCGCAGGTTCCCACCGGAACCAGAAAAGAGGAGATTGCCTGAATCAGTTGGGCATCGCGAGGATTGCAGCCTTGTCCAGCTGGATTTTCAGGTCCGTGCGGTAACCCAACACCGCATCCCGGAACTGCCAGTTCAGCGCCTTCAATCCGCTGTTCACGTTCTGGATCGTCCCCGCCTGTTTCTTTGCCAGCGCAGCCTGGAGCTCAACCCGCCGCGCATCGATCTGGTGTGAAATATTCTCGGCAATAGAGGTATCGATACCCTGTGCACTGAGCTCGGCGATCACCTGATCGCGCTTGTCGGAATAGGTATTGAAGACCGTGAGCCGGGCGGTGTCGCGGGCGAGCCAGAGCGAGTCCTCCAGGCTGTCAAACGAGTCCTCCACCGCCTGCATGGACGCGGAGGAATAGTTCCGCATCGTTGACGTGCTGCCGTTGAACATCACAATCTGCGCTTTTGTCTCTTCAGCGAACAACTGTGTCTGTACCCGCATATCGTCACGGGTGGCTTCGATCTCATCCGCAGTGTGCATGAACGGGATGGACGACACTGCCATCATGTAATCTTCCTGCATCATCCGCAGGCTGATTGACCCTTTCCCGCCGCTGATGAGATCGATATACTGGATTACGCCATCCATCCGTGCCTGCTGCACTTCGCCAAGATATGCGACATGGAGTTTCTCTGCGGAGATAAACTCCGGGTTGTCGCGGGCAAGGTATCCACTCGAGGCTGATGACGTACCCGTACCGGTTGCCGCACCCGCGTACGGGATCATGACGACCAGAAGGCATGCGGCTATCGCACATACAACAAGGATTGCCCGACCGTTCATCTGTACTGTTCACCCCACGGTTCCGGTTCACTATCGGGAACCGAATCGCTATCCAAAGGTTGACCCGGAAAGTAAAATATCACTATGATGGAAAAAGTTCAGGGATTGAACCACGCGGTTCAATGGTTGAACCCGTAGTTTTGTGTTACGTCCTCATTGCATCTCCCGTTATAAATCCTTCCCGGTGCCGGCAAAGGGCGGTTGTGACCGCTAAACCACTACGCCGGTTTCGGTGGGGTGCGCCGCGATGATGACGCTCCAGGGGATCGATCATGAACTTCTTTACGCCTCCGCATCGATGTATAAAAGGAACTACCATGGAACGCCCCGGGATCTTTTTCGAAGACGCACGCACATGTATAATAAACGAGGACATCTTTACGACCGACAAGATCCCGGAGAAGAGCGTGGATCTCGTGGTCACCTCACCGCCATACAACGTCGATATCCAGTACAACTCCCACGATGATCAGCTCAGTTATGCAGAATACCTCGACTTCTCCCGCCGGTGGATGACCCGGTGCTTTTCGTGGCTGAAAGATGACGGACGTTTCTGCCTGAACATCCCGCTCGACAAGAACAAAGGAGGACAGCAGAGCGTGGGCGCCGATCTCACCACGATCGCAAAGGAGATCGGGTACTCATACCATTCTACGATCATCTGGAACGAGGGCACCATCTCGCGCCGCACCGCGTGGGGCTCGTGGCTCTCCGCTTCCGCGCCGTATGTTATCGCACCGGTTGAACTGATCGTTGTCCTGTATAAGACCTCGTGGAAGAAGACGAGCGGTTCCCGCACGTCCGATATCTCCCGCGATGATTTCATGGCATGGACGAACGGTCTCTGGACGTTTCCCGGTGAGAAGAAGAAACGGATCGGGCACCCGGCGCCGTTCCCCGTGGAGCTGCCCCGCCGGTGTATCCAGCTCTTCTCGTTCGTCGGAGACACCGTGCTCGATCCCTTCCTCGGCAGCGGCACGACACTCGTCACCACCTCGCGGTACAACCGCCACGGTATCGGCGTGGATGTCGATCCCCATTACTGCGAAATTGCGGTACGGCGCATCGAAGAAGAAGGGAAGGCAGAATAACCGTACATGAACCGCCCCGGCGGGAGTAAGCCCGTTGCCCCCCGCATAAAGCACGAGCCCGGGTGTGACCCCGCCGGAAAGACTGTATAATCCCAGAGCCTATATTATAGATTATGCAATACACAATTGTCCTCGGACCACGGGACACCGGCGGATATTCCGCCCGGTGCGTGGAGATACCCGGGACTGTCACCGTGGGCGAAAACAAAGGTGAAGCCCTCGCAAGTATCAAAGAAGCCATTGAACTGGTGCGCGAAGCCCAGAACGAAGAGTTACAGTCATCAATCCACGACATTCATGCAGAGATCATCCAGATCACCGTCAACGATGTCGCATATTCCTGATTGCACAAAACACCGGGAACACGGGTAAAAAAATCCCGCACCCCCCTTTTCACTTAGATCGTCGTGCGGTGTTCGTGCGGTTCCCCGCCGGGTAGCAGAGGTCTTTTTTCCCATTCCGTCCTAACTATCACGAGACCGGGTGCACTCATATCCTCCCGGAAGCGAGCGTCACGTATGCAGTACCCCTTTGCCAACCGGATCGGACACGCCCCTGCCTCCTTTCTGGAAGAACTCTTCCGGGTCTCGGCGGATCCCTCGATCATCTCGTTCGCAGGCGGACTCCCTTCCACCGCACTCATCGACACACGCGGGATCGCAGACGCCACCCGTGAGGTCATGGAGACCGAAGCCGGTACCGCGTTACAGTACACAACGACCGACGGGTACCGTCCGTTACGGGAGTACATCGCGGAGCGCTACCGCCACCGGCTGGGCATTCCGGCAACTGCCGACGAGATCCAGATCGTCAACGGATCCCAGCAGTGCCTCGACCTGTTCGCGAAGATCTTTTTGGACCCCGGCGATCATGTCGCGATGGAACGTCCCGGGTATCTCGGCGCCATCGAAGCCTTCTCGCTCTACGAACCGGTCATCGATACAGTCCCGCTGGAGGAGGACGGTCCGGACCTCGATGCCTTCTCCCGGCTCGTCAACCACACTTCGGTGAAGTTCTTTTACGGGATACCAAACTCGCAGAACCCCTCAGGCAGGACGTACTCACAGGAGAAACGCAGAGCCATCGCGGAATACCTCACCGGGACGGGCACGGTCTTTTACGAGGATGACGCCTTCGGGGAACTCTTCTTTGACAATAAACCCCGCTTCCCCGTGAAACGGTACCTGCCTGACCAGTCGGTCATCTCCGGGTCGTTCTCGAAAACCGTCGCGCCGGGCATGCGGATCGGGTGGCTGTTTGCCCCACGGGAGATTCTGCGTTCATTCAACATCGCAAAGCAGGCATCCGATCTTCATTCCAACTTCCTCTGCCAGAAGATCCTGCACCGGTACCTGACGACCCATGATCTCGACGCCCACCTCCGGAAGGTGACGAGTACGTACTCCCGCCGGTGTCGGCTGATGTGCGACCTGTTCGATGATCTGCTGCCGACGCTCTCCCACACGACACCCGAAGGGGGGATGTTTCTCCTCGCCACGCTCCCAGCCGGACTCACCTCCCATGCAGTCTTTACCGAAGGCATCCGCCAGAAAGTGGCAGTCCTTCCCGGTATGCCGTTCTATGTTGATGGTGGGGGTAAGGACACGATCCGGCTGAACTTCTCCAGCGCCAGCGACGAGCAGATCACCGAAGGCATGCACCGCCTCGCACGGGTGATCACGAGCCTCTCCCCCTCCTGACCGGGTTACTCCGGAATCCTGCCGTGCCACAGTATCGGGCGTCCCGGAAATATCGGATGATATAAATAGCGCTGTTCCTGAAACTAGAGTACAGGAAGCGATGCTGTGAAGAAAAAACTGACGAGCCTGCTCATGGTTCTGATGCTGTGCGCGATAGGTCTGGTCGCCATCACGACGGCTACGGATGCCGATGACGATTTTAAAAATCCCGCGATAGATAATCCTGACCTTCCCGGACCTATTTCCGAACCTATTCCGATTCCCACTACCACCAGAACGACGGAACCCACACCGGTTCCAACGACTGAGCCCACCACCATCAGGACAACAGAACCGACACCTACACACACAGAAACGATTGTCAGCACCACCGTGCCCACAACAGAGCCGACGAAGATCCCCACGACCACAGTGACCACTGCCCATGCAACCACCGAGCCCACGATTACGATAGAACCCACGCACATCGGTGGCGGTGTCGGGTATTTTGATGTCTACGTGAACGTGAACGGTGCCACCGTGACCGTCGCCGGAAACGTGGCGGGCACGACCCCCCCGAACCCGGTCACCGCGGAAGTCTACTCCACCGGTGCCCCGGCAACGATTACCGTCACCGCCCCGAACTACGTTACCTGGTCACAGACGCCGGGGAACCCCCCGGAGGGTCAGCACGTCAGGATCGATGCCACGTTAATTCCCATCGTCACCACCTCCCCCACCACACCCCCCGTCCAGAACGGAGCGATCTACGCCCAGTCTTCCCCCAGCGGCGCAGCGATCTCGATGAACGGGAACTTCTACGGCTATGCCCCGGTCACAATCCCGAACCTTGCCCCGGGCACCTACTCGATGAGAGCGACCATGAGCGGCTACACGACTGACTCCCAGCTCGTGAACGTCTATGCCGGGCAGACCGCCTACTACTCCCCCTCACTCCAGCCCTCCCCCCAACCCCCGCGCAACACGGGCACGGTCTATGTCACCTCAAGTCCGACGGCTGCCTTGATCTATGTTGACGGGAACTACAACGGCAAGACCCCGAACACCCTCACGCTGTACCCGGGCAGTCACAGTTTTGTGATCAAAATGTCGGGTTACAATGATTACACAACGAACGTCTACGTGAATGCCGGTCAGGCACAGAACCTGCCGGTCACGCTGACACCGGCGATCTTCGGCTCGGTCGTGATCACGTCCATGCCCGGCGCGACGGTGTACATGGACAGCAACTCGCAGGGCAAGATCGGTTCGGGCGGCACCCTCACGCTCCCGAGCGTCACCTCCGGTAACCACATCTTCAAGGTGAGCCAGGCAGGCTATAACGACTGGATCAATACCGTGTACATCCAGCCGAATTACCAGAACACGATCACGGCAGTCCTCACCCCCATCGGACCCAACCCGACACAGGTGCCGGCGACCGGCGGGCTTAATATCGTCTCCTCCCCGTCGGGTGCAGAGACCTATGTCGATAACCTGTACAAAGGCTACACGCCGGCAATGCTGACCGGTATCACGCCCGGCGTGCATTCCATCACGCTGAAATACACCGGGTATGTCGATTCTTCAGCATCGGCAACCGTGAACGCCGGGCAGACTACACCGGTGGCGATCACCATGACAGCCGCTCCCGTGCCCACACCCACTCCGAAATCCGCCGCTTCTCCTGTGATCATGATCGGAGGGTTGGTGGCGATCCTGGGTATCGGCATGGCGATACGGAGGCGAAAGTAAAATGACATGCACATGTTCAGTATCAACGAAACAATGGGTGAGCGCGATCCTCGTGATCATCATCATCGGTGCACTGACCCTGTTTGCCTACACGAGTGCAGAGGATTCGCTCAGTGACGCTGTCCAGGACGGAATGAAGAGTACCGTTGGCGTCATGGCGACGCAGGTGAACGCAAGCGATATCGCGAACCTGAAGCCCGGCGATGAGACGTCCCCGCAGTATGTCGCAGTCGCAAACAACCTAAAAACGATGCGCAGCATGAACGACCACATCGTGAACGCGTATATCCTGAAAGTGAACCCGGATCAGTCCGTCACGTTCCTGGTCGACGATCTATATCCGGCTGACCCCCAGGGTTCTGCAAAGATTGGCGAAGTGTCAACGAGCCCGGACAAGATGGAGATCTTCCATGCGCTCTCTGTACCGACCGCGTCAAAAGCCCCCTATACGACCAAGTACGGATCGTTCATGTCCGCCTATGCGCCGATTGATGATTCGTATGCCGGTTCAACGGGGAACACCAAAGCCGTCCTTGCAATTGATATGCCGGCTGCGGACTATGTGGCGGCGACCTCGCGTGGCGCTGCCATCCTTGTGACCGGCATTGTCGCGATCATCATCGCGGTTGGTGCCATTTTCGTCTTCGGCAGGAAACCACGTGCCGGGACTGCACCGTAACCGGTATGACCGTCGGGAGCCTGAAGGATTCTTCCGGGACATGCGCTCCCCGGAACCTGACGGCTCAACTCCTGTTTTTTCTGGTCACCTCCCTGCACCGCTGATGGCGCACACCGGTGGCTGACACTACCCTTGGTATTGTGATCAGATCCCTGATCCCCAGAGGGTATAAAATCCACAATGAAAACGGCGTGCCGTCATCATAAAAAGAAAGACTCTTTTTTACGGAGTGCGAACAGGAACCGGTATGATGCACAGACGAACACTCTTCATCTCTGCACTGCTCGTTGTCACCCTGCTCCTGTGCGCAGGGTGCACACAATCTACCCAGTCTACCTCATCAATCCCATCTGCCACAGGGAGTATCAGCGGGACACCCGCCGGAACAACGATCATGACACCTACACTTCAGGAATCCCAGAAACTGGTTCGGCTTGAGACGAACATGGGCAATATCACGATTGCCCTTGCCCCGGATATGCCGATCACTGCAGGAAATTTCGAGACGCTTGTGAAAAAAGGCTACTATAACGGTGTGATCTTCCACCGTATCATCGACGGTTTCATGCTGCAAGGCGGCGATCCGACCGGCACCGGGCGCGGCGGACCCGGTTACGTGATCAAGGACGAGTTTACCGCGCACAACCGGAACGACCGGGGTACGATCTCGATGGCGAATGCCGGTGCGAATACCGGGGGAAGCCAGTTCTTCATCAATCTCGTGAACAACAATTTCCTTGACAGCAAACACCCGGTCTTCGGGAACGTGGTCGAGGGAATGGACGTGGTCGATGCGATCGGGAAGGTAAAGACCGATACCAATGACCGCCCGCTTCAGAACGTGACGATCATCCGTGCCGTAATGGTCTGAACCGCTCTTTTTACCGGACGATCACCGGATCGCCCAATCCTTTTTTGGGGATGATCCCCAATTTACGATCATGCATCCGAACACGCCTGATGCGGCGACCCCGCGTGGTTCTCCGCGATCCCAGCTGCCAACGATCGGGGCACTGTTTGTCATAGTTGTGAATGCATTGATTGTCTGGTTCTTCCTTGTGGGTATTCCATCGGACTGTGCACGGCTTGCCGCAGAGACTAACGGGCGACAGACCTGCGGGGTGGAACCCGTCGCGTATGTCATTGTGGGGATCAGCGTGATCCTGATCATCGCGTGTGTGGGTGGTATCCTGAAATGGAATATGCACGGGACGCAGTGATCGTTTCAGGGAACAGATGCCGGACAGACCATCAGCATTATATCAGATTGGCACAATTATGTTCCATGTGGAACAAAATGTAGCCAATGAGATTGTTGCACTCCTCGTGCAGGCAGAACTCCATCCACGGGGAATGGCGGAAAAACTCCAGACCAACCACATGACCATCTCCCGAAAACTGCGTATACTGGTTGAAGAAAATATTGTTGATTACCATACAGAAGGTAAAAACAACATATACTTCCTGAAAAAAAGCATCGAAGGCAGGAACGCTGCAATGACAGCGGAGCTCTACAAACAGTCCCGGATTGTGAGCACCTATCCGGTCCTCCGGGGGATTTTCCGTGCCGTGCAGGAAATAGAGGAGATCCATCTCGCAATCCTGTACGGGAGTTATGCAAAAAGGCTTGCCACCAAAGACAGTGATATCGATTTGTATATCGAAACACTCAATCCCGCGATAAAAAAACAACTTCTCGAGCGGCATTCAGCATTGAGTGTGAAGATTGGGGAGTTTGACACGAGGAGCCAGCTCATTCGGGAGATAATAAAAGACCACATCATTATCAAAGGTATCGAGGTGTATTTTGACAAGACAGGGATTTTTGAAAAGATTACATAAAGACGGGGCGCTTCAGCTTGTCGATCCAAGCATAGAAATAAAAGAGGCATATCTCCATAAGTCAGAAAGTTTTCTCGCCTCCGCCAGACTGTTGCTTGACAATGACCACTTCGAAGAAGCAGTGTCTATGGCATACTACAGCATGTACTATTCGGTTCTCGCGCTCTTTTTTCTGACCGGTATCAAGTGTGAGAACCATTCGGCAGCGATCATGTTGCTTCGTGATCTGTATGGGATCGATAACTCTGCGATAGAAGACGCGAAGACCGAACGGATTGACAAGCAATATTATGTCTCGTCCGCGCCGGTCCGGGATGACGTGGTAGTGCTCATCAAAACAACGGAAGCGTTCGATGCCGGGCTCCTTGACGCGACCGAACGGTTGACGAACGCGAAGATTGAATCGCTCCGGGCAAAGTTGCTCGCCATCTTGGGTTAGCCGGATACGATCGGATGAAATACACGAAAAAAAATGGGACCTTAGATAAATTATACAGACAGATAATCCGCGGGTGTCGGCATCTGGTCCTTCAATCCTTTCCGCTTCCGGATCGCAAGGACGACATCCTTCACCATGTTGTTCGGCACCAGCTCGAAACCGGAGAACTCGGTGTTCCACATCGCACGACCCTCGGTCGCGGACCGGATATCGCCGGCGAACCCGAAGAGCTCAGCAACCGGGGCTTTCCCGACGACGGTGATCGTATCGCCTTCACTGTTGATATCAAAGACCTGCCCGCGCCGACCCTGGATCTGGGACGTTGCTGCCCCCATCTGGTCCATCGGGACGGTGATCTGGATCTTCTGGACCGGCTCAAGGAGTGAATCCCCGGCGATGAGGATACCGCCCTTGATCGCGCCACGGACGGCGGGAATGACCTGTGCGGGACCACGGTGGATCGCATCCTCGTGCAGCTTCACATCGACAAGGCGCATCTTCAGGTTCTGCACCGGCTCATCCGCAAGCGGACCACCGGCAAGCGCTTCGTGGATACCTTCGATGATCAGCTCCATCGTCTCGTTGAGATACTGGATACCTTTCGTCATATCGATGAGCATATTGGTTCCCTTGATATCCTTCACGCTCTTCGCTTCATCCTTGTCCATGCCCGCCTTCATGAGAATGTCACGGCGTTCGAGCATCGGCTGGTTCATCGAAACTTCCCCAGATTTTATCAGGTTCACGATCTCATCGGACATCGGTTCAAGATCGAAGTAGAACCGGTTGTGCCGGTTCGGGGATTTCCCTTCTACCTTCTCGACCTTTGAGGTCGCCGTCTCACGGTACACGACGATCGGTTCGGACGTGACGATCTCCACACCCTTGTCACGCTTGATACGCCCGGTGACAATCTCAAGGTGCAGCTCTCCCATACCGGAGATCAGGTGCTCGCCCGTCTCTTCATTGATCGCGATACCGAGCGTCGGGTCTTCCTTTGCCACCTGCCGCAGCACCTCGACGAGTTTCGGCAGGTCCTTCATGTTCTTTGCCTCGACGGCAACGGTCATGACCGGCTCACTGTAGTGCTTGAGCGACTCAAAGGAAGTCATCTCCATGAGGTTCGTGACCGTGGAACCGACAATTGCGTCCCTGAGACCCGTGACTGCCGCAATGTTACCCGCAACAATCTCTTCCACCTCCACACGCTTCGGTCCCATGAAGATACCGACCTGCTGGAGACGGTTCTCCTTCTTTGCCGAGCCCATCACGTAGAGCGTGTCCCCACGTTTCAGGCTGCCGGAGAAGAGTCGCCCGGTTGCCACTTCACCCGCGTGCGGGTCAAAAGAGATATCGGTGACCATCAGTGCCACCGGACCGGTTGCGTCACAGGCAACCATCGACTTGCCTTCCTTTGTTTCTTTATCCCCGTGCCAGATGACCGGAATACGGCGCTTCTGGGCATCGAGCGGGTTCGGGAGCTGGTGCACGACAATGTCTAATAGAACATCCGACAGGGGACTGTTCTTTGCCAGGTACTTCATATCCCCGGCACGACACTTGTCATACACATCCTTAAACGAGATGCCGCTCTTCTTCATGAACGGTACAGAGACCGCCCAGTTATAGAGCGCTGAACCGAACACGACCGTACCTTTCGCGGCATCGAGCTTCCAGCCATTGTTGTAGGCGTCCTCGTTCATGCCCTTGACCAGCTTGTTGACCTTGTCGATCACTTTGCCCAGCCGGATCTGCATCTCCATCTCGTCAACTTTCAGCTCATTGATCAGCCGGTCGACCTTATTGATGAAGAGAATCGGGCGCACCTGTTCTTTTAACGCCTGCCGGAGCACGGTCTCGGTCTGGGGCATCGTGCCTTCCACCGCATCAACGAGCACCACTGCCCCATCAACCGCCCGCATTGCGCGCGTCACATCGCCACCGAAGTCGACGTGACCCGGCGTATCGATCATGTTGATGAGATAATCCTGTCCTTCATACTCGTGCACCATCGAGACGTTCGATGCGTCGATGGTGATACCGCGTGCCTGCTCTTCAGGATCCGAATCCATGAAGAGCTGCTTGCCCGCAAGCTCTTCTGAGATAATACCAGCACCTGCAAGCAGGTTGTCGGACAGGGTCGTCTTACCGTGGTCGATATGCGCCACAATACCGATGTTCCGGATATGCTTTGGATCCTTCATGAGCTCGGTTACGCGCTCAACCGTTTTTTTGCCGCGTGACATGAACTTGCCTCAAAAAAAGATATTTTAACGAGCTGATTTTGCAATGCGCTCGCGTTCTTCCTTTTTACCCACCGAGAAACATTTTGCATCGCCTTTTGACGCGGCGATCAGTTCATCGGCAAGAATGGCACTCGCCGGTTTTTTGCTCTTCCGTGATGCTTTCAGGGTTGCTTCCGCGAGGAACCCGATGGCGGAATCGACACGGCGCAGGGGTGCAGTATCAACCGATTTCGGGACATTGATACCACCATATTTCAACCGGACGGTCTCTTCACGGGGACCGCAGTTTGCGATTGCCTCAACGAGCACTTCAATGGGGTTTCTCTTCGTCTTTTTGTTGACGATCTCGAATGCATCCCGCACTATCCCTATTGTCATCTGCTTCTTGCCGGTGTTATTCTCGGTCTGCATCAGGCGGTTGATCAGGCGCTCTACAATGGGCATGTTTGCCTTATTGAACTCCTGCCGGGAGAACTTTCCACAGGAGTGGGGGATGATCAGGGCGGAGAGGTTCACGTACCGGACGAGACCCGGGTCGGTCACCTTGACTTCAGATATATCCCACTTATTGAACAGCAGTTTCTTTACTGCTTCCTTGACTTCTGGTTCTGCCATCATGATCACCTGCGCGGTTTCTCCTTCCTGCCAATGACCATTTCATGAAGGCAGACATTGTTCACTTTTGTGACGACGTACCGGACGCCGGGGATATCTCCCATCGACCGACCGAGACGACCGCCGATGCCTTCGATCTCAACATCGTCGTGCTCGTCAATAAAGTTGATCGCACCGTCGCCACACGCAAACGCGGTGACCTGGCGTCCGTTCTTGATCAGCTGCACGCGCACGCACTTCCGGATAGCGGAGTTCGGCTGTTTCGCTTCAACACCGACTTTTTCCAGAACGATACCTCTCGCTTGTGGCGCACCCTCAAGAGGGTCTGACTTCACATCGAGGTTCAGTTCGCGGCGGGCGTAGTTCTTGTCGCTCCACCTGAACTTTTTTGAGTCCCGAACCATTTTTCTGGCTGCAAATTTACCCTGTCCCATTAAAGAGCCTCATTTTAGTTGTTTTTGTGGTTATCGATAACCCGTACTGAGATATATACTAACGCGGGTAAGCGATTTATAAATTGTGGCACTCCACCTGCCAGTCTCTTACTATTATCCCTCATTCATAATAATATTATAGCCACCACACACAATATCATAGGATGAGCGTCGCGATCTATAAAGAAGTGCAGATTGATGCGAGCCACCGGTTGCTCCATTATAAAGGAAAGTGCGCGAACCTGCACGGGCACCGCTGGAAAGTGGAAGTATGGATAAGCGGCGAACCTGACACCACGACCGGAATCCTTGTGGACTACAACGTGATTAAACAGACCGTGGGGAAGTACGATCACCAGATTATCCTGAACCAGGACGACCCGATGGTTCCCTGTATCGGGAAGTTCCAGCATGTGCTCACCACGCCGGGCGATCCGACCAGTGAACTCCTTGCAGGCATCCTCCGGGACGACCTCACCGGGTATTGCCGCGCGCAGGGCATACACGCGCGGGTCACACGGATCCGGGTCTGGGAGTCACCGAACTGTTTTGCCGAGCTTGCCGATGAAAGTAGTTGAGATTTTTTACAGCCTCCAGGGAGAGGGCAGAAACCAGGGACGACCGTGCCTGTTTGTCCGGCTCGGCGGGTGCAACCTCCACTGCCGCTGGTGCGATACCGGATATGCCCGGAACGGGGGTACGGAGCAGACTCTCGATGCCGTCATCGAACAGATCTGGCGGGTCAACCCCCCCTATGTCTGCATCACGGGCGGGGAACCGCTCCAGCAGGTGGAGGAACTCGAACCACTGCTCGTCTCGCTCCACAAACGGGGCATCGTGGTTGATATCGAGACGAATGGCACGATCGATTTCGCCCGCTGCCAGCCGTATGCCACGATCTGCATGGATGTCAAATGCCCATCTTCCGGGGAGAAGAGCGACCTTGCGTTACTCGCCCGGATCCGCCCGGAAGACTCCGTGAAATTTGTCGTGGGCGACCTTGAGGACTTAGCGTACGCCGGGGAGGTCATGGACACGCACCGCATTGCCGGGGAGATCTTTGTCTCGCCGGTCTGGGGCGCTGCCTACCCCCCCATCACGCACTACATCCTCGCACATCACCTTCCGGTCCGGTTCCAGCTCCAGTTACACAAGATCATCGGGGTAAAATGATGAAAGCAGTATGCCTGTTATCCGGCGGGATGGACTCGTCCACCCTCGCGTATCTCGCACAGAGCCAGGGCTATGAGATCCTCGCCCTGCACCTGAATTACGGTCAGCGGACAGAGGGAAAGGAACGTGCCTGCGCACAGAAGATTGCCGGGCTTTTAGGTGCCATCGACTTTATGGAAGTGGATGTCCGGTATTTCTCCACATTCGGGGCGAGCAGCCTGACAGACCGGACGATTGCTGTCGATACCTTCGACCCGGCACGGGC
>Ga0265297_10007679_pt1 | contig 14812 bp, 18 predicted proteins | sample Munlanlwell13791_FD_192502 | JGI IMG/M metagenome (GOLD analysis project Ga0265297, IMG submission 192502) | Leachate microbial communities from a municipal landfill in Southern Ontario, Canada - Leachate well 137-91 | ecosystem: Engineered > Solid waste > Landfill > Unclassified | place... | reverse complement strand
CGACCTGTCTTTCCTCGATCTGCTGATCTGCTCCGGCGGTCCGCTGTCCATGGAAACACTCAAGCAATCGGAAGCTGTTTTTCACAAGGAGATAACGCAGGGCTACGGATGCACCGAAGTGGCCGGCTCCATCGCCAGGCAGCGCAGGGACTGGCCGCGTAAGCCGGGCAGCGTTGGATTCCCCATGCCGGGACTGGCAGTCAAGATCGTGGATGACGAGGGAAAAGAAGTTTCGCGCGGCTCCGACGGCGAGATAATCTGCAAGGGTCCGGTTGTGACCAGAGGATATCTCAATAAGCCCAGAGAGACGGAAGAGGCACTCAAGAACGGCTGGCTGCACACGGGAGATGTCGGCAGGATGGACGAGGACGGCGAACTCTATATCACGGGCAGGAAGAAGGACCTCATCATCAAGGGCGGCGAGAATATAGATCCGGGTGTGGCGGAAGGCTGGCTGTTTAAACATCCCGCAGTGCTGGAGTGCGCCGTAGTCGCCATACCGGACAAGACGTACGGTGAAAACGTGGGCGCGGCGGTGGTACTCAAGCCGGGCCAGCAGGCTACGGAGGAAGAGCTTATCAAATACCTGGGCGAGCACCTGCATCATTTCGTGGTTCCGGCCAGAATATTCTTCATGCCGTCACTGCCCAAGACAGGCCTGGGGAAAATACTCAAACGCGAGATACGCCGCATAATCAAAGAGCAGATGCAGGCATGATATAATTCATATTCAGAACGGGAGAAACGGAGGCTGTCATGGACCTTGCGGATATACTGGCCCACCTGTCTGTTCCACGCCCCAACCAGAGCGATGCACTGGGTCAAACGGCGGCATATATCAAAGCGCTGCTGTCCTCCTGGAGCATCCCCTACACTGTTCAGGAATTCACACTGCGTCCATATATGCAGCTATCGGTCGGCCTGGCCATACTGCTGCTGGCCGTACTTTTCTTTATATTCGTGCTCAAACGGAAGCCACTGGCCGCCCTTATTGCGGCGCTGGTTATACCTGTGGTGCTTATTCTCGAGTTCGAGCTTTTTATACCGGTCGTCACAGGCCTGGTAACCAGGGGCGGCGAAAACATCATCATCAACTTTATTGCTCCCGATCCGGCCAGGGAGTTGGTCTTTGCGGCACATTACGATTCCAAGACCGATTTCTGGGACCATATACAGCGCTCCAGGATCTACGCTTTCATACCTCTGGCCGTTGCCATCGGCCTGGCCATAGCCGTATTTACTTTCTTTATCAAACGCTATGCTGCCCTCAGAAAAAAGGCCGTTACGGCATTGACGCTCGTCCTGGCCGGGATGGTCGTCGCCTACTGGGGTCTGGTCTTCCTGGGCTTCGGCGGATACATTTTCATACCTCCGGACAAACAGAGCTATGGAGCAGTTGACGACGGGAGCTCGGTGGCAGCGCTGCTGGTGCTGTCCAAGGACATTCAGGACGGGAAGGTCGCTACCGGCCACAGCAATGTAACGATTCTATTGACATCGGGCGAAGAGGTAAACCTGCAGGGCGCAGATGCCTATTTAAAAAAGAGGTTCGGCGGTGGAGAGAAACCTGCCTTACCCATCAGTTTGGTTAACCTCGAGCTGGCGGGACAAAACGGGAACATGGTTTACTGGAAGAAGGACAGCGAGTTCCTGATATTCTACAACGCTGATCCCGTCCTTATCGAGAGAATGGGCGCCGCCTGGAAAGAGGTGTCGGGTATGACGATTGAGTCGCGTCCCGCCATCACAGATGACGGACAGCGCTTTTTAGCAGCTGGAATCCCTGCGGTCACGGTGGGCAATTCCGGGTTGCCCGGGCCGGGCGAAGGCTGGTTCCACAGCACGGCGGACAACCCGGAACGCGTTAATCAGGACAACCTGAAGCTTATGATCAAGGCCATTGAGCGTTATATAGAAGGGTACAACACCAATCAGGACCGTTAAGTATCAGGCACCTGAGCCAGTCGTCTATTGCAGCAGGCCCTCCGTGATCTCGACAGCGTCGCGCACGAGTTTGGGGCAGATCTTTTGAGGTATGCCCTGCTTCATTGCCTCGCGAAACCTCGCGCGGTCGTCGATATTGAAGCCCAGCAGGTCATTGCAGACAATTGAGCCGTTGCGCCTGGTGAATTCTTCAACGAACTCCCGGACCGCGCTGAAAGCGTCCCAGTGCGACTGAGAGCCGTCGGCAACTGTCAGCCCGTATTTCAGGCCGATCACCATAAAGGCTCCGGTCACTGAGCCGCAGGTATAGCCCATGTGCCCCATACCTCCGCCAAAGGCAGAGGCAACCCTGTAGGCCATAACCCGGTCCAGACCGAATTCCTCGCAGAAACTGGATAAGACGGATTGCGTGCAGTTATAGCCCTTGCTAAAAGTGGTAATGGCGCCGTCGGACCGGCTCATTTGGACACTTCGCGGGAGCCGCAGCAGCCCATAAATTTCTGCATAATATCCGGGGAAAAGCCTTTTTCGCCGCAGCAGCCCTTCATATTTTTCATCATCTCGGGATCGAACTTCATACCGCCACAGAACTCCTTCATCTTCTCCGCCATATCGCCCGATCCCGACATGGCACCGCAGAAACTCCTGGCCATTTCGAAAAATTTGCCCATGTCCTTGTCTGCCTGCACTCCTCCGGACCCCGCCTTCGCGGTGTTTTCTTTCTCCATCGTATTGCTCCTTTAAATATTAATTGCTAAATTTCGACATAAGTCGAATTATAGCCTTAAAATTATTTTACTTGCTGCCGCCTTTGCTGAAAAATTGAGACAGGGTGTCCAGCACATCCGGATTAACGAAGCATTCGATGCGCTGACCCTGACGCTTGGTCCGTATGAGACCGGCCCGGTACAGTTCCTTCATGTGATGTGACAGTGTGGAAGGAGCTATGCCCAAATTGCTTCCCAGGTCTCCTATACACTCCCTTGCCTTATCATTCGCGCAGCAAAGCACATTATCCGGTCCGCAGCCCGCCAAGTGCATGAAGATCTTCAGCCTATGCGGATTGGATAACGCTTTAAAAATTTCCGCGTACTGAGTATCACTGAGCGTCCTTTGTTTCGACATTTCTCGAATTATAAAACAGGCAGCCCCTTTTGTCAAGTCCCCTGTTATACATCATTATTACCGTTGTTCTTAAGGCGGTAATGGCGGAGGTGATTTGCCGTCCTTTGCGGGATTGGGACAGGTTTTATTGTCCGGCCTTTCCGATCTTCTCCTTGATCACGCTCCAGAGATCAGCGCCGGTCCTGGGTAGGTACCAGTTGTTCCTCTCATCCCACTGATTGACGGGTCCCCAGCAGAAAAAAGAGAGGCCGTCCAGCCCCTCGATCTCGCGGGCGTATTTTATATCCCTGGCCACGTCTGACGTCGTCGGCTGCTGGAAGATGTCATCATCTTCAAACGCCGCGATGGACAGCCAGACCTTTGTCTGCGGCGCCCTCTGTTTTATCTCCGTCACACAGCGTTGTCCCGCATCGGCAATTACGTCAGGCCACTGCAGCTTGCCGTGATCGAGATAGTTGGAATATAGGTTCAAAGAGATTATGTCGGCTATCCCGGCATCGAGCATGGACTGGATAAAGGCGGTCCGGTCATTGGACTCCCATTCGTACGTCCTAAGATGGATCGGTCTGGTGTTGTCCACCGCAAGCACATCAGCCCTGGCCTGCTTCAGCTGTTCAAGCGTGATCATGGTTTTCGGCCAGTCCGAGCCGGGTATGCCCGCACCACTGGGCAGATTCTCGCCGAATTCGTTGCAGATATCCCAGGCATAGATGGCAGAATGGTCCTTGAGCGCGTTAATCCAGTTCTGCACACGCTCCTTCTTCCACACAGGCCTTTTGCCGGCCGGCGAACCTTCCCAATCGTCATCGGAAAATCCCCAGGCCGTGTAGCTGAACCCGCCGTCCATTACGACCTTCAATCCCGCGGCCTGCGCCTGGTCCAGGAACCTCCTGGCCTGGTCGATATCCTGCTCCATGCCCCATTCGGTCGACAGTATCTCGATCCCGGCGTTTTTCATGTCCTCGAAGTCCGACTGGGGCAGGTCGATACCCACGCCTTTCATACTATATATAGGTGTATGCGATGTCACTGGTAACGCATTATTATCAGCCAGCTTGTCATCTGGCGGCAGGCAACCAAGAATAAACACAGCGGCGATTAGAGCAGTTAACAGGTTCAGAAAACGCATCCCCTTATCCTTATTCAATCAATGTATAACTTGATGATAGGACATTTACGTTGGACAGTAAAATATTTGCGCGGGTCTCTTTACGCTCAGGCGAGGACGTATTTGATTGTCCCGTCTGTTTTTTTCGTCCTGAGTCTATTTTCGCCCACCAAATATTCCAGGTGGGCAATGGTCTCTCCCACAGCAAAATACTTCTGCGCTATGGGGAACTGCTCCCAGGTCTTATAAGACAGGTCCCACCTGATATGGGGAGCCACCTGATAGGCGGTCTTATCACCATCTGCAACTGCAGCCAATGCTTCATCCAGTCTTGTTTTATGATGTTCAAAAAGCTCCTCAACTCGTTTGTGCAGAGAATTTCGGGAGCTTCGATGGCCCGGAAGGACGAGGTTTACCGCCAGCTTGTCGATCTTTTTCAGGCTATTCAGATAATCATACAGCGCGTTGCTCAGCTCGGGCCAGCACGTGATATTGGGCGTGATATCGAAGAGTATATGGTCGCCTGAAAACAACAGCTTTTTATCTTCGTCATAAAGGCAGGTATGACAGGGCGAATGCCCCGGGACATGGATGGAAACGAATCTGTAATCACCTATTTCCACTTTATCGCCATCTGAAAGCATGATCAGCGAAGATGCCAGTTTTGGACCGAAAAGAGATATCGGAGGGTGTGCTATCCATTGCTTACCGGCCTCTTCGGGAAAACCGTTGGCAATATAGAATTCCATCATGGCAGACCACCGCTGTTTGTACGATACGCTTGTCAATATGGCTGCCTCTGTCGGATTGAAAAATACTTTCGACGTCCCGGTGGCCATGGTTGACACCAGTCCCAGGTGGTCATGATGAATATGAGTGACGAAGAAGTCCGTTTTATTCAGGTCGACGTCCAGTTTCTGCAGGCCGGACTCGAGCGCCAACCTGCACTCATTCAAGTTCATGCCGGTATCGATCAGGAGGCACCTGTCTTCGCCTATGATCAGGTATGAATTGGTGTATTTTAAGGGGTTTTTAGGAAGGGGTACCTTTATGCAATAGATACCCGGTAATATCTCATCAATCACGATTATATCCCGTTAGCAGCAAGCGGCGCATTATAACACATTATTATCCTGATATTTAATACCAGCGCTAGATATAAAAAAGCTAAAATCTTGCGGATTTTAGCTTTAAATTGTCTGGTGGAGGCGAGGGAGGGTCGAACTCCCCGTCCAGAAAAAAGTTGCCAGCACCTCTACAGGCTTAGTCTGCTCTTTATACTCGCCCGGTCACCCTCTGCAAACGGAGTGTGTCCGGGCCAGCTGATTAAATCTTAGCCGGTCCTTATCAGCGTCGGGACAGGCGCATCCCGGCATTTCGTCGCCCAATCCAATCCCACCGGGACGAGGAAAGGTTGGACGAGCGGCCTATTTAGGCTGCTACTGGAACTGCTTCGTTGGCAGTTGTGTTTCGCCACCGGATTAACGAGGTGGATGGCACCTCGGCCTGCCGTACTGTAGGCTCTTCCCTGTCGAAGCCACGCGCCCCCATATTAAGTTATTAACGTGCTTTGCGGGCTCCAGTCTTCAAGGCCCGCTCCACAATCCGGTCGGTCTCGCGTTTGGCGATAGTTTCGCGCTTGTCGAACTGCTTCTTGCCCCTGCCTACTCCTATCTCCAGCTTCGCGATTCCGTTTTTAATATATATCCGCAGAGGTATCAGAGTCAAACCTTTCTGGTTGGCGGTCTGCTCCAGCTCATCTATCTGGCTGCGGTGCATCAAAAGCTTGCGCCGCCGGTCGGGCTCGTGCGTATTGAAGCCGCCCGCCTGGTATGCGGCAATATGCGAGTTGTACAGCCACAACTCGCCCTTTTCGGGCCTGGCATAGGCGTCTTTTATGTTGACCCGTCCCAACCTGATGGACTTGATCTCCGAGCCCTTAAGCGCAATGCCGGCCTCGTAGCTTACCAGGATATGGTAATCATGGTAAGCCTTTTTGTTTACCGCAATCGATTTTTCGTTATTCATATATGTTACAATTCTATCGCCACCAACGCCTTTACTACTCGTGAGGAGGGGGAAGTCAATGACGGGTATCCGCGAGAAAATGTGGCTTATTATAGCAGCATTGCTGTCAGTTTTCCTCATCACCGGCATAGTGTTTTTCTGTGTGCGCCTCGCGCAGCTCCAGCCGACCGAGATCATATTAAGCGACTCCAGACAGCCCGACATCGACGGCGACGTGTATATAGGCGGCAGCGTGGCGCGACCGGGCATCTATGCCACACGGCCGGGCGATACCCTGACAGCGCTCATTTCGGCGGCGGGCGTCTCGGACAATGCGGACGTCGGCAGCGTATCCATCTATGTTCCGGCCAGAGGTGAGACGATCCGGCCTCAGAAGGTGGACCTTAACCGCGCGGATAGCTGGCTGCTGCAGGCACTGCCCGGAATAGGCGAGGGCAAGGCGACACAGATCGTCGAGTACCGGACCGCCAACGGACCTTTCCACAGCGTGGACGACCTGCTCAAAATAAGAGGCTTCGGAAAAACTGCCGTCGATGACCTTCGCGCTTACGTCTCCGTAGGTGAATAAAAGACCATGCCCATTCTATATGTCAGCCTCGCCTGGATAGCGGGCATATTTACAGGCTCTTTCTTCAATACTCCCGTCTGGATGCTAGCGCTGCCCCTGCCCGCTATAGCAGCGGCAATTTTCGTCCCCCGGCATCGCAGGCTGCTGATATTGCTGGCCGTATGCCTGCTGGCCTTCCCCGGCGGCGCTTTGACCTACCAGGCTTCTCAACATACGCTCGACAGTACACAGGCGCAGTTCTACAACGAAAGAGGTACCGTGTTGCTGGAAGGGGTTGTCGACGACCAGCCCGAGGCAAGAGGAAAATCACTCGAATTCAAACTCGCTGCAAGCACTGTTTGCATAGCCGATAACTCTTCTCCAGTCATGGGAGGCGTGCTGGTCCGTTTGCCTTTTTACCGTTCCTATCAGTATGGCGATATGCTCAGGCTGAAAGGCAAACTGGAGAGCCCGCCCCAATTCGATGATTTCGATTATCACGGCTACCTGGCCAACAGGGGTATTTATTCAACCATGAATTACCCATCGGTGGATGTCATTGCCGTAGATAAAGGATGGCCTCCGCTGGCCTGGATCTACAATATGCGAAACGGCCTGTCGAACAGCCTATTAATATGCCTGCCCGAGCCGCAGAGCTCGCTGGCCCGCGCGATACTGCTGGGACAGCGCGGCAGCCTGCCCGCCGACCTGCTGCAATCCTTCTATGCAACGGGCACCACGCACCTGATCGCCATCTCGGGCATGAATCTGACCATACTGCTGGGTATGGTGCTGGCGCTGAGTATCTGGATGTTCGGCAGGAACAACAGGGCCTATTTCTGGATATCGCTGTCCTTCATCTGGCTTTATGCAGTGCTTACGGGTATGCCGGCGACCATGGTCAGGGCGGCCATTATGGGCAGCGTGTTCCTGATAGCCGAGCTTGTGGGCAGGCAACGCAACGGACTGGCGGCCCTGGTGCTGGCGGCAGCGCTCATGACCGCGGTGGAGCCGCGCGTCCTGTGGAACGTCAGCTTCCAGCTGAGCTTCCTGTCCATGCTGGGACTGATTCTAATAGCCTCCTCATTAATCGAGTTCGCCAGCCCGCAAGTTACGGGCAGGCAAGGCAGGTATATCGTCCGGCTGAAGAAAATAATCGTCATCAGCTTCGCGACAACGCTGGCGGCAATAATAGTCACCTGGCCCCTGACCGCGCTCAGTTTTCACTCCTTTTCCATGGTCAGCGCGCCGGCCACCTTCTTTGCCATGCCATCCTTTCCCGGCATAATCATCACAGCGCTGCTCACAGCTGCAGCCGGACTGGCATGGCCTCCTGCGGGAATATTTTTCGGCTGGATAGCCTGGCTGTTTTTGTCGTATTTCCTGCTGGTGGTCCAGGTATTCAGCTCAATTCCCGTGGCTTACATTCGCAATATCGCGTTGCAGCCCTGGCAGGCCGCAGCCTACTACGCTACGCTGGGACTCTTGCTGGTCAGTATTAAATACAGGCAGAACGTCCGGACTTTCATTCAGTCCTGGCTGGACAAAGCCTGCCAGGCAGGGCGAAACCTGAAGGCCACAAGCTTCAGAACAAGTATCTACCCGGCACTGGCCTTTCTGCTGGCGGGCAATATGCTCATCTGGACAGCATATTACTCACTGCCGGACGGCAGGCTTCACGTTAACGTGCTGGATGTCGGCCAGGGCGAATGCATATTAATCAGGACACCGCACGGCAGGAATATACTGATCGACGCAGGTCCCGATCCCGCCTCAGCCTGCATTCAACTGGGCAAGAAACTGCCCTTCTGGGACAGGCAGATCGATACGCTGATCCTAACACAGTACCAATCCGACCACATTGCCGGCTCACTTGAATTGCTAAGACGGTACAACGTCCTTTCTCTGGGCATTCCTCCCTCCTCCAGCCAGGCTGTGCTGCCGGGTGAGATAGTTCGAGCAGCGCGTGACAAGAAGGTCGATTTATATACCCTGGCCAGCGGCAGGCAATTGACCTCAGGAGAGCTTTGCCTGACCGTGCTGAATCCACCGGCCGAACCTTTAAAAGGCACCGACGATGATATCAACAGCAATTCCATCGTAATAAAAATCACCTACGGGGAAGTGAGTTTTCTACTGTGCTCCGATATCGGTATGGAGGCCGAGCAGTACCTGGCAGGAAAAAGAGCTGATCTGGGCAGCGATATTATCAAAGTTGCGCACCATGGAAGCAAAGGCTCGAGCTCGGATGAGTTTCTCACCATCGTCGATCCTGCGTCGGCCGTTATCTCGGCCGGCGCGATGAACCGCTTCGGACACCCCAACCGGGAGACGCTCGAACGACTGTCGGCCAGGATTCCCGAGAATAATATCTTTATTACGGCGTCTCAGGGAAATATCGAGTACATTACGGATGGACAAAGGCTGTGGGTTGCAGCTGAGAAATCGACTCCCTCTTTTCCATGATATACCCCATTCGACTGATTTCAAGTATAATGGCTTAAGATAACAATATATTTATGCATATTTCGCCGCATTATTCGTGTCAGGGGCGGGGTAATATCGAGAGGAGTAATATAGATGAATGAAAGGGTAGCCATCTTCATAGACGGCAGCAACCTTTACCACTCGTTGAAAAACAATTTCAAGCGCTTCGACCTCAACTTCGGAGAGTTCACCAAAAAGCTGTGCGGCAGCAGGCAACTGATCCGTACTTACTACTACAACGTCCTGCAGGAGTCCAGCAAAGGATCGGAAGGCTCCAGAGAGCAGCAGGAGTTCCTGGAGACGCTGCGCAAGACGCCCTATCTGGAATTAAGGCTGGGCACGACCAAGCTTTCCCAGGGCATTCCCGTTGAGCGCGGTATAGACGTCATGCTGGCCACCGACCTGTTGTACTTCGCCGCCAATAATACATATGATACTGCCGTGCTGGTCAGCGGGGATTCAGACTTCAACTACACGGTGGAGGTCGTTAAAAACATGGGCAAACACGTTGAAGTGGCCTATTTCGAGAACGCTGCTTCGCGTGACCTGATAAACTCGGCCGACTTTTTACACCAGCTCGACAGCAAGTTTTTCACAGGCCTCTGGACATCGGGGGCGAGAAAACACCCGAGGAGAAAACCGCGCTACAGGAGACAGGCTGCCGTGGCCATCGCTAATTCCCCTGCGCCGGAAGAGCCGGGAAGCGCTCAGCAAGAGCTTCTTTGATAGCAGGACACTCGGAGTACACCTGCTGAAGAGTGATCTCTTCGCCGCATGTCTTCAGCACCCGTATATCAGCATCGCGTTCAACCAGCAGGTAGGCGGGCTGGGCATTGGCATAAAATGTGACAATCCCACCGATATCCACCCAGGTCAGGGTCGATTTGACTATGGGAGTCAGCCTGGTCCCGGCAACCTCGCGGGTCTTTTCGCAGCTGACTACTTCCCTGTGCATGAGCCTCCGGCGACTATCTTACGCGCCCGCTGAAATTCCGGGGAAAGCGTAAATCCCAGGCAGGGTATAAGCACCTGAATAGGGCGGACCTGCAGGTCGCTGCAGATATCCCCCTCCACGAAAAGGTCCTCCTCAAATGCGGGCCGGACCAGGATTAAGCCGTCGAAGCTCTGATTCAGGTACAGGTTGGGAGGTATCAGCAGCCCCGCCAGCATACCGGTGTAATAATCGTCGCCCAGGCTGACCCTCAGGTCCGATTGAATGGAACGGATCTTCACCTGCCGGTATATGCGTTTACAGAGCAGCCCGATCTTTGCGCCGAGGCCTTTGACCTGTGCCGCCTCCAGCATACGTGACATGGTGCCAGGTCCGACCTTTTCGGCCTCAGTTTCAGGCGACCTGTCGCCCCGTGCACGCCCGGATGATATCTTCCATGACAGGAGGCCGAACAGAAATCTGATCCGCACACTGAACAAGGCGCTGCCGTGGAAGCTGGCAGACAGGCGTATCCCCAGCGGAAGCGCCAGCAACAGCACTGCCAGGGCAAGAACTGCAAGAACAACTATGAGCGGAGTCAATGGTCACTCCTTCTTGCGTTCACCCCATTTGTCGGCGATCTTTTCAACCACGCCGGGGACCTTCTCCCCCAGCTTCTCAAGAGCAGCGGCCACGCTGCTCTTGATGGGCTCTATGCGCACCCCTTCCTTGTCAATGACGATTATAGCTATGGGGCGCATGCCGCCTGCACCACCCGTCCCACCCTTCAGGCCGTCACCGCTTTGCTTTGAATCCGTTTTCCCAGCGCCGCCCGCGGCGCCGAAACCGAACCCCATCGTGAGCAAGGGTATGAGTGTCGTTTCACCGACGGTGATGGGTTCACCGATGACAGTCTTGCTGCTGAGTACCTTCTCGATCTGGCTGATGGTGGTTTTCACCATGTTTTCAACATCTTCCATAAAGGCGCCCCCTTTTAATGGACTGCTCTCTGTGCAACTCCATTTACCTGGTATTTTACATCAATCGCAAGCATCCGGGCCAAGCAATTCACCGCGTTATTTCGTGGCGTGATAGATCTCGAGATTACCGATATCGATCCACAGCTCTTTGAACCGATAGGCCTTCACGGTATCGACATCGACCAAATGGGTGATAAAAAATCCCAGGTTATCGCGAACGGCTATTTCACAGAACGCGCTGATGATGGGAAACACCCGGGGCGGCAATATCCAGCAAGCCGTGGATACGAGACTGGTCCTGGGCATGGCCGGCTTCTCCTCAAGCTCGATAATACGGTCGCCTTCGACCTTCACCACACCATACTGCGTAGCTTTAGAAGGGTGGCCCACGTCATACACGGCTACCAGAACATGCCGGCCGTCATATGCGGCCATGAAGCCGGCAAGGTCGAACTCAAAATAATTATCAGCGCCGAATAGAAGCAGGTCCTCAGTGATATTTTTCTGCTTTATCCAGTAGTTCAGCGAACCGATGGCGCCCAGCTTCTCATCATCGGATTTAACGTCCTCGACACAGATGGTGATATCCCGGCCCTGCCGGCTGCTCCACTGGAGAAAATCCGGCTCGAACTTCTTGTTTACATTAACCAGTATCTCGATGTCCCGGGGCACCTTGTCCACGATATGGTTGATCATGGGTTTGCCCTTATAGGGCAGCAGGGCTTTGGCCTGGTTGATGGTCAGAGGGTAAAGTCTGGTGCCGAAACCGCTGGCGAGAATAAGACATTTCATATCGGCATTATCCTCGACTATAAAAGAGCCTGAATCGAGTTTGCATTTTACTCCACCATCAACCTGTAATCAATTATAATTGTGTAGGCTGTTTTGGTCAGGACCTGCGAATTGAGTAGCATGAGCGCCAGAATAAAACGAAACCGACGCCTGACACTGATAGGCGAGGGCAAAGTCGACCTGATGGGCAGATCCGTGGGTTACAGCCTGAAGCAAAGCCAGCGCACACGCGGCATCAGGCTGGAGATACGCAGTGAAACGGGGCTGACGGTGGTTGTGCCCAGAAAATATACTCAACAACAGGTGCTGGATATACTGCGGCAGAAGTCCCGCTGGATACTGAGGCACCTGCCTTCCAACGAGCCGGTTCAACTGCCGCTTTTTACACCTGAGCCCGGACAGGGCGACCAGTTGTATTTCATGGGCAGGCCGATCGAGATAAATATCAGCGCTGCCAAATCGCCCACTTCATCAGCCGTGTTGCGCGGCAATAAACTGTTAGTCTCCACCGAAAAGAAGGACGGGGCGATACCGGCCATACTCGAGAAGTGGTACAGGCAGCAGGCTGCAACGATATTCACACAAAAGGCCGACAGCTTCCAGCAGGCTATGGGCCTGCATTACAGGGCCATCTTCATCCGGGGACAGAGAACACGCTGGGGCAGCTGCTCCCCGGCAGGCAACCTGACTCTGAACTGGAAACTGCTGACAGCGCCGGAAGAGATCATCGACTACGTTGTTGTTCACGAACTGTCCCACCTGAGACATATGAACCATTCCAAAAGGTTCTGGGATATGGTGGAGCATTACTGCCCGAACTGGAGAAAATATCGCAAATGGCTCGTCACTCACGAAGACGAGCTGAAGGCTCGCGCCTCATTTAAGCTATAATTCCATAATCATAACCGGAGGTTGCCATGAAAGTTCATCATTACAAAGAAGTAGAAGCTGTTGAAGCCGTGACAGGTGTGCGCATGCACGTGGTGGCAGGGCCGAAGGAAGGCGCTCCCAATTTCATTATGCGCATCTTCGAAATAGAACCCGGCAGCAATACACCCTTCCACCAGCACGACTGGGAGCACGAGATTTTTATACTGGAAGGCCCGGCGGCAGTCAAACACAAGGACGGGGAGACACCGCTCAAGCCGGGACACGCCATTTTTATACCGGCCAACGAGATACACGGCATTCTTAATAAAGGGGACCGTACGGTTAAACTGGTCTGCATTATACCCAACATCGATAAGAACAAATGACCTTTGCGTGTGACGGCGATATCGTTTGACATGAGCTTTAAACAAGGTTTAACATATATCTTTGTTGTGTATTTATTGAGCTGTGAGAGAAATCGCTGATGGCTGCCAAATCTTCCCTCGATAACAAACCCTTGGAAATCAGGTGGCACGGGCGCGGCGGCCAGGGCGCGATCACAGCCGCCAAAATTATCGCGCAGGCGGCATACCAGAAAGGATTCAAGGGAATAACTGCAGCGCCGTCCTTCGGCGCCGAGAGGCGCGGCGCGCCCGTCAGCGCTTCGACCCGCATATCGACCGAGCCGGTGCTGGTGGTATCGCAGGTAGAGTATCCGGCCATCGTGGTTGTGCTGGACCATACGCTGCTCAAATACCCGGATGTGATACAGGGCCTGGGCAAAAACGGCTGGCTGATAGTAAATTCACCGCTTGCGCCCAGGGACCTCGGCGTGAAAGGCGAGTTCAACATTGCCACAGCCGACGCCACCAGGGTATGCCAGGACCTCGAGTTGATCGTGGCGGGACTGGTTATCGTTAACACGGCCATACTGGGAGCGCTGGTAAAGGCTACTAAAATTGTCGACCTGCCCACCCTGGAAAAAGTTGTGCGCGAGCGTTTTTCACGCAATACTGTAGATATCAACCTGGCAGCGATAAATAAAACATACGAAATAACCAGGTTGAGTAAATAAGGTAATATCGTGGGCACCAGAGAATGCAACCACATCTGCGACGAGTCATCGCCCGGCATAGGTGAAGCGGGCAGGACCGGCGAATGGCGCACCCATCTTCCGGTCATAGATGATAAGAGATGCACGGCCTCAAAGCTTAATAAGCCGACCTGCTTTCTCTGCTGGCTCTACTGTCCTGAAGCGGTGATGACCCGGTCTATACCTCCTACCATTGACCTCGAATACTGCAAGGGATGCGGTATCTGCGCGCAGGTCTGTCCCGTGCAGGCTATTACCATGATTGCCGAGGAAAAAAAGCTGGGCTGATAGCATGGCAGTACAGAGAAAATCAGATATACACATACTGGACGGAAACCAGGCGGCCGCCATAGCGGCCAAGCTCAGCCGCGTCCAGGTGGTAGCCGCCTATCCCATCACTCCACAGACACCGCTCACCGAGAAGCTCTCGCACTTCGTGGAAGACGGCCAGCTCAAGGCCGAGTATGTGGCAGTGGAGAGCGAGCACAGCGCCATGGCCGTTTGCACCTCGGCCTCTATCGTAGGCGCTCGCACTTTCACAGCCACCAGCTCACACGGGCTGGCTTACATGCACGAGATGTTGCACTGGGCCGCCGGCGCACGCCTGCCTATCGTCATGGCCTGTGTGAATCGCGCGCTGGGCGCGCCCTGGAATGTTCTCAACGACCAGCAGGATTCCATATCGCAGCGTGATACGGGCTGGATACAGCTATACTGCCGCAATAACCAGGATATTCTGGATACCGTTATACAGGCTTACCGCATAGCGGAGAAGGTTTACGTGCCCGTCATGGTCTGCTATGACGGGTATATACTTTCCCATACCGAGATGCCGGTGGATATACCGGAGCAGGTGGACGTGGACCGTTACCTGCCACCCTATAAACCCCATACCACCCTCGACCCG
>Ga0265297_10007678_pt1 | contig 14816 bp, 11 predicted proteins | sample Munlanlwell13791_FD_192502 | JGI IMG/M metagenome (GOLD analysis project Ga0265297, IMG submission 192502) | Leachate microbial communities from a municipal landfill in Southern Ontario, Canada - Leachate well 137-91 | ecosystem: Engineered > Solid waste > Landfill > Unclassified | place... | reverse complement strand
ACACTATTTTGCTTTTACTATTGGCAATCCTCTTTATTTCTTTCGCCAGTTCCAGAACTGACATTTCAGAAGAATTTCCAATATTTATTGGATCATGATATCCGGCTTCTGCCAGTCTGCATATTCCTTCAATCATATCCGAAACATAACAAAAGCTTCTTGTCTGGCTACCATCTCCAAATACAGTTATTTCTTTTTCTTCCAAAGCTTGAACAATAAATGTCGGAACTGCTCTGCCATCATTTTTTCTCATTCTGGGCCCATAAGTATTAAATATTCTAACGATTGCCGTATTGACTCCCTGCTGTCTGTAATAAGCCATTGTTATAGCTTCGGCAAATCTTTTAGCTTCGTCGTAAACTCCTCTGGGACCCACGGGATTTACATTTCCCCAGTACTCTTCTATCTGAGGAGATATCTTTGGATCTCCGTAAATCTCGGATGTTGAAGCAAGAATCATTTTGGCTCTTTTTACTTTTGCTAAACCTAGAACATTATGCGTACCCAATGATCCGACTTTCAAAGTCTGAATAGGCAGCTGGAGATAATCAATAGGACTGGCAGGCGATGCAAAATGGAAAATATAATCCACTTTCTCATCAATTTTTATATATTCAGTAATGTCATGATTTAAAAAAATAAAATCTCCTTTATTTATATGTTGGAGATTCTCCAGAGAACCTGTTATTAGATCATCAATACAAATTACCTTAAATCCTTTATCCAGTAGACAATCACAAATATGGCTACCAATAAAACCCGCACCACCAGTTACTACGGCTGTTTTTTTATCAGTTAAATTCAAAATGATTAACTCCTTTATCTTCCTATACCTATATATTTAAATCCTTCTTTTTCTAAGTAATCTTTATCTAAATAATTCCTGCCATCAATTATAACTGGATTTTTCATAACTTCCTTTATTTTACCAAAATCAAGTTTTAAAAATACATCCCATTCTGTTGCCAGCACCAATACATCCGCATCCTTTAACGCTTTGTAAACATCATTGTGTATTATTACCTTTTCACTCAAAGATTCAGGTATCGATTTCACAACAGGATCGAAAGCTTTTACTCTGGCCCCCAGATTGACCAGATCATTCATGATTTTTATAGATGGCGCGTCCCTTGTATCATCAGTATCCGGTTTAAAAGAGATACCAAGCACAGCTATAGTTTTACCCTTGATTATTTTTAACCCATCCTGTATTTTCTGTGTAATTTTTAATCTTTGTTCCCTATTTACATTTACAACTGCATTAAGAATCTGAGTTGATAGCCCATACTCACCTGCAATATTACTCAGCGCTGAAACATCTTTAGGGAAACAGGAACCACCCCATCCAATTCCAGCATTTAAAAACGCCTGGCCTATTCTTTTATCCAAACCGATCCCTTCTGCAACCTTTAATATGTCCGCACCAACTTTTTCACATATGTTTGCTATTTCATTTATAAAAGATATCTTTGTAGCAAGAAATGAATTTGCAGCATATTTAATCATTTCAGCACTAGTCAAATCAGAAATGACCACTGGAATCTTCCTGCCTTCAGGAATCAACCTTTCGTTATCAGGCCACTTAAAATTCTGATTTATTATAGGCTCGTACAGCTTTAACATTATATCTATTACTTTTTTTGAAGATGAACCAATTACTATTCTATCTGGAAAGAAGGTATCATCAATAGCATTACCCTCACGTAAAAATTCAGGATTGGAGACTACACTAAAATTTACATTTTTTCTTTTATTATTCTTCTCTATGCTATCAGATATGACCATAGAAACCCAATCCCCCGACCCAATGGGTACAGTGCTTTTATTTACTATAATTTTTGCACCATTTATATATTTTCCAATCTCGATTGCAGCTTCTTCGACATATCTTAAATCTGCCTGTCCATTTGAAAGCGAGGGGGTTCCAACACATATATAGATTATTTCTGATTTTTTTATTGCATTAGAAATATTTGCTGTAAATTCCAATTTATTATCTTTGATATTTTTTTTTAAAAACTTACTCAATTTTGGTTCATAAATAGGTAATTCCCCCTTTTTTAAGGAATTTATTTTCTCTTCAATCTTATCCACACAAACCACACTATTACCAATTTCAGCTATGCATACCCCTGTTACAAGACCAACATAACCTGTCCCAATTATGCAAACTCTCATTCTTCTTTTAGCCCCTTCTTGAATACTATTTTTCCGGCTTTATCCTTTTAAGAATTATTACCAAAATTTAATAAATCTCTATTATTTATATACCACTCAATTGTTTTTTTTAATCCTTCATCAAAGTCAATTTTCACTTTAAATCCAAATTCTTTTTCTGCTTTTATTGTGTCCAGACACCTTCTCGGTTGGCCATCTGGCTTTGTTGTATCCCATATAATTTTACCCTTAAAATTGATTATTTCGCTTATTTTTTCTGTTAGATTTTTAATGGATATTTCAAATCCTGCTCCAACATTCACCGGATCAGACTCGTCATATTTTTCAGTTGCCAGAACAACTGCTTCTGCGCAATCTTCTACAAATAAAAATTCTCTTGTGGCTTTACCGGTACCCCATACGATTACTTCATTATGATTATCGATTTTAGCATCATAAAATTTCTTAATAAGTGCTGGTATAACATGTGAAGATTTCGGATTAAAGTTATCTCCGGGACCATACAAATTAACAGGTAGTAGAAATATCGAATTAAAATTGTATTGCTGTCTGTATGCTTGAGATTGTACCAGTAACATCTTTTTTGCAAGACCATATGGAGCGTTTGTTTCTTCAGGATAACCATTCCATAAATCTTCCTCTTTAAAAGGAACTTCAGTATACTTTGGGTATGCACAAATAGTTCCCAGCGCTACGAATTTTTCAATTCCGGTAAGCCTGGCCTGTTCCATTAGTTGAATACCCATTATCAGGTTATCATAAAAAAAACTCCCCGGATTTTCTCTGTTTGCACCAATACCACCGACAACGGCAGCCAGATGAATGATAATGTCTGCTTTTGCATCTCTATACATTTTCTTTATTGTATCCAGATCTCTTAGGTCGTATTCTTCTATTAACGGAATAAAAATATCTCTGCATCCTATATCTTTTAATTTTCTGGTCACGAATTTTCCAAGAAAACCTGCTCCACCGGTAACAATAACTTTTTTGTTTTTTAGATTAACCATTTTTGAATCATTAATATTTTTAAAGTTTCCTTACTTTTATCTATTATAATTACAATTTATAAAAATTAAACTATCTTCCAGTCTTTTCCCTCGAGCTCGCATGGAATCAACTTATTATTATACTAAACCAGAGAGATATAATTAACACCAAATTTGCATTTCCTAAAAATTTCCCTCATAAAGAATATCTCTTAAAGGCAATATTAATATGGCGACGCTATTTAACGAGATGGAAATAATATTGGAGACAAAAGATGACAGTTTCATACCAAAACTAATAAAATTTACCATAACTGTCAAGTATTTAAAGATGTTCTATCAGTATAATAATATACATCAGCCAGAAATATATGAAGATAGTAATTTTCTTTTATCAGTCTAAATTCGCTACACTAATACCCATAAATCTGATTGGCGAAAAGGATTATTTTGTCTGTATAGGTAGCTCCAGGTGCCCATCTACCATTTAAAAATCCCAGAGTAGTATCCCCAGTATATCTATAATGAGTAGTCCCAAAATGTCTCGGATCATATACTGCACTGCAGTAAATATTTATATGGTCGGGATAATAATACCAGGCAAGATGTGCATAATGAGCTATAATGCCCAGTTCTTCTGTTGCAAAGCTGTTTCCAGGTACTCCTCCGCCGGTGGCGCCCAATCCAACAAAGTTATTCTGATTTGGTTTGACATCCCCGGTAAACTCCAGAAATCCGGTCTCATGGCACATCTGTGCCCACGCAATATCGGCCCTTATATTGAACAGCTTGCCATATGCAATATAAATCGGTGCAATTCTTCTCGCCCATTCAACCTTTGATGAATTTCTATCTATAAATATCTTGACTAACTGATCAACGGTAACCTCTGTATAGCCGATAACGCTGGTGTTGTTAGTTATGGGCGATGTATTAACCGTATATATCTTCTCGGCCTCTTTTACCGTAACCGTAGTGGCAGCAGAAGTAGACAGCGCACCCTTATCATCCTTCACTGTTAAGGTTATCGTATATTCACCTGCGCTGGCATAGGTATGTACAGGATTTACTCCGCTACCGGTAGAGCCGTCACCGAAATCCCAGATGTATTCCGCAATAATTCCATCAGAATCTGATGAACCGGATCCGTCAAGGGTCAACTCTTTTCCTGCTGTGGCAGTATATGGTCCGCCGGGATTTGCAGTCGGGATTTCATTTAATTTATTTATGGTAACAGTCAAGCTGTCAGTCGATGATATATTATCAAACGCAGTGACTTTAAGAGATATTTCATATGTTCCGGCTTCATCATAGGTGTGAGTTATTAGTGCTTCCTCAGCAGTTTCATCATATGTACCGTCTCCATCCCAGTCCCATGAATAGCTTATTACAGTTCCTTCCGATAATGGAGAAACTACACTCTGGGATGCGTCAAAGGTCAATGTGTCGCCTACATTTGCAGTCTTGTCTTCACCGGCTTCAGCGGTAACTGTTTGCCGGTCTTCATCTACTGTTTCTGTCTCTTCCTCTTCTGCTATTTCTTCCTCTTCTTCAACCAGCGGTATTTCTTCATCTTCCACAGTAGCTATAGTGGTCACTTCTGTAGACAGCGCACCCTTATCATCCTTCACTGTTAAGGTTATCGTATATTCACCTGCGCTGGCATAGGTATGTACAGGATTTACTCCGCTTCCGGTAGAGCCGTCACCGAAATCCCAGGTGTATTCCGCTATACTACCATCCGAATCCGATGAAACCGAACCGTCAAAGGTCAGCTCTTTTCCTGCTGTGGCAGTATATGGTCCGCCTGGATTTGCAGTCGGGATCTCATTTAATTTATTTATGGTAACAGTCAAGCTGTCAGTTGACAATATGTTGTCAAATGCAGTGACCTTTAGCGTTGCTTCATATGTTCCGGCCCCATCATAGGTGTGAGTTATTACTGCTTCGCTTACAGTTTCGTCATAGATCCCGTCTCCATCCCAGTCCCATGAATAGCTTATTATAGTTCCTTCCGATAATGGAGAAACTACACTCTGGGATGCGTCAAAGGTCAATGTGTCGCCTACATTTGCAGTCTTGTCTTCACCGGCTTCAGCGGTAACTGTTTGCTGGGGTGATAAGGTTGTTTCCCCAATCCCCTGTATTATTTCATTAGTAAATAAAACTATTTTATCGGTATAGTTACTGCCCGGCGCCCATCTGCCGTTTAAGAATCCCAGGGTTGTATCTCCGGTGTATCTGTAATGCGTATCTCCAAAGTGTCTGGGGTCATACTGGCTTGTGCAGTATTCATTTATATGATCAGGATAATAGTACCAGGCAAGATGTGCATAGTGAGCTATTATACCCAGTTCCTCTGTAGCAAAACTATTTCCCGGTACTCCGCCTCCGGTTGCACCAATTCCAACAAAATTGTTCTGTTCGGGCCTGACATCCCCTGTAAACTCCAGGAATCCGGTTTCATGGCACATCTGAGCCCAGGCAATATCGGCCCTGATATTGAACAGCTTACCATACTTGATATAAAGCGGAGCAATTCTCGTTGCCCGTTCCACTTTGGTGGAGTTCCTGTTCTCAAAGATCTTTACAAGGTCATCTACGGTCAGATCAATATATCCGATAATATTGGTACTATTGGAAACAGTTTCGAATTGACCTGTTTCTTCGGTTCCTTCATTTTCATCCTCATCGTTTTGTTCCTCTGCAGATTCGTCATTTATAGTTACCTTTGTGGTAACTGCAGCGGATAGTGTCTCTTTATCATCCTTCACTGTCAGGGTTACGGTATATTCGCCTGCCTGAGCGTAAGTATGAACAGGTTTTACTTCGCTTCCTGTAGAACTATCACCAAAATCCCATAGGTATTCCACTACGCTGCCATCAGAATCTGATGAACCGGATCCGTCAAAGGTAATTTCTTCTCCTGTCCTGGCAGTATACGGCCCACCGGGATTGGCGGTTGGATTAAGATTTATATCGCTGCCGGTATCGCCATTTTTGATTGCATTTACTTTAATATTTGCTGTACTATAGTTATTATTCTTATCATATGCATAAACATAGATTATATTCTCACCTTCACTGAGTTTGCTGATCTGTATTTGTTGTTCCCATCCTCCATTTATAATTCCGGTGCTTCCCATTACATTATCTTTAAAACTGGTTTCACTTCCCAATAAATTGCTTTCACTTCTTTGTTCGCCATTATAGAACTCGACCTTAGATAATTGGATAGCAGGGCTATTCTTTAAATCTGCTGCCCAACCGCTGATAATGAAATCCTGAATTGCGATAAAGTTATTTTCAGGTTTATCTACTTTTACAGTAAATCCGGATGAATTTTTACTGCTGCTGTCACTGTAATTTCCGGTACTTTTATCAATACCCTTCGAAAAAGCTGCAATTGCATTATATAAGCCAGCCGCACACTTCTCCCTGAAATCAGCGCTTTTCAGCAGCTCGACTTCGGTGGGATTGGAAACAAAAGCACATTCCACAAGAGCAGCGGCCATTTTGGTATACTTTATGACTCTGAAATTGGCTGTTTTCACTCCACGGTTTGCTCTCCCGGTTTGACTTACGAGATTTGCCTGGACCAGATTTGCAAATTGGTTGGACCCGCTTACACCATTCGAACTCCAGTAAGTTTCGGTTCCATGAGCATATTGAGACAGCGCAGCATTGTTATGAATGGATAAAAATATATCAGCGCCGGAATTATTTGCCATATTTACTCTCTGATCGAGAGTGGAATAAGCATCATTGGTTCTTGTCATTACTACATCAAAACCATTTGCTTCCAATTTGGATTTTAACCTGAGAGCGATATCCAGATTAGCATCCTTTTCATTAAGACCGGCACCCATAGCGCCTGGGTCGCTTCCGCCGTGACCGGCATCGATATAAACCTTTATTTTCCCACTCTGTGCGTAAATTTCTCCATTGGCAGGTAAATATATAAATGCCATACAAAAAATAATTACGAATGTAAAAACAGCAAGCAACTTCAATATTTTCATTATCTTATCCATAATCAATAACTACCTACTTTTTGGTTATTTTATTAAATCATTTCTCCTAAAAACGGGGTCCTTTATATCAAGCTCACCCAGAATATCCAGTTTTTCTCCATCTATATAGAAAGATACTGAATTTACTTCCGGAAATTCGGTAAGTGTATTTACGATTGAGTAAATAAGCAGAATATCAACTGTTTCGCTCTGGGTTCTGTCTTCCAGGAATTCGTTCGAAAAATCAACTTTTGCCAGGCCATTTTCGACAATTATCGAATTTATTATTGTGCTTTCCGGTACCAATTGATAAAGGCTACTGTCAACGGGAAGCTTCATTAATTCATTCAAAGCATCGACATATTTATTTTCCGAAGAAACTATTCTTGCTTCTCCAACCAGATACTCTCCCATATTATCTGCATAATATACATTTATGGTGATTTCCCCGGTTTCGGTTTCCCCTGATTGCTCGTTATCAGTATCATTCTCTTCATTAGATGAGCCATTATTGGCATCATCGCTGTTTATGGATTCTTCCCCTGTTCCATTGCCTTCAGCGCTCTCATTGCTGATTTCGTTCTCATCTGGGGGCAATGTTGAATCTTTAACAGGCGTACACGAGAAAGTGAATAAGAATATAAATAAAAGAGTACATAGAAAAAACGCTACTGAGGTTTTCCTGCCAGGAAAAGTAACATGACTTTTATAAAAATTTTTCTTTTTCATTACTACAAATAATTATTATTTTTTAACTATTAAATTACTATATATATTTCTATATTTTTATTAAGAATGTTGTGAAGAAAATAATTACATAAATAATTTATAATGTCAAGCCGGTTATTATTTAGCCGGTTATTTTTTGCCCATTTGTAAAAAAAACAAATATAAATTTTCAATTGGTCACTGTTACATTCATATCAATATTACTCTGTGAATATCTCCAGCCGTCACTCTGACCGTCACTATCCGTTTTTGGACCACTAAAATGAACCCTTACCTGAAATCTTGATTTACCTGCATTTATTGCTTTCTGCAGTTCTTCTTTTAATTTAGACACATTGCAGGTGATATTAGGTGTAGGTGAATCAAAACTCGCTACGAAAATTCCATCGATTTTAAAATCATCCGGAGTGATAGGTCTTGCTCCCCAGTCCAGTATGTTTATATTTAACATATAATAAAAAGATGGGTCCCCGAGTATCGAGGCGCCGCCCAGAGTAAGGGAAGCTGATTCTACTGACCTTCCACCAATACCTGATATATCAAAACTTATAAAACCGCTGCAGGGATTATCATTGGCAGAATCACCGGCATAGATATAACCTCCATTGGAAGTAACTCCTTTTTCTTCAATATAACCTCCTTCTGCTTCCTTTCTTGGCAGATTGAGACTTGAAGATTGTGGTTGTCCTTCCCCTCCATCCTCCGGTACAGTTACTTCTCCTATGTAAGTCGTTATCGATGATTCTGATGTATTCCCTTTCCCGTCATTTACCACTACCGTTATTTTATAATCACCTTTAGTATTCGGAGTATTCCACTTTGCAGGATTTGCCGTGGTGTCAACGACAGAACCCCCGGCCACGTCCCAGGCATATGACAATTCATCTCCGTCCAGGTCCGAGACATCGACAGAAATCTCATATTGCTTTCCTACATATAATGTATCATTGGATAATGAAATACCTTTTATGTCAGGGCTCCTGTTGCAGTTCCATACAAGTGTCATAGTATCCGTAGCCTCGCCATCTTTGTTGCTTGCTGTAGCAGTAAGTACATAAGACTTACTGTCCCTTTTAAGATTAACCTGCGCTTTGTCAGGACCGAGTGAACCCTGGCTGTCATCTTTGCTAAAACTAATCCCGGGGGATGGCTCACCGGTAACAATAGCCCTGACCCGGTAAAAACATATATCGTCGGCTTTAGAGTAAAGGGGGCCTTCATCTATCACTAATTCTATAGTAGGTGCGTTTTCGCTGATATTCTCGTCGCCATCCGCTTTTTCATCTTCTTCATTATCACTTACTTCCGACGATTCTTCCCCCTGTGCATCTGTACCTGTATTATCTTCAATTTCCGTATTTTCAGACTCATCGGCAGTTTCTTCGCTGCTCTGTTCCGAAGATCTTCCGGTTAAAGCATTTATTTTGGAACTTAAAAATCCATAAATTAGCTGAAAGTTTAGAACACAAAGAATAATAACCGAAACCCCGACTACGATACCCAGGGTAATAAATACAGTCTTTTTCTTGATAGTGATCTTTCTTTTTTTTTCTGGCTTTTCCGTATGCTTGGTACTACTGCTGGCATGTTTTATATTATTTTTAGCATGTTTCATTTCATATTTCATAAGGTCAAACCTGCTTTTTTCTTAACAGTCCAATACTTCCAATAAGGTATGGCTTCGATTGTATAATCATCATCCTTATATACATACTCTGTATTTTTTGTAATTATATAACCTTTTTGCAAATTGAATTTTTTAAGAAATTTAAAAATTGGTGTCAAATCTTCTTTACCAATTACATTCCTTATTTTTATTTCCAGAGGTACTGGATTGCTTTTACCTTTCAATATTATATCAACTTCTTCTTTTTGTGGATTTCGATAAAAATATTTAGCTTTAAAGAAATTAATAAAATATTGCTCAGTAATAATAGAAAAATCACTAACTTCAGTTATTGCATAATTAAAAGCCGAATTTGTAAGATATGCCCTTTTCATTTTTTTCTCAGTAGTTAAATAGTTGGAAGAATAATTAAACACTTTTCTTATAAGCATTGAGTATTCGAGGTAAGAGATATAATCAGAAATAGTTCTTTGATCGTATTTCAAATCCTGTGCGATATTTTTATAGTCAAGATAAATTCCCGGCCTCGAGGCAATTATTTTTATAATTTTATATAAAAGATCCGGATAGTTTATTGAAAAGGCTGCCGGAAGATCCTTAAATATTAATTGTTCTACTATTCCCTCTTTAAAATATCTTGCAAGCTTTATGTCTTGCAGCTCCAGTGCTTCTATAAAACCGCCCGACTTTAAAAAATCTTCAAAACTTTTTATCAAATCTACTTCAAATATTTTTTCCTTCTCCTTATCTATCTTAATATTCTTAAACTCTAAGTATTCCTCAAAATCTAAAGTATCTATTAAAAAATCAAAAAATCTGCCTGCCAGACTTTCTCGTGTGTTTTTAACAAGATTTAAAGAAGCAGAGCCTGAAATAAAAATCTTTATATTAGTATAGATATCATAAAATACTTTAATCTTTGAAGACCAGTCTTCCAACTTCTGGATTTCATCAAAAAATAAATAAATCTTTTGCTGCGATATGTTTTCTTTTAATATTTCCTTCTCATACGTGGAAATGATTTCTTCTATGCTTCCGGCAGCTTCGTCAAATGAATAATAGAGAATTTTAACAGGATTAATATTTTTTTCTTTTATTAACCAATCAATAATCTGAAACATCAAGGTAGTTTTACCGACTCTTCTTAAGCCAGTAAATATTAATATCTGCCTTAAGTCCATATATTTCAATACTTCTTCGAAAATTTGCCTTTCCCTGCCTTTTAGCTTCTCATCTACTCTCCCAGTTCTCCACCAGGGATTGAAATAATTTAAATTAATCAATTACTCACCAATGTTATTATTATCATATTACAATGACATTGTAATGTAATTATTATGAATTTTCAAGATGTTGAATTTTTTATATGCAGAGCTTTGCGTAATCTATAATAGCGTACCTTCTGGGTGTAATTCGCCTTTTTCTGGAATCAGCAGATTTAAAAATTAAGCCTGATTCTATATTTTATTAAAAATCCTGATTACAAATTGTTTTATATAAAATAATTATTGTGTAATAATTTACACAATAATTGTGTTCTCAATTTCCATGGTGTGATATTTTGTTCGAAACAGTGCAAAAAAAGAAGTGCGAAAAATGGTTAGAATAAACATATCCATTTCTGAAGAAAAAAAGAAAAAGGCTATTTAGCTTAAAGTTTATTAGAATGGAAAAAACATATAGCTGACCATAATTCAATATATCTAAAAATGGTCTTGACTAATTTAAGATATATGATAAATTAGTCATAATAAAATATTATCGATATAGAGCTGCAATGGAAGGAAAAATAAAAAGAATATACACATCTGTTATAAAGGAACATTTCAAAAATCACCGACAAATGATTTTTCTTAGCGGGCCCAGGCAAGCCGGGAAAACCACAGTGAGTCTCATGGCCGAAGAATTTACAAGCCAATTTTCATATTTGAACTGGGACAATTTAGATCATAGGAAAATTGTTCTGGAAGGCGTTGAAAGTGTTGCCAGTTTTACTGGATTAGATAGATTAACTTTGGAGGAACCTATTATTGTTTTTGATGAAATTCATAAATACAGTAAGTGGAAAACATTTTTAAAGGGCTTTTTTGACACATACAAAGAAAAGGTAAAAATTATTGTTACGGGCAGCTCCAGATTGGACATTTATAAAAAAGGTGGGGATAGTTTGATGGGCAGATATTTTCCATATCGGCTACATCAATTATCAATTGCAGAATTACAACGTGTTGAGCTGTCGGGCAAAGAAATTAATGAGCCCTTACAAAGTAAGAGTAATGATTTTGAAAAATTGCTTAAAAACGGAGGTTTCCCTGAGCCATTTATAAAAAATGATCCCAGGTTTCTTAACCGTTGGAAGACCTTACGCCAGGAACAATTGATACGGGAAGATCTCCGAGATTTAAGCCGTATTCAAGAATTAGGGCAGATCGAGATTTTAGCTGAAATTTTAAAACATCAGTCTGGCCAGCTGACCAATTACTCAAGCATTGCTAAAAAAGTCAATGTATCTTCTGATACCATACGTCGCTGGATCAAAACACTACAGTCTTTTTTCTATTGTTTTACTGTCCAGCCATGGTCCAGGAGTATTCCACGTTCTCTTATAAAAGAACCAAAAATTTATTTGTGGGATTGGATAAATGTTGAAGAGGAGGGGGGCCGTGTTGAAAATTTAGTTGCATCTCATCTGTTGAAAGCTGTTCATTTTTGGACTGATTGTGGTTTTGGGCAGTATGATTTATGGTTTATCAGAGATAAAGAAAGACGAGAAGTTGATTTTTTAGTCTCACGAGATAAAAAACCATGGTTTTTAATTGAAGTAAAATTATCATCAAAGGGTGGTATAAGTAAAAATTTGGCTTATTTTCAGGATAAAATTAAGGCAAAGCATGCGTTTCAGGTAGTATTTGATATGGATTATATCCCCGGGGATTGCTTCAAACATTCAGAACCCATAATTGTCCCTGCCCGGACATTTTTAACCCAATTAGTATAAATTTTTTAGGAAATACCAGTTTCGAAACACTGGTATTCATAAGAATGTCTTTTGATTATAAAAGTACGGTTCAATAGAAATATCATACACTTTAGTATTATCAACACTAAATTGTAAGCATACCGCAAATTTAAGATTAACTTCTATAAATCAATAAAAATTTGGGCTTGTTATTGAAATAATATTTCTTGAAGAAATGTCTGGTTGATTGTCAGTATCTTTACATAATTTATTTTCTAATATATAAATCTCTATACTCAGAAGGTGTGCATATCTGTGGTATTTCAATATCAAGCTCTATAAAATGCTTATCTCCAGTAACTAAAACATCTACATTATATTCGATGGCAGTATTTAAAATTGGCTGATCCTTTATATCTCTCATCTGTATTTCACTCAGCCTTGGAGCAGGCACAAGCTCAAAACGAAGCTCTGCAAACAATTTATCCAATACCTGTATTTTCATAGGAAAGCGTCTTTTAGCCACGTCGTAACATTCACTGATGATATAGTCACAAAGTATCAGTTCATGATTTTCACAGACCTCGTTAAGCACTGCATCAGATAAAGAATCTTCATTTAAAATAGCTGAAATAATAACATTTGTATCTACCATTACTCTCATTGCTATTTTCCTTTTGAGTAACGGATTTTCATTATATCCTGTAAAATATCCTCTTCCGATACTTTAATATCCTGTAAAGCAGCTTGCGCCTCCCTGATTGCAACTCTGGAGGAGTTCTGAAGGATAATATCTCCATTTGCATTTTCAAGGAAAATGATTTTATCGCCCTCCTTAATATTTAATTTACGACGTATTTCAACCGGAACAGTTATTTGTCCATTAGAAGATACTTTTGCCAGATTCATAATAAAACCTCAATTCTTTAGATTTCAAGTTTTCTTTAGTTTTATTATATGCTATTTAAACTAAATTGACAACATCCTGAGAAGAGTCATGCCAGTTAATAAGAGATTCTTAAGGTAAAAATATTACCCAATATTATTAATACTTGACTATTGTAATTATCGGGTTAAAACGATATCTCTTTATTAATTTAATTAGAATACTTGAAAAATTCTCTTTTGTTTGTTTTGTGTACTTCAAAATTATTTAAATTTTCTTAAGGGTCTCCACCAGCTTTCATTGCTCATATACCAGTAGACAGTCTTTTTAAGCGCCACTTCGAATTCATATCTGGTGTTCCAGCCCAATTCTTTGATTATCTTAGTGCAATCGACCGAGTAGCGGCGGTCATGGCCAGGTCTGTCGTCAACAGGTTTGATCATGTCTTCGGACTTCCCAAGGATTTCAAGTATCTTTTTCGTGAGCCAAATATTTGGTCTTTCATTTCCGGCACCAATATTATATATCTCCCCGATTCTCCCCCTGTGAAGTACCAGATCCAGTGCCGCACAGTTATCCTCCACATAGATCCAGTCTCTTACATTCATACCGTCTCCATAAAGCGGGATCCTGATATTATCAATAAGATTGGTCACAAAAAGCGGAATTACTTTTTCGGGATACTGATAGGGACCGAAATTATTTGAGGTCCTGGTAATGATAACCGGCGTACCATACGTCTTATAAAAGGATCTCACGATCATCTCCGCTCCGGCTTTAGACGCAGAATAAGGACTATTGGGCATTAGCGGATAATCTTCTTTACAGGAACCCTCTGTTATCGACCCATATACCTCGTCGGTACTTATCTGCAGAAATAGTTTGCTTCCATATTTCTTGACTGCCTCAAGCAAAATGTAAGTCCCGTAAATATCCGTTTGAATGAAAATCCCCGGATCTTCTATCGAGCGGTCGACATGGGATTCTGCAGCAAAATTTACGACCGCATCTATTTCCCGGAATCTAAAGATTTCATCTACTATTTTTCTGTCGGCAATATCGCCCTTTATGAATTTATAATTGGGACTGTTTTCTATATCTTTCAAATTTTCAGGATTTCCCGCATAAGTCAATTTATCAAGGTTTATTATCTTATATTCCGGATATTTCCTGAACATATAATGTATGAAATTACTTCCTATAAAACCCGCTCCGCCGGTAACGAGTATTGTTTTAAAATCTCGATCTTCCAATAAATCCTCCTATCAATTTCAAACAGTATTCTTATTTTTTAGCCGTCTTTTCTTGACCAGTCATAAGGTATATCGGGACTATGCGGGTCCTCTCTGAATTCATCGGGTTCTTCATAATTATAAGGTTCCGAGGGTATATTTATGCATATTGCTTCATAGTTTGTGATGCACTTAAAACCATG
>Ga0265297_10007677_pt1 | contig 14817 bp, 8 predicted proteins | sample Munlanlwell13791_FD_192502 | JGI IMG/M metagenome (GOLD analysis project Ga0265297, IMG submission 192502) | Leachate microbial communities from a municipal landfill in Southern Ontario, Canada - Leachate well 137-91 | ecosystem: Engineered > Solid waste > Landfill > Unclassified | place... | reverse complement strand
TGTGATGCAGTACCTCCATTTCCACTGCTAGTAGTATAGAACACTTGTCCAAAGGAATAGCTCGCTGTTCCCCCAGCACCTGTGGCATTACCGCCTGTTGCGAGAACTGTTTTCTGTGCTTGAAGACCCATAAGTCCAAATCCTAAAAACAGGAATAAGCTTAGTTGTGATATTATATATTTCATTGTGACTTCCTTTCTAAAAGTTAGTATTGATTTAATGTCTCTAAAATGAATGCTTATTAAAAAGACCGGATAGCACGTACTGACCATGAATAGCTCTTTAAGTTCCCATAGTGTGTAACACCATTCGAAAAATTCACGGTATTTGCATTATTATTAGTGGTGGCTACTTCTGTGGAACTCCAATATTGTGTAGTAAGATTAAATCCTCCAATTAAAACATTTCTCTGATAAAGAAGAACCAATTCATCTTTACTTGGAAGATACCAATCACTATATCCATTTAAAACTAAATCGGCACACAACTTGGCCGCATAGCTCGCAGACGTTCCTTGACTGGCAATAATAGCATTTGTATTAGCATTTCCTGTACCAATTGCAGTAGCTGTTGCTCCGGTAGAAGTATATGTAGTCCCAATACACCATTTAATGTATCCACTTTGGTCGCTTGGTGCAGCTATTAAGCCGTGCATCCCTGTAGTATCAACGTAAAATATTGTTCCTCCCTGGAAGCTTTCGCCAACTGAATGCCGAAAAGGTGTAACGGGTTGAGTATTTAAACTTTTCCATATTGTTCCATCGTAAATATTAAGTTCTTTGGATGTAGAATTATAAACCATTAATCCTGAATTAGGTGTTAATGCATCTATTTGAAGTTGGGTCATGTTTACTACACCCGATGATGTATTGGCTTGTAATGCATATGGAACACTTAAAAATTGGCTGGTTCCCATAATGCTGTAGTTAGATCCGCCTGCAGGATCGACTTCAGTTTTTGCAAAATAAGCGTCGTTTGCCCAAGCGATAGTGTTAAAGCCAGTACCACCACCTATTTCAATGCTTATTAAACCTGACGAATCGGTGGTTTGGGTTTGGGTTTGACTGTAGACCGGAGTACCTGTTGATGAGCCTTTCAGAATACTTATTTTTACTCCCACAGCATGGTTAGCTACAATGACACCGCTATTATTACGAATTACTGCCTGATAGCTAATTTTTTGTGGTGTTTGAGCACTTGCTTGCTGTGGCAAGAACATGATTGCTGTCAATAAAACAGTGGCAAAAATTGAGAATATTTTTTTCATGATTTAATTCCTCGTTAGAGATTAGTGATTTAAAGATTATTTGTTAATTAATTATTTGAATAATTTATACATTTGATAATTACTTAGCACCTCTACTTAGTTGGGAACCTTTTATTTTCTGTTCATTTTTTTCAAACTAAGAATAAAAAAGGTGAGGTCTACAATATCTTCCCCCGTTTTTTTACACTTCACAAGGGATTATTTGCTATATCGATATTCAATCCTCATTATGCCACTCCGTGGCATAAGATTATATGTATTATTAATAAGTTTCTTATCCTCATTTCTAAAATAACTTAGAGACCCTATTAGTTACTTCTTTTGATATTGTACAAACTCTATACAATTCGAGAAGATTTCATGTTGTCGTTAAGAACCGACTCAATTTATAACTTTTGACAATAATTAGTAAACAAGTGGCGTGAAAGTTTCCACTGGAAATACTTTATCTTTTACAACTAAAGTGTCATTTGCTTCAAATGTATAGGCTCCACTAGGAACTATTACTTGAGTTACAGTGTAAGCCAAATAATCAAAATAAGTATTTTTAGCATTTTTAATAACAACCTTTATAGTATGTGATTTCAGAGGAAGTCCTGTGACTTCATATAACTTTTGCTTGTATAAAACAGTTGGTGTTACGGTACTCACATTTACACTAACCGGCACAGACATATCATCCAGATAAACATCAAAAGCACCATAAGTAGGTCCCGTTTTCCAATAGAGCGAAATTCCATCTCCAGTAAAAGTGTAACTAAAGGATCCTGAGTTTGAATAATGTCTTGTGCCACCATAAAAAGATGCATCTGAATTAGCCGTCCATGCTCCCGCGTAATTAATTTGAGGATCTATATCGTCAATTGTTTTTATTGGATTTTCAGGGGTAGGTGCTGTATATTGTACAGGGTAATTATAGGAAAGTACAATCAAATCACTTATTTGCCCTCCTATATTCCCTCCATTTTTCACAAACTTACCTGTCCCTACAACCGAACCTACTGAATCAGAAATCACGATATTTTCTGTTGCGCTAAATACCAAATTCAGCCTCTGACTACCTGTCAGAAGTTTACTGTTTCGTGTGCTATTGACATAAACTTGATTCTGTCCAAATGGCAACAAATTCCAAATTTGATTGTTAAGGTTATAAATGTTATTTTCAACAACTTTACCTGTTGGGTCTTTTACAAGACTTGCCCCTCTATGAAAATAGTTTCCTTGATATTTGTTTATATATTTAACCGCAATCATAACAAAATCTTTTGGTAATATCGACCATTCACTGGCAACTCTCGGATCAGGGTTATCCAAAGTAGATTTGCCTCTCAAAACAGAATCCATACTCGTTACACTTTTAATGCGAAGAGGTATTACATAATGCAACTTACAGGCAAGAGGATCATTAAAGAACGCATCTGTAAATTGCAAGTCAATACTTCCATTAAATTTACCTGCGGGTATTGTCAATTTTCCCGATGAACCTAAAGTATAATACGCTGAAGGCATCAAACGGATGGTATCCATCGTTGATGCGAACAAAGCACTGTTACAAAGTTCAGGTGCTATTTCGATATCAAATACCCGATCTTGGGTGTTTTTATAAACTCCACCCATTATGGCTGGAATTTGGAACTTATAGCTATTGGCGTTAGTGCTGTCATTTAAATCAAATATACATACCTCATATTGATTAGGGAAATAACCGGCTGTATAATTGAGATTTTCAAATTTATTATCCACACAGGCTATAAGTTCAATCGATAATATTAATATTATTAGTGCTTTTTTCATATCCAAATTTATTGTTTTTTTTAAATTATCAAATACATCAACCAAAAATTACCACCCTGGATTTTGAACCAGTTTTGTTGTCTTATTGATTTCAGATTGAGGAAATGGGAAAAGATAATTTTTTTCGCTAAAAACTCTTGTCTCAACAGTAAACCTTGAATAGATCAGGTTTGTACCATCCGAAGTAATTTTCATTCCAGTAACCGGTTGTGCAAAGACTTGTTCTCCTATTTTCCAGCGTGGTACATCATAGAACCGATGCTCTTCAAAAGCCAGTTCAACACGACGCTCATTACGGATTCGTTGACGCATCTGATCTTGGGTTAGACCTACAGGTAGATCGGGCATTCCTACCCGTGTCCTGATTTGGTTAATAGCACTGTAAACAGTGGCATCAGGGCCAACGGCTTCATTCTGCGCTTCAGCGTAGTTAAGCAAAATCTCGGCATATCTGAATATGACCCATGGTCGGCGTACCAACGTGGTTGGTGTTATGTTCCAAGTTGCAGAAGCACTTAAGAATTTTGCCATATAATATCCGGTTTTCGTTCCATTAATACTTTGATCTCCTGCATCTTTACCTCCAAGATAAGTGGAGACTTGAATTCCTTTATATAATGACCCATTATATAAAATTGATAGCTTAAGTCTTGGATCTCTATTAATGTATGGATTTCTTGGATCGTAACCAGAAGCTGGATCAGTGATTGGCAGGCCGTTTTTCATTTCGTAGGCATCAACCAATTCCTGAGTAGGGTTGGTTCTCCCCAGTGCTCCATTGAAGCTGATTGGAGCATTGTTTATTTCTATATCATTTCGATTATCTGCTGAGGATGCAAAAATCACTTCAGTATTGTAAGGTGCCACACTATAATTAAAAATATCTGCATAACTTGTATATAGGCTATGTGCTTTACTATCAATTAACTCTTTCGCAGCAGCAGCGGCCTTTTGCCAAAGCGTAATATCATTGTTCTTATTATTCAATGGACTTGCCGCATATAATAATGTACGTGATTTTAAGGCCATTGCAGCCGCTTTAGTAGCTCGACCGTAGTCAGATGAAGCCGAGGTTGCAATAGAAAGCGGTAAAACAAGCATAGCTGAATCACAATCATTAATTATTTGGTTTGTTGTTTCAGTAAATGTACTTCTTGGCAGGTCAAGAGTATCATTGGGATTATATACTTTGTTAACAATAATCACGCCGCCATACCGTTTCAGCAATTCGAAATGATAATAAGCTCTTAAAAAAAAGGCTTCTCCCCGCAACCTCGGAATATCCGTTGCAGGAATGATATTGGCAGTATTTGCATGAGCCAAAAAAACATTGACTTGTCGGATTCCGTTATAATTCTTAGCATATACGTCATTTAGTGTATTAAGAGGGCTCCATGTGCCATTATTAAAGATATTGACTGACGAATTTAAATTGGAGTTGACAGCCTCATCACAACCTGCTGCAAGCAAGGCACCATCATAAGAGTTATATCCTTGCTGTATATAAGCATATGCTTGATTAAGCTCACCTCTGGCTGAATTATTTAACTTCCAAAATTGAGCTTCTGTAACAGGTCCATCGTAAAAGTCAAACTTCATAAAATCACATGAAGTAGCGCCCAATAGGATGAACAATAATATAGGAAAAAAGATCTTTTTCATATTCTTTACAATTAGAAGATTATTAAAATTTCAGGTTTAAGCCTGTTGTTAAAGTACGAACATATGGATACGCAGAATTGAATCCTGCCAAATTCATTTCAGGATCAATTTCCATTCCTGTTTTATTAAAGTTAATCAGATTGAATCCAATCAGATAAAACCTCAGCGAGCGAATATGTAACTTATCTGTTAATCCTGACGGAATTGTATAACCGATCTCTAACGACTTTAATCGTAGGTAATCACCGGATTTTAACCAGAAATCTGAATCGACAGTATTATTACCTCGATCAGAAATACCCAACCTTGGATAGTGTGCAGTGGGATTTGCTGGAGTCCATGCATCTGTACTAAATTGGTTAATAAAACCGGTGCTACTTGAACCTGCCATCACCAGCGAACGAATCTGAATTGTACGACCATTTACACCCTGCATCATGATTGACAAATCGAAACCTTTATACATACCACCCAATTTAATCCCGTAATAGGAGTCTGGAGTATCATTGTAATCAGTCATTACCATATCACGACTATCAATTACACCGTCATGGTTAATGTCCTTGTATTTAATATCTCCCGGCACTACTTTGCCTGAAAACTTTTGAACGGGACTTGCATCAATTTCATCCTGCGATTGAAATATCCCATCAGAAATCAGCATCAATTTACCAAATCCGTTCACGGAGGCAATATTATGTCCCGTTTGAAGCTGGTAATCAAGCAAACCTGTTGATTCGTTAATTCGAAGAATAATATTCTTTGCTGAGGTAAAATTTGCTCCTAAATAAAATGTAAAGTCACCAATCTTTTTTGTATAATCAATCGTTCCCTCATAGCCACGAAGACGTGTTTCACCATCATTAACATTGTATGAAGTCATACCGATAATGGATGGTGTAATAGGATTTGTAAGAATATCTTTTCTGATTTCATTAAAGTAGGTACCCGCTATTGAAAGACTATTCTTAAATAATTTTAGATCAAATCCAATGTCGGTTTTGTACGCTTTTTCCCAAGTAATATCTGGATTAGGTAGTTTGTTTTCTGAACCCCCCTGTGCCCATGTAAAACTATTTCCGAAGGCATACCCCCCAATTGATGGATTATACAAATAGGCATACGGAAATTTATTTGTTTCACCTGTAGCATTGTTACCAACTAATCCATAAGAACCTCGAAATTTCAGATAGTTAACAAATGTAGACTTTTTCAAAAAACTCTCTTCAGAAATAACCCAGCCCAATGACATAGCAGGAAAATAACCAAATTGCTTACCTGGCATATAATTATCGGCTCCGGTGCAACTTGCAACCAGATCAAGATAATACTTGTTGTTAAAAGAATAGGAGCCTCTGGCAGAGACACCTTGTCGTTTGTTTTCAAAAGCAGTTACGGTAAAAATCTCTGCCTGTTGATAGCGGATACTTCCACTCAACGAGTGCTTACCGAAACTATTTTTATAATCAAGTCCTGTCCATAGTTCATTTCCCCTGATGGTGTTCGAAAATGTTGATGCTTGGTAAACAAGAGGTGTAGCTGTCCCAAAACGAGTAAGCACACCGGTTGAACTCCTTTGATAAATCTCGTAATTTTGACTTTCTCCGCTCGTATATGATCCCTGAATATCAAAGGTATAAAACAGAGAGGCTGACAACCCTTTTGTAATAAAATCGAGTTTATGGGTTGCATTCATAGTTCCTAACAAAACACGTGTAAGTTGGCTGGTGTACCCTTTGCTTTTTAACTGAGCCAAAGGATTATTTGGAAATAAACTACTACCACCATATGAACCATCCTCATTTAAGATTGGGAACGCATTGGCCGGAGTAGTAAAAACAGTGTTCAAAAAAGTAGCACTAGAACCACCTGGTTGACGACGATCTTCTATTCTTCCACCCATATCTAACTGTACTTTCAACATTGGGGTAACCTGAATGTCAAGGTTTGTCCTCAGATTATAGCGCTGGTATTGCAAATTGGTACTAAATGTCGGAGTTTCTGCACCTTTAAAAAGCCCATTCTGATCGAAAAAACTAAGCGTGGTAAAATACCGGATAGCTTGAGAACCTCCTGAAGCAGTCAGCACATGCCTCTGTACCAAAGCATTGTTATTTATAAAATCATTAACAAAATTATTATTGGGATAACCATAAAGATCAGTTCTTGATTGGTAGTTTGCAAGAGTTTCAGCTGAATAGAAAGCAGGAGAACCATCGTTTTGAAGTGCTTGATTATATAGTCTTGCAAAATCATACGAATCAACTGGTTTTGTCAAAGATGTTGGCATTTGGGAACCAATCTGAAGATCGTAAGTAAAACGGGTTTTTTCGGCAGTTCCTCTTTTCGTAGTAACCAAAAGAACTCCATTTGCACCCCTATTGCCGTACCATGCAAGTGAAGCAGCATCTTTTAATACTGTAATCGATTCAATTTCATTCAGGTCCATATCAGAAAAATCACGTTCGACTCCATCAACAAGGGTCAATGGAAGATTACTTCCTGCAAAAGAGGCTCTGTTACGTATAATGTATGTTGACCCGTCACTACCTGGTTGTGTGCCGGTTTGCCATACATTGAGTCCAGAAGCTTGCCCTGATAATAAGTTAGTCAGGGAACTCATTGGTATTTGAGCTAAATTGGAAGCTTTGATTGTGGATACAGCTCCATTGATTTCACGCTTCTTTATCACACCAAAAGGAATGAATACATTATCATTTTCACCTGCCTCAGCAATAGTTGGGTTTACTTGTATCCCCAACGCTTCCTTTGTGTTAAAGATCTCTTGATAGAAAGTTAAATAACCTTCTTTAGTAAATACAAGGACATCGCCTTTTAATGCCTGGATTTTAAATTGCCCCTGCATATCTGTTTTCGTTTCAATACCACGTTCCTGTACTTCAACTGTCATTCCTAAAACAGGTTGTTTGTTCATGTCGGTTACCTTACCGGTAATTATACTTGTAACCTGCTCTTGAGCTTGCAGGTCAATAACCAGCAAGAAAAAAAGAGTAAACATGGATATATATATTTTTAATTTCATATTGTTTGATTTTTTATATTTATACTTATGTTTATACTTACCATCCTGGGTTTTGTATCAATTTTTTACTCTTTTGTACCTCTGTTTTTGGTATTGGGTACAAGTGCATATAATCTTGGAATACCCGTTGATAAAATTCAGAAAGTTTTACAGGTAAATATGTGAATGTTCCATTAGTATTTTTAACAACACTCATTCCATAAACAGGCTTGGCAATAATCTCGACTCCTTCTTTCCAACGCAACAAATCATACAAACGATGATCTTCAAAAGCTAATTCAATTGCTCTTTCGTTTCTAATACGAGCCCTCATCTGGTCTTGATTCAATCCAAGAGGCAGATTAGGCATTCCGGCACGTTTGCGAATCTGATTGATAGCATTGTACACACTGCCATCGGGACCAACTGCTTCGTTTTGTGCTTCAGCATAATTTAGAAGAATTTCTCCATAACGAAAGAATATGAAATTCATAATTGCTGTTTTATTTAATTGACTATCAAATTCAACCGGCCACATTTTTTTGCAATAGTAGCCAGTTTGAGTATAAGAGGTATTATTTAACTTGTAGTCAGCACCACCATCCCACATTTCCATTATTCGGTTTTGCCATGAGGCTCCATTGTACAAGATATTGGCATAAAAACGAGGATCACGGTTCGCATAAGGATTTGTAGGATCGTAGCCTGAATTTGGATCTGTAATCGGAAGCCCATTGTTCATTTCATATAAATCTACATGGTTTTGGGTAGGATTAAACTCACCCATGCTTCCACCTGAACCGGGTGACATAACCGATAGCCTCGGAAAAGCTGTATTTCTAGGTCCTTGTACTTTAATTAAAATATATTCACATGTATCACTCATTGGGATATTTAGTATCTTTCCATAATCGTTATATAGCTTATACATGTTCATATCCATTACATCCTTGGCTGCCTTGGCAGCTGTAATCCATTTAGTCAAATCATTTCCCGGATTATGAAGTGGACTTGCAGCATATAACAATAAACGTGATTTCAACGCCCTAGCAGCACCAATGGTGGCCCGTCCATAATTAGCCTGATCATACGTTTTAGGTAATAACAAGATAGCTTGCTCAAGATCATTTAGGATAAAACTGACACACTCCTCATATGTACTTCTTGGAAAATCAATATTCTCATTGGCTGCATAAGCTTTGTCTATAATAACCACACCACCAAATCTCTTAATCAGTTCAAAATACATTGATGCCCGTAAGAAAAACATTTGTCCTTTAATCCAATCTGGATTTTGCGTTGTCCACGGAACTTGATCAATTTTAGAAAGCATTGTATTTACAATACGAATACCAGTGTAACACATACCCCAAACCCCTGCTACTTCATTTAAAAAGTATCTATCAGTAGTAGAAGGATATAATGCAGAATGATCTTGCCACAATCCTTTCTGAAATGTATACAGAAGGTTTGAACCTATATCGGTCCCAACTGCCTCATCCGTAACCTGTGATGTGCCGCTTATACCATTCCAACGCAAATAATCATCGGGGCGATACCTGTATGCATTGTCGGCATACTGGGCAGCTAATACCGGATTGGAAAAGACTTTTTCGTCATCAATGGCAACGTCAGGTGCAAGATCAAGGAATTTATCGTTGCAACCCATCGAAAAAGTCACTATGCAGGTTAATAAAAATAACTGAATTTTTTTCATAATAGCAATTTTATAGTAATTTAAAATTCAACATTAAGGCCTAAATTGTAAACACGCGAATCTGGATATACATTTGTAGGACCCTGTGGGGCAGTCAAACCTATGTTTTCAGGATCCATATATAATACTTTTGTCCATGTGAACAAATTTTGTCCGGACAAATAAACCCTCATACCGCTTATTCCCATTATTTTCAAAAAATTGGTGGGTAATTGATAGGAAAGTTGGACATTTCTTATTTTCAAATAACTGCCATCAGTTAGCAAAAAGTCGTTGGTGGCGTAACTCATGAAATTTCCACCGACTGCAGGTTGCAGAGCTGGCCAGGTAGCAGTTGCAGCGGTTGCAGGAGTCCAACGTCCTAACATATTCGTGTACATTTGATTGGCACTCAATGCTCTCTGGTCAAATTGAATATCCGAACTAACGTTTGTAACACCTTGCAACATAACAGTTAATGATAATTTTTTCCAACTTACAATTCCCTCTATACTTCCATTGTACTCTGGAACATTTGAATAACCTATTGGAACTCTGTCATTTGTATCAATAACCCCATCATTATTGAAATCAACAAATTTCAAATCTCCTGGGATTGGTTTTCCCAATTTATTGGGTGTTGAGTTATTGATATCTTGTTGCGATGAATAGAAACCATCTGTCAGGTAACCAAAGTATTGACCGATCCGATGTCCGGCTGATTTCTGATAATCAGGTTGCCCTGAAGGTTCATCAACGCTTACAATACGATTTCGTGCAAAACTAACTTGTGTCGTTATGCTATATTCAAAGTCCTTGCTTGGGTTACTCCGAATTTTCACTTCCACTTCAAAGCCGTGATTATACACTTCTCCAAGATTTAGCATTGGGTAAGCTTCGCCATAAGTAGCAAGTCCAGATTGGCGATTGAGCAAAATATTAGTACGATCCTCATCAAATAAATCAAAATTAACCGATAAAAAACTATTAAAGAAACTGCTTTCAACCCCAATATCCCGTTTCAAGGATGTTTCCCATGTTATTGCCGGATTACCGATACTGGAATGAATAATCGCCTGATATGTACTTGCAGAATTTGGATAGCCAAATTGTATTGAGGTAGGTAAGCCAAACTGAAGTAGCGACGAATTTTGAGTATACGCATCCAAATAAAGAAAACGAGCACCTCCAATCTGATCAAAACCAATTTTACCATACGAGCCCCTCACTTTAAGTAGGTTAATCCATGAAAGCTGTTTCATAAACGACTCTTTACTAATGGTCCATGCTGCTGACAATGCTGGAAAAAATCCATAACGCCTGTCTGGTGCAAAGTTTTCTGAACCATTATATGCCCCGTTTAACTCCGCAAAATACTTTCCATCATAATTGTAAGTAAACCTACCTACAAGTCCCTGGGAAGCAAAAGGAGGTTGTGCTCCTGACAACATCTTTGCTTGTCGTTGTAACAAGAACAACCCAGTAACAGAATTTTTCCCGAATTCCCGGACATAGTTTAAACTTGTCTGCAAGTTGTAATTGATTGTACCATCATAACTTGATTTAATTGATCCCAATGGAGAATCAGTGTTACTCAACGAGGCAGTACCTTGAGTGATCACCCCGGTTGTTTTATTGATGTTGTACGAAGTAAATGAACCAGATTGTAATATGTTTGAATTATAAATAGCATCATAAGCGTATTGTGTACGAAAAGTCAAACCCTTTAAAATTTTATCCATTTTATAATTTAAGTCAATGGTACTTTCAATAGTATTAACTTGTTTAATAGAATAGCCTTGTGTTAACAACCAACCCAATGGATTGGTTAAGTTCACACCTGCTGAAGAATTTTCCATAAAACGGCCATCGGGTAAATAAGGCACAAATGCATAAGCAGGAATGTTATTTATTCGCGAAAGCAAGTATTCAATTTGTGCATTTGCCCAAGTTCCGTTTGTATAAAAGTCTCCTGCTCCAGGCACATATCTTTCTTCCTGTCTTCCTCCAAGTTTAATTGAAACAGTAAGATCTTTACTCAAATTCAGGTCTAAATTCGACCTGAAATTATAACGGTTATATGTAGGCGTTGTACTGTAGCCACAATAAGGGTTATCAAATTTTTTAAAAAAACCATCTTGAAACAAATAGCCTACTGACACAAAATATTTCGCAATTTTGGTTCCCCCTGTTATATTTATATTGTGTTGTGTTTGAGGGTAATATTTACGCACCATATAGTTGTACCAATTAAAATCAGGGTAAAGAATAGGGTCTGAATGATCTTTAAATTTCTGCAATTCAATATCAGTAAATGCAGCTGGTTTACCAACATTAGCATTGGCTTCATTTAAAAGACTCGCACTGTTAAATGCATCGAGTGTTTGAGGTATAGCAGAGTAAGTTTGCATTGAAAAGTTACCAGTATAAGTAACTTTTGGTTTTCCTTCCTTACCTTGTCTAGTGGTAATTAAAATAACTCCGTTACCACCTTTTATACCAAAAAGAGCTGTTTGTGAGGCATCCTTCAGAACTGAAATACTTTCAATTTCATTTGGATCAAGATCTCCGAACGACGGCCTTTCTGCTCCATCAACAATAATCAATGGTGCTGAATTTCCGGTTGTTGCGCGTCCGCGAATAAATATATCGGCCTGATCGGCTCCAGGCTTTCCACTTCTTTCAGCTGTAACAACTCCAAGCGTACGCCCGGTTAAACTGTTGGTAACATTACCTACCGGGGCTTTAAGAATTTCTTCAGAATTAACTATAGCAATAGAACCTGTAAGTGTTGACCTTTTCTGTGTTCCATAACCAACAACAACAACTTCACCCATTCCAATACTTGATTCTTCCAATACAACATTAATGGTTGTTGCGTTTTCTATTGATATTTCTTTTGATTTGAATCCCATATAGGAAAATAAAACTGTTTTAGCATTTGCCGGAAGTGTAAGTGAATAAACTCCCGCCGTGTTTGTGAGAGTGCCGATAGAAAAACCTTTTACCCAAACTGAAGCCCCTAAAATTGACTCCCCTTTTTCATCGGTAACCCTACCTGTAATTTTTTTAACTCCGGCTTGATCTGAATTTTGAGAGGTCTGTTGAGATTTATTGATCTGCGAATAGGAGTTGATAGATAAAGATACCATTCCGACAAAAATCAGCATACTGAGTATCCGATTTTTAAATAGAAATACATTCAACTTATTCCTATTGTAGAAAGAGTGAATAATTTGATTTTTTGTCATACATTAGATTGTTTAGAAGTAAGTGATTTCGATAAAGTTATTTAAAGTAGCTTTATCAATATTTAATAAAATAAGCTTAGTTTTTCAATTAAGGATATTAATTTACTAAGCTATTTTCCCAATTCAAAATCGAGGAAATTTTTCTTTAGTTTAAAATTCTTTTCCATAAAGTGCCATCATGAAAAATGAGTTCTTTTGAGGTGCTATTAAAAACCATTAACCCTGCTATAGGGTGTAATGCATCTATTTGAAGCTGTGTCATACTAACAACTCCTTCTGTCGTTTTAGATTGAAGGGCATATGGGACACTTAATAATTGACTGATTCCTGAAATACTGTAGTTAGTACCACCTGTTGGGTCAGTTTCTGTTTTAATAAAATAGATTGAGTTAGCCCAAGCTATAGTACTAAAACCTACGCTGCCACCAATTTCAATATTAACTAAACCAAAGGCATTGGTAATAGGCGTTTGGGTTTCAGTGTAAACTGCTGTGCCAGTTACCGAATCTTTAAGAATGCTTATTTTCAATCCTATCTGTTTGTTGATTACTAGGCCATAGCTAATATTGCGAACTACTGCCTGATAGCTTAATTTTTGTGGTGTTTGAGCACTTACCAATTGCAACAGGAAAAGGTTTATTACTAAAAATACGATTACGATAAGTCTGATAGTTTTTTTCATAGATTAATATCTCCTTAGTTTTTCGTAATTTTGAATGTTTTCACTTCTTTGTTTCCTTGTACAATTCTCAGAAAATATGTAGCTGATATCAGACTGCTAATAACAATATTTGTTAAGTACGCTTCAAGTTTTTTGGTCTCAATGAGTTTTCCTTGAATATCAAAAAGCTGATAGTACATTGATTGGATACTGAGATCAATAGAATCATCAACCTTTAACTGAACAACAGTGGTTACTGGATTTGGAAAAGCAGAACAAATTAGGCTTATATCTTTGGCTTCTTTAAGCCCTGTTATTGTGGAAATTTCGAAGGGTTGTTGTACTCCTTGTGCCACAGAACCATCTGTTCCTATATTGGTGGTATAAAAAACCTGCCCTATCGAGTAACTAACAAAGCCACCACTGCCAATCGCATTACCTCCTGTTGAGGGGATTACTACCTGTGCTTGAAGTCCTGTCACACCAAAAATTGCAATTAGCAGTGCTTTAATTTTAAATTTTTCAAAATTCATTCTGAGTCCATATTTTAATTGGTTATTGCTTATTTGAGAAGGTTATATTAAAAATTAATCTAAAGAACTATTCTAAAATTTTATCAAAAAGACCTTATTGCCCGAGCTGGATACAAAGTATCTTTATTATTACCTACGGTCAGTACACCATCAGACCATCTCACTGCTAAAGCTTTTCCATAGGTAGGATCTCCGGTAGTTTCGCTGGAAGTCCAATACCTTGTAGCAACATTCATACCTGCATAGATAGCTATATTCGCATATAGCAATTTCAATTCGTCAGCACTTGGCAGGTACCAATCGCTGTAACCACCTGATACTAAATCAGCACAAGCTTCAGCTGCATAACTGCCAGCTCCTTGACTTGCAATAATGGCATTTGTATTTGCATTTCCACTGCCTATTGCAGTGGCTGTTGCGCCAGTAGAGATATAGGTAGGACCTACAGACCATTTGATAGCAGGAATATCGGTTTGTGCCGCAATTAAGCCGTGCTGACCTGTTGCATCTATGTAGAATATAGTGCCTCCCTGATAACTCTGACCAATTGAAAGTACTCCTGAGCTAATACTTTGAGTAATAATATTTTTCAATGCAGTACCGTTATAGTAAATAAGATTTTTAGTTGAATTATTATAAACAATTAATCCGACATTAGGCGTTAAGGTATCCACTTGTGATTGTGTCAAACTTACAAAGCATTCCGAAGTCTTTGCCTGTAATGAATACGGGACACTTAATAATTGACTGATTCCTGTAATGCTGTAGTTAATTCCACCGGTTGGATCGGTTTCAGTTTTAATAAAATAGGTATTGTTGGCCCAGTCAATAGTGCTAAAACCTACACCTGCTCCAATTTCGACGTTTACTAAACCAAAAGCATTGGTAGTTGGTGTTTGGATTTCTGTGTACACGGGTGTACCAGTTGCTG
>Ga0265297_10007676_pt1 | contig 14817 bp, 31 predicted proteins | sample Munlanlwell13791_FD_192502 | JGI IMG/M metagenome (GOLD analysis project Ga0265297, IMG submission 192502) | Leachate microbial communities from a municipal landfill in Southern Ontario, Canada - Leachate well 137-91 | ecosystem: Engineered > Solid waste > Landfill > Unclassified | place... | reverse complement strand
GGTTGTCTAAGATTTATTAATATGTTGTGAGGCCCCTGGTTGCCTGAATTTACGAGTATTTGGGAAGGTATAGTAAGGTAGTTAGGAAAGGTTTGAGGAGGTTTTGCGAGGGGTTATAGGGGTTTTGGGGGTATTTTAAAATTGTAAAGCATCAAAATACTATTAAACCAAAGGTGGTCGGTTCTTCATAGATTGTATCATTAGGCTATATGCATCACTAATATATTCGCTATACTCTGCTCCCTCGCGATTTAATATTTCTAGAGAAAGCTGAGTAATCATATCTGGTTTTGTATCCCTATCTATTACAGCAACGGCAAGTTCTATTAACTCTCTTTTTATATTAAGCAGTTCTGCTTCTGCCTTTTCAGCGCGTTTTATATATTCTGTTGGATCACAAATATAATATATAATTATTCTAAATTCTTTCTATGGAGTCTACCAATGCAGATAATACTCTTTTAACTGCTTCTTTGCTATCGCATTCAGAATCTAATAGCCACTTTCCATATTTATAGTAAAATGTATATTCTCCAAATCCTCTACCTTTTTCTGACCAGCTAATAATTAAGCATGGATTGCCTTTTATTTCTGTTTCTGGTTTATTTTCTCCATCAAATATACCAGAATCATATTTACCGTTAAGATATGAAATTTCGGCAGTTGTTGGACAATCATTAAAGAACTTTTTTAGTCTATTATCTTTTTCTATTCGCAAAATTTCAGCTTTCTTTATTGTGCCATCATTTACCTTAATAGCATCACGAATAGCCCACAAACAAAGACATTCAGGATTAATATTCCATACACACTGTGGTTCGTCAGTATTATTCACAAACGCAAAAGAACAAGAACCTGCTTCACCAGTACGTACTGCTACACTTCCGGAAACATCACAGCAGTTTTTCTTTTCGCCCATCTCTATTTCTCCTTAGTATCCTATTGGGTATATCTTTCTTTTTGTTTTTCGCCACTTAAAATTAATATTGACACCAGTGATATTTTTCTTAGTCTGAAGGTACCACCGAATAGCATCTTCAGTATCTTTTTTTACTAATGCAGGTCTATTGACTCCAATGTAGGGATAATCAAGTTCCATAAATGAACCATCGTTTTTCATATATTTATCAAGAATAAAGAAATCTTCATTCGGATTCTTATCTATATAATATTTAATATATCTAAGCCCACACAAATCATCGTTGTCTTCGCCGTATTCTTCAGGCGGTACTGTCCAATTCATTTTAGTAATTCTGGACATACCATTTTCTATTGGCTCTGATTCAATCCATGGTAGTTCTCCGCTATCTACTTTAGCATTAATCTCTGGATTATATTCTTTTTCGGTAGTGTATCAGTTTGAATTTGAGAGGGCATAGAAACCGTAGAATGAATGTTGTATAATAGTTGCATGAGCGATCAAGCAACACAAAAAAAGAGTAAGAAGCGGCCTCGTGATCCTAGCCAACTGGCTTTGGCAATAGTGAACGAAGCTACAGAAGAACAACCAACCTCTGAAACCCTCTCAACGCCTACTGAGAACGATTCAGAGAAGAATCATGCTGCTGTAATTCTTGGACGTTTAGGGGGAATAAAAGGAGGGCCTGCCAGGGCGAAGAAACTGTCTAAGAAGAAGCGTCATGAGATTGCCCAGAAAGCGGCTAAGGCTCGCTGGAAAGGCAAAACTGCCAAGAAACGAAAGTCTTGACGATCCTTTCTACCTGAACGATCCTATCATCCGGGTTCTGAAACCTTCAATGTCGGCTATTAGCTAGACAGCCCTGACCAAGCTGCGACGACAAAGCGGGGAGTAAGACCAAACTAAAAAAGTCCAGTGATTCTGTTGTCACCGTTTCAACGGAGGGGCGGTCTCCTCTGTTTGCTACGGAGGGGGCAGGTAGTTTCACTGGACGCTACCTGCCTTTCTTTTTGGGGCAAGAAAACGGTGGAAACTCATGAGCGTATGGTGTCCGTATTGTGGGGTCTCCGTTAACCCGTATCGACAAGAGTATAACAAACCTACAGAAGTGACTGAATTCCGACCCCGGTTTACCACTAGAGGGGTTCAATCTGTTGAAACAGGCACCAGAACAAAATGGACCAGAGAAACAAGTTACATATGTAAAAATTGTGGAGAAGAACTTCCTGATTTGGGGGCGGCTACTTATGAAGATTATCAAAGGAGGAAATCCGGACGCCTAAGAACAAAACTGGTGATGATACCTGTAGGAATATCTCTATTTTTTGCCTGTATGGTCTGCTTTTATTCTGTTTTTATTTGTTGGGTTACGGCTCTGGGGTCAATCTGGATCACAAGTATAGTTACAAAAGCGATCCTTCAAGAGAAACCGAAAGCCGTTTGGATTATCCTTGGTGTGGGCGTAGGAGTTCCAATGATTCTAGCGGCCATTTTTCATAGAGATCCTTCTTTCGAGGAAAGGCCTTCACGTCTCAGTGGCAACGCTACAGAACAGCCAGACGCCTCAGAGTCAACGCAAGAAGAGGAAGAATCATACAATTTGTGTGGAGGTGAAGCAGACAATTCAGCCTTTGTGTTCCCTTCTAACTGGGAAGAATACTCTTGCAAAAACGAATTCGATGTTACCAATAGTATATGGAGCCAGTGTTTACCTCGAAAAATATATGCACTGAAAGCAGGTTCAGGTTGCCCCGGAGAAAGCAAGTGTTGTCCGCCATAGCAGTGACTTTGATAATCCACACCTCGTTCTAGCATAAACAAAAATGTTGATGTTTCGTTTTATGATAGATGAATACTGTTGACAGCAACACAATTTTTTCATATGCTCGGTGTTAGACGGAGGTTTTACATGACAAAAAGTTTTACACTCGAAGACGTTGACAAGTGGATTTGCTCTTTGCAGGCGCAGATTGATGAGTTGCAAACACAGCTCGTCGGCCTTCAGACAATACAAAAACAACTATTGCTCGATTCCTTGCCTTCTTTACCGCCCTTATCTACAGAGAGTGCTACCGTTAAACCTATTGATATTGGTGGTTCAGGCACACTTTTAGATATTTGCTTGGCTACTCTGCGCAGCACCCCCGGGGTTTGGTACACTACTACCAAACTTGCAGAGAAAATTGTTGATCTGGGTCTTAGAAATGAGGGGAAAGCATCTCTAGCCCCTAAGATCACAACATCTCTAAAAAAATATAGGACTACCCCCCCTAAGGGGTTTGAGGTTAAACAAGAAGAGAATAAGTATTTGTTCAGGGCAAAATATGAATGATTTTGATATGTTGAAATAAAAAACCCGAGTGTTGCCACACTCGGGCTAGTACGGGTGCGTACTATACTCGCAAGATGTATCGAGTATAGATCTTTGCTGCGCACCTGTCAAGAAAAATCGCCACGCAAAGGGCACTTTCCACAAAATAATTTGTGGTGAAAGGCATAGGTGCGTCATGAAGAGGAAAAACTTTCGCTTTAAAATGAAGGTTTCTCTGTTCGGTTTGACTCTTGAAGTCGAAGTAGTGTAGTCGTCCCGAACACACCCTGTTTCGTAGTGTTTTGGGTCACTTAGACCAAGTGAAAGGGTAAGCTTGGTCTACTTTTTTTACCAAACTGATCTTTTATGCTTGACCAGTTAAGCGTATTGTAGCATATTATAATCATGAACAGGTTAACAAAACAAAAACAGATTCAAATCGTTTCCGCCCTTGTTGAGGGGTGCTCGATGCGCGCTGTTTCAAGGATGGTTGATGTCAGCATTAATACTGTCGTCAAACTCCTCAGAGATATTGGAAAAGCTTGTGATGCCTATCAGAATGAGAAGCTGACAAACCTTTCTTGTAAGCGTGTTCAAGTCGATGAGATCTGGTCATTCTGTTACTCCAAACAGAAGAATGTCCCGAAAGAACATGTTGGTAAGTTTGGGTATGGTGACGTTTGGACCTGGACTGCTATTTGCGCGGATACAAAGCTTGTTCCGTGCTGGCATGTTGGAAGGAGATCTGCCGAAGACGCCGCATTGTTTATATCTGACCTCCACTCTAGGTTGAAGGACCGCATTCAGCTTACCAGTGACGGGCTTCATACCTATCTGAACGCCGTCGAAGAGAGTTTTGGGTGTGATATAGACTATGCGATGCTTGTGAAACTCTACGGATCAGCAGACCACAGTGGTGAAAGAAGATATAGCCCGGCTGAATATGCAGGAAGCGAAACAAAGGTCGTTTGTGGGTTCCCTAACCCTGATAACATCTCTACCAGTTTCGTTGAAAGGCAGAACCTTACCATGCGTATGAGCATGAGACGCTTCACAAGGCTTACCAATGGCTTCTCAAAGAAGGTTGAGAATCATATGGATGCTATCTCGCTACACTTCATGAACTACAATTTCTGCCGCATTCATAAGACCCTCAGAGTCACGCCAGCCATGGAAGCAGGTGTTTCCGATCATCCTTGGACTGTTGAGGAGATGATTGAATTGATGGAATGCTAACGATCAATCGGCAGACAAACTTCTTTCTTGATATGTTCAGAGATTTCCCTTTCCCCCCATTTTGCAGAAAAAACAGCTATTTCCTGTTCTTCATCAATCATGGCCGTTTCATCATTTAATGCCATATCGTTGTAGGGGGGAGACATTTTCAGCCATGAACAATCTTGCGATCCCCATGCTTCCGTATCTTTATTCCAATGCATTATATGCCACCCTTATTTCTCCCAAATTTGGAGTATTTCCTTTTTCAATTTGAATAGCGTTATCCATAAAGTCAATACTGTAAAATGGTTCAGAATCATAATGAGGTTTATTATACCACTCTGGTTGTCGGAAAATTAAAGACACTGAAGATTATTTCGATGGGTCTTCTCAACTCCTCTCAAATTCAAACTGATACACTACCTCTTTTTCTGCTTCTTCCTTACGTTTTATGAGGAATTCTTTTAAGCTATTGAATCTTTCTTCAATACCATATGCCCATCTAAGGGTAAGAAATTCTTTTACTTTCTTGCGGCGAATAAAATATGAAATCCATACATCTGACCAGGTAACTGATTCCTGGAATATACTATAGGATTTAAGAGATACCTTTTTAGATCGCTTTTTCATTTATTGACCCATATCTATATTCTGTAAGTTCAGTATTATAAATTTCTCTGAATAACCAGTGTAGTCTGAATAACCTATCGAAACTCATTCTATCTGAGCAATATTCTGCATCGTCAGAAAACTTTTCAAATAGTTCTTTATACTTATTTTTAAGATGTTTATACTCTGGATTATTTTCAATCCAGAACATTTTTGAATTTGACATCTCAAAATCCCAAAAAAGAGATTTAGTAAGACTTTTATTAAAATCTTTATTTAGATGCTTTAGTGTATATTCAAAACAAGCAAACCACTTTTCTAGGTTTTCGGTAAATCCATCTTCCCAGGAAAAGTTCTCCATATTTTCATAAAATTTCTTCTTACCAATCATTAGTATTCCACTTTTATTCCAGACCATAAACCGCAAATGCTATCGCCAGTACGTTGTTCGTTAAGTCTTGAACAACTCGGATCACACTCAGCATCATAGTGATAACAATTGCCACAGCACCGTAGATCGGCATTCTGTGTGCAAAGATCAATTACTTGTTTTTCAAGTTCATCGATTCGATATTTCAACCCTTCGACCTTTGCTTTATGGTACTCAATCTTACACTCCTCAAGAAATTCAGGAGTGAACGTTTCTTTCAAAAAAGAATCTAATGAGTTTTTATCTGCCATGATTATTTTCCTTGTGTCATCGTTGTCGTCATCGCTTCACCTCAGGCACCACCAGCACCCTTTGTCGCCAGAACACACCCGATTGGCACACCATACCCTTGATGCCCATCCGGCATAATTGCGACATGATCAAACACAAACGGAAGCCCGGAAACAGCAACCGCCTGTTTCATCGCACCGTCTTCCAAATCCTTCGCCCATGATTTTACCTTAACCGACTCAGACATCTTGCCACCTCCATCGTCAACATCAACTATTCACTACAGAACTTTACACTCTTTCATCTCGTAGTTATGAAAATCCGAAAAATCTGTCTTCCCAATCTCATGAGCAAGATTAACAATCGCCTCCTGTTCAGTACGACCCTCTCCAATGAACGGAAGAGAATGCAGCGTCGTCTTGGCAGTATATTTCTCCCCATACATACCGACCTTCGTTCTCTCAATAATCAACGACGAAACCAAAGTATGTTCCACCAATGGATCGTCTTCTTCGTTCAAACTCTTCTCTGTTAAATCGCGCAATGCATTGGCTACAGCCTCGACAACAGGATCCTTCTTTCCATCATTTTCCATCTTGTTCACCCCATCCTTGTTTTTATCTTCAGCACGCCTAGTCACAATCATCCTCAAACCAAGAGGAACCAACATCTCGCCAATATGTTCATAAAGCTGGCTCATCAACATCCACTCGTTTTTCGTCGGGAAAAAGTTTGTTCTCCCATGGAACCAATCAATTTCAGCCAACTCCTGATCATCGTCTGCCTCTAACAACAAATATCGTTTCATCTTTCCGCCTTCCTTTCTTTCATCTCCGCATCTCGAAACTGCATGAACTTCGCCAGTGCATCGCAACAACACGCAGAAAAGACAGCATTCGATTCCGGATTGAAAACATGATTGCGGTGCTTTGCTTCCCATTCGACATACCCGAGAACATCATTTCCATCCTCGGAAACAATCGTCCAAACCTCCGGGTTGCATCCAAGTGGTTCTGCCACCATATACTTGCCCACTCGAATCTGTTTTGACTTGTTCATCTACCAGCCCAATCCTTGCAATGGTCAAACTCGTCTTTCTTTAGATTATGTTTCACACACCCTGTCTGTCCGGCTTTGTTCTTACCAAACCAAATACAATGAGAACGAATCTGGTAACTTGGTTCAGGAACAATAGGATTTAACTTATTAGGATTTAGCTCATGTATATTATCAGACATCTTAATTCTCCTTGTGCTTTTCAAGCAACGTCATGAAGTTCTGCCACCCGGCTTCACACCACTTGTTCACAACATCGTCCGTGATTTTCAAAGCAATGAACTCCGTTATCTGGCTCTTCCGCTCGCTGACCTCTGCTGCAATGAATTTCGCGATAATCAACTCAACTTCCTTGCGAACTGCGTCCTCAAGGATAGAAGACCTCTTATACCCGTTTGCGTAAGTTCCTTCTATCTTCTGATTCAGAATATCCGAAATGACTCTGTTCAAAGTCTCCCCAATGCTTGAATCGACAACCGCCTGAACAACAGCCCTTTGAATGTCTTCTGGGCTGATGTTAATTTTGATTTCTCCTGACATCTCATTCTCCTTTTCTTAGTTACTTCCGATTCTTACGTCTGGCCGCTCTAGCTGCTTTGTTTCGAATCCGATTGCGCGCTTTTTTCTTCCGTTCTGCTTCTAGCTTCAACCCAGCTCTGGTAACGGTCACTTTCTGACCAGACGGCAGATGAAACGACTCACCTTCTTTATGAATCTTTACTTCAGATTGATGTTCTCTAACCTCTATCTCAGCCAACTTTTCCATTTCCTCTTTGCTGCCCGTGGCCAACACTACATCACCATTAGGTCTTCTTGCTTCCATCTTCATTCTCCTTTTCAGATTGAACGTCCACCGGCGTCTAAAGCATCCCATATATGTGCCCATATAATTCCGAACAGAAATGCTGGAACTTTGATAGGCGCAAGAACAATAGCCATCCAGTCAGGATTTCCCGCAACAATGAACATATCCTTAAATTCTTTAAACATATTCTATCTCCTATTTGCTGACCTTTACATACCCAAAGCAGCACTGCGCTACCTGCTGTTTCATAGTTTCCCTTTGTCCCTTTATCTCGGTCAACTCACCAACACATTGAGTCAGACTCATCTCGCATTCCTCAAGCTCATCTGGATTGCAGATAAATTCAGCATTCCGCCGCTCACACTCTATCAACGCATTATCTGCCTGCTCTGCATCCTTGCGCCACGCCAGACTGCAATCATAGTAGTTCGCTTCACACCACTCTATACCAGCTTGTTTAATTTCTGCTTGATTACTTTGCTTATGCTCCCAACGTTCCCAGATAGCAGCAAGCAAACCAATCAACAAAACCATTGCAACCAAAATCAAAATCCATATGATGGTTTTCATTAAACCGTATCTATCTGTCATTTCATCATAAATCCTTTCTCAATGTTCCATGCACAAAGAAGAATGTAGTGGATGATGTTTGCCCACCGCTCACGTTCTTCATCCGTGAAAGCCCATTCCCAACAGGAATATGGATTTTTGAAACCACTATTACATGATTTCAACGGACAAGCCACACAGTCACCATTGTCTTTTATGATAAACCAACTGCAACATCCACATGAATCAGTACACTCTTTGTTTGCTGATGCTCCCTGCATCTTGCCCCTTGACGGATGCCACTTTGCGAGTGACATCTCAATTGCCTCCAGAGGCGATTTTGGATTCAACTCTTCAAGCCCATTCACCAACGCTATCAACCTTTTCAGCTTCGACTTTGATAGTGGTTCTTTGACAAACTTTTTAGTTTTCATAGTTTTCTTTCCAACATTCACTATATGCTTGCATGCAATCTTCTAATACATCGTGATATTCACGAAGCATACTCTGGTATTCATAAATTATAAGATCGCAAGAAGAAATGTCATAAGATTTGGTAAATACAGATGATGATTTGCTTTTATTGTTATAAGAACCCACTATACAGCCAACAAAAAATGACAGAATTATAAGAATAATAAAAATAATTAGTGAATTTTTACTCATTTTTATTTAGATTTAGATGCTGTAGTTGAAGTCACGAATAATTTTCCTATTCCATTACAAACATTGCAAGGAACCCACTTTGTAAAGGCCTCATAATATATGCCTTGCTCATTTTTATATCTATAAGTAATAGGCTTATAACACCACCCCTTACAGTATGTACAGATTTCAGTCATAAGTTTTTCTCACAACAATTTACGATTTGTTCTTCTGATACTGGTTTATAATCCCAGACATCTACTCCTACATTAATAATAGTTCTTCCCTTTTCAGCGGGCAATACTTTTCCAAATGCATTATGAACATGCCCACAAAGAATAAGAGAATTTTCTGGACAGGCTACTGCTAATGCAGGATCATGTACTAGAATCCAATTATTCCATACGAAATAGGGATAATGTACTGAATTAAATCCGATATCAATATAGTCTGATGGTTTAAGTTTGTCATGGTTACCGCAAATTAAATGTTTCTTTCCCTTCATTCTGGAAAGCATTGCGGCTAATTTCGTGCTTTGATCAGAATTCATTAGGGTCAAATCACCCAAGATATATACTTCATCTTTTTCACCAACAACTGAATTCCAGTTATCAATTAATCCTTTGTTCATTGCTTCAGCCTTTTTCCAGGGCCGATTACAATATTCAATAATATTTTGATGACTAAAATGTAAATCGGCAGTAAAAAAGACATTTTCTGACATAGAATTTACTCCATTTCTCTGGATAGAAGAAATGTGGTTTATGTACTTAGACGATCTGATAATTTCATTCATCTTCTGTTACTATATTCTCTTTCTTACTTTAATGATTCCATGATCTATGATAGAATCAACTATCTAATTATATCCATAGAAGCTGTCTGATTTATTAAGACGCTCTTCCTTTGAGACTACTCTGGCTGTAATATTAGCTCTCCAGCCATCGTCCCATGAATACAACCAATCTTTTGGTCCTAATTTGATATTTAATTCTATACATTTTTTATCTGTAAGATTTCTTACGATTGTAAATTATCATTTTCTCCACTCCAACCTCCGTTTTTCCAGCCGTATGAGTTGTTCATCTGTCCAGTTAGACAACTTGCTAGGTATTTCTGTGCAATGCCTTAACACAAGCCTCTCAAGAACCTGTCGCTTGTATTTTGCATCCAATTACAGCGTAGCCAAACGATACAACGAACGATACCAACCACCAGATTCCGGGAAATACGTTCCATCATGAGAAAACTCTCGCGGAATCAAAAGCCCACCGCCACCGATCTCCGTTTTCTTTGGAGTCACCCGAGTTACAACAAGCCGAATCAACCCACCGAATTGACGGTCTTCATAAACAACATCACCTACGTTTAACGTCTTCAATTCTCCTCTTCCGACTTTTCGGATCTTGCTTTCCACACCAAACCAAGATCCACGGCAGCTTTTTTTGTAAGTTTTTTTTTCATTATTATTATCCCCTTGTTTAATTGTTTTCTCTTATCTTGAGAATAAGACTATCAGAAATTTAAGTTAATGTCAAGAAAAAAGGAGTGGTTTTAGTAAAAAAATTACTTACCGAGGAGAAATTTCTTTTCTTTTACCGGATTAATGACCGGTAAAACAATTGTCAACAGGCCATCTTTCAAAGTAACTTCTGAATTTTTCAAATCAATTTTTTCAGACACTGGAAATTTCCACTGGAAATTTGATAGGAATTTAGGGAGGATAGTGTTCTCCTGGCTTTCTTTAATATTCGACCCTTTAATAAAAAGGGTATTATCCTCATACCAAACTTTTACATCTTCTTCTTTGAACCCCGCCAATGCTGCTTGTAGGATCACTTTCTCGACCCCACCCCCACTTTTAACAATATTTGTATCAAGTGGAGGTTTAACTTCTTTTGGGAAGTTATAAAACAGATTGTTAAAAAGGGAATCGAATTCGTGAAATAAACTGTAAACCATCTTACTACTCCTTATGTTAGTCGCCAACATCATTTGGCAAGGTTGAAGAATTATTCTTCAACCGATTCATATTTACAGAAGTAATAATGGATCTTTAAATGTCAAGAAAAAAAATCAACAAATAAACATTTTTCTAATTCCCTCGATAATCTTTTTTGGGAGTGTCAGTGCTTTTGAATATACACCTGTCTGAATCTGCAGGAAAACATCACTAAAAATGATTTGAACGAGTTCATTTTTATTCATACTTTGATGACTTTTCCTGATAGGAAGTCGTCTGACACGATTACCACCAGACTCATAGAGTTCTTCAATAAACTCATTAATGATATAATTTTTTGAGATCATTTTAACAAATTCATCATTAGGGGAACAGCAACTCATTGAGTACCACAGTTCTCCTGTATTTTTATTAAGAAAAAAACCTACAATAGTTCTATAACCAAACGCATTAAATCTGCTGGATTCTACCCATCCGACTTTGTTTTCCTTGATAAAGGGAGTTGAATTCCTTTCCCAACAAGATCTTGCGTTATTCATACGGGTCTGTGCTTTTTCCCTCAGAATTTCTTTCTTCTCCCTGGACTCTATTACAGACTGCTCTGCTTTTTTCAATTTTTCTGGAGGACAATCAATCAAAAAATCCATGCTTTTTTCCATTTTCTTACCTTTCTTATCTTGCAAAATCATAGTTATATCGTTGTTTAATCCAATTTTTATTGGAATAGTCAATGAGAGGAAGCCCAAGAAGAAGCCTGTAATTATCACAAAGATATTTATGGCTGCAATAGCAAACCCCTACAGAGTGATCACAAACACCAAAGCCCTCCAAATCTTCTTCCAGGGTGAAAAGAGTTTCTTTGTACACTTTTTCCAATGCTTCTTCTGTCATCTTTCGTTTTTCATTCATTTTGATTATCTCCGTTCAAGTATCCTTGATTGATACAATCCTTGAGAAACTCACCATAGGTAAACCAAGTTCCATGGAAATGAACAAAATCTTCATTTCCCGGAGGGTCAAATGTGTCTGACATAATCTTCATTGTACAAAAAGGTACACCGTGCGTTTGTCTAGAGAAACATACACCCACCGGTGCATAAAACGCATAAATTTCAACATCATATTCGTTTTCTTTTGCAAACTCAACATACTTACCATATTCCCACTTTTTGATGTTTGTATTGTCAACAACTACAATCTCAACACCCTCTTTAATTGCTTTTTCAAAACGATTCCAGCAAAAGATATGTACCTGTTTTGTTTCTTCTTTCTTATAGACATACTCACCAGCAACAATCCTGAAATCATCAGCAGAGCAATATGCGAAGTTTCCATTAAGCAGTGTTTTTGCAAATGTTGTTTTACCAGATCCTGGAACGCCCCGCATAATATAACACTTTTTCATTTCGTCCTCCTAATTGTCTCTAATTCACTTGCGATTTTTTCTAATGCTCTTGCTTGACGTTCTTCAGATTTTGCAATGGCGTCAAAAGTCATATCCCTACTATCTGCACATACTGAAGAGGGTTTAGCATAGTCGCAAATCAATATTAAAAACAGAATAGCAAGAATTATTTTTGTAGTTGTTGTCATTTACTTGTGGGAGCCTCTCCTAGAATTTTGGTTACAATGAGAAATCTTCGAGCTTGTGCTACAGAAAAAACAGATGGGTGCTCTCTCATTAAGAATGAAATCAAACTATTTTGATCTACTTCTCCTGTTGCAAGAATATGATCTTTAATAGATTTTTTAATTTCTTCAATTCTTTTCATTTCTTCTCAACCTTTCTGAGAAGAGAATAGCAAAAAATTAAGTTAATGTCAAGAGAAATTAATAAAATTTTAGTCTTTCCAAACAGATTTGATAATATTTTTCTTCAATTTCAATTCCTATAAATTGTCTTTCTAGTTTTTTTGCTGCAATCAGGGTTGAGCCTGATCCTGCGCAGTTATCCAGGATTAAATCACCTGGTTTACTGTATGTTTTTATAAAATACTCACATAATTCTATAGGTTTTTGCGTTGGATGAACTCTTTTATTATCAGGAGAGAATACTTGAACACTTCTTGGAAATCTGTCTGTATTACCACCTCCACTGATGGGGATAGAAACTTTTCCATATGTTTCAAGTTTATTATGAACTTCTACTTTTTTGGTATAGGTATTGATTGGTTTATGATTTTGAGTTTTTTGAGGATTATAAAACGGAAGCTCTTTATAAAAGACAAGTATATTTTCATGGGCTTTCATTGGCATTTTATATGCATTGAAAAATCCTGTCGATCTTGTTTTTTCCCAAACCCATTTATACCTCAAATTGATAAATTAGAACACCCTAAAACTTTATCAAAGGGTGTTTGAGCAAACAAAAGGATAGGGCATGAAGATTTACAAATTCTATCATATAAACACCAGAGTTTATCTAAAGGAATTTGTTTATCCCATTTATTACCTGTTGTTCCATATGGAAGATCGCACAAAACCATATCAACACTGTTATTTGGTATATCTTCCATTAAGGTTAAGCAATCACCTAACAGAACATCCTGGATAAAATTGTCTTTCATTTTAGCACAAGTTTCTTATATGCTAAATATATGAGTAGTAAACCATTCATGAAGTAGTTTATATGCAGTGGCCACTGAATTATAGAGGTTTCAACATTCTGCAAAATAACATAAAGCCACATGAACACTTCACCGAGAATCCAAAGAATGATAAATGATAATGAAATAGATTTAGTATCTTGTGTTTTCCATACCTGTACAACTTGAGGTATTGCACAGATTGAGAAAAAAAGAGCACCAAGAAACCCAAAAAGGTTAAGTATCATCCATACAGTGTATTATAATAAGATATTTTTGTCAACAATTTTGTTGATTTTAAAATCATAAATGTTATTCTATAAAATTAATGAGGAAATTATGACTATACCAATAATTACAGTGGCTTTGGAAACCCCTTTTGCGGGGGATGTAAAAGAAAACATAGATTTCGCAAGAGCCTGTATGAAGGATTGTTTATTAAGAGGGGAGGCTCCATTTGCCAGCCACCTACTTTACACTCAAGTGTTAGACGATACAAATTCAGAAGAACGCAAACTTGGAATGGAGATGGGTAAAGTAATTGAAGCTGGACTAGATAAATCTGTTGTTTATACAGATTTAGGTATTAGTGAAGGCATGGCATGGGGTATTCAAAAAGCAAAAGAAGCCGGTCGCCCTGTTGAATACCGTACTTTAAAAAAGTAGCCCAATATTTTACGTATACACTACCTTTTGTAGTATACTAATCAAATGTTACCTAAGATTCAACCGGAGGGGTGGGTGCGTCTTGCTAAAATTGAAAAGCAAGAGGCTTAGTACGACTATTATCGGTTAAAAGATTTTTGGACAGACACGGATGCTGAGGTTGTTGAAAACAGGTTGAAGGAAATTGGTATTGATACATCTGAAATGTGGTTTGAGCAACAGGCTCTTAATCAACCAATTTTTGTAGAAAATAAGGATTACCGCTCAAGCGGATACATTATAGATTACATTAAAGCAATCAAAAATTCTGAAACTGAGCAAGATTTTTGGGCTTATTTACTGAAAACAGAACATGCTGAATTAAAATAGTTCAAAGAAGTTTAAAAATACTACTAAGTTTGTAGTACAATTCTAATAAATTGGTAAAAACCATTCAATTTCAAGGAGTTTAATAAGGGATCTTTATATTTCAAATTTAACAGCTACTAACATCTCCGTAGAAGGTGATGAAGGTATTCCAAAGATTTCTATTCCTGCTATTCCTGGAGGCTCCGTTGCGGTAGTCGATTCAGGTGAGGTAGTTGGAAACACGCTGCTTTGTGCAGGCTTGTCTTCATTAATTACTAGCTCTAAAATTAGTGTAAATGTTGGATCAGTAGGCGGTACTGCTGTAAGTGCTGCAGCTATGCTTAGCTATTCTGATGGTACTTTCTTTGATACTAATAGTGATGGTGTATTAGATCACGCTGCATTAACAAATAACCCACACACCGTAACGAAGACTCAAGTAGGTTTATCTAACGTTACCAATGATGCGCAGCTAAAACGTG
>Ga0265297_10007674_pt1 | contig 14820 bp, 14 predicted proteins | sample Munlanlwell13791_FD_192502 | JGI IMG/M metagenome (GOLD analysis project Ga0265297, IMG submission 192502) | Leachate microbial communities from a municipal landfill in Southern Ontario, Canada - Leachate well 137-91 | ecosystem: Engineered > Solid waste > Landfill > Unclassified | place... | reverse complement strand
GCGCTCAACTGATGGCGTATTTCGCCGTCAAGGAGATTACGGCGATGTTATTGATGGGTTCAACCATTGATCGCATTGCCGATGCTCTCTATAGCCGTTGTCTTGGATACCTTCATGCGATTGCTTCGCTGACTAGCGCCGGCAATCCGCAAGAAGCCGTATCATTCGTTTCAAACTATCTTTGTTGCACGATTGTCGGTTTTGTCATGGATGACGAGTCGGCTGTTATTTTTTCAGCCGGCGACGGCGTTATTATGATCGACGACCGGATTAATCGGATCAACCAAGACGATCGCCCGAGTTATTTGGGATTATCGTTGGTCGATTCCCGTTTTTTAAAGCTCGACGGAGTCGAGTTGCCGAAATCCTTTAACATTCAAGAAATCGAACTCGGCCAGATTAATCGGTTTGCTGTTTGCACTGATGGCGTTACTGACGGGATCTTGAAGCAAGTATTCGGTTTGGCCGGCCCGCATAGCGGCCCGCTTGGCTTGCAACGCAAGTTAAGGGTTTTGACTTTGCGTGAAGAACCGGTTGAAGATGATTGCACGGTTATCACCATTGAGCTTAATGAGCCGGAAGCCGACAAATTGGTAATTGAATTGGCCGTCAGCGATGATTGCAAAGAGAAAGAGGTTGAGCGATGAGATACTTGCTCGGCGCTGCCAAGACAAAGATCGATTTGAGCCAAGCTGATGTTATCGGCTCGGGCGGCGAAGCGGTTATTTACAATGATCCGACCGACCCGGGTAAAGCCATTAAGGTTTACCATGACCCAACGGCGTTGCGCAGCCAGAAGCTTAGTCATTTTTTTCAGCGTCGATTGAATTTGCCCGGTAGTGTCATTGTTCCGCGGCAGCCGCTCTATGCGACTCGCGGGACTGCTATCGTCGGTTTCCAAATGGACAAATTGCCGGGCAATTTCACTCCGCTGGCCATGCTGATGCGGTCTGACTTCTGTAATGCCCATGGCATCACTACTAAGTTCAAAGCGATTGTCTGTTTGAGCTTATTGCGCGGCATCCATATCGTCCATCAGAATCCTGGAGTCAATGTCGGCGACGTTAATGATCAGAATGAAATTATTGTCGATCTTTCGACCGGCGAAGTTTATTGGATCGATATTGATTCTTGGCAGATTGATCAGTTTCCTTGCATGGTCGGGACGGAAGATTATATCTCGCCCGATCTTTATAACCAGGATTTGTCGAAAAAGCCGTGTTTCGCAAATAAAGATGACTTTTACGCCTATTCCGTGTTAGCTTTCCGTATTTTGTTGATGGTCCATCCTTTTAGCAGCGGTATTCATCTGAGGTTCCGCTCCTTGTTCGATCGTGCCAAAAACGGCATGACCGTTTTGGATCAAGAAGTCCGTTATCCGCGGAAAGCCCAGCCCCGAGAAATCCTTAGTGATGAATTGACGATGACGTTGTTGCAATTTCTTAAGCGGCAACGGTCTGATTCTTTCCCGATCAAGGTTTTGGAAGATTATGTCAATGAATTGATCGAGTGTCCGCAGTGCCATCTTAATTACCCGGCCAGCCGTGATAATTGTCCAGGTTGTGCAGCCAAAACAGTCAAAGCGGCAAAAATAGCCGCTAAGATTGCCGGTTGCGCTTGCGAGATTATTTTGGAAACATCCGGACGCCTGCTTTGGCATCAGTTAGCTGGAGGTGACATCTGTCTGTTGGCCGATGAGGGCGGTTTGACGGTTTTTTACCGCAAGTTGCCGGGTCAGCCGATCCGTCGCGTTGAGTTGTTTAAGACACTGCCCGATGCCCGTTACGTTATTTTTGATAACACCTTGGTCGTTTGCGCGGATCCCGGCTCGACTGATCCGGAATTGTTGCTGATTGAAATCGACAGCGGCCGAATTCGCGGCCTTGGCAAGTCAGCGACTAATTGTTACAGCGGCGGTTCGGCCGTTTTTGGCAGTTCCGGCCGGCGTTTATACCGTTTGGCCGGGTCTTCTCTGCTTTCCGGTTCGCTCTTTGGTGATTCGCTGGCTGATCGGCAAGTGATGGAAGTGATTCCGAATCAGACCAAGTTTTTTGTGGCAAATAATCAGGAATTAACCGATCGCCAAGAGGTTGTTTTCGGCGCTCAGCGTATCTTGGGGGACTTGCTTTGGTTTCTGGCCGTTGGCGATACTGACGGCCGGCAATATGTCCACCACAATCTTAACTTGCCAGAAATGGAAACTGGCGAGGCTATGATCGATGCGTCGATCCGTTTCGGCGTTAAGTCAGTTTTGGTTTTGCGTCATACTCGCCAGCACGGCATTAATTACGTGCGGCGGGATATTGTCAGGATCACTGATGCCCAGTTAATTAGCAGTGACAAGATTAAAGTTGTTGATGCGTTGCTTTATGATGAAATACATGGCAAGGGTTTTACCGATCATCAAGTTCTGCATGCGACTGAAGATGGAATAGCGATGGAGGACTTAACTGGCGGCCGATCGGTTATTTTGCCGGGAACCGACAATTATGTTTCTGGCGGTGAAAAATTGATTCGTTTCGGCAATGGTATTTTGGTTGTGACCGGGGATCGGGTTTTTTGCCTGAAGCCGGAAAATAAATAATACTGTTTCAACCTTAACGGACAAAAGGAGCTGCTACTCATGGCAAAAGGCACTATTGTTGCGCAATACGCTGAAGCATTTCGACGCGGTTATTTAGGGGAGGAGGCCAAAGTTGAAGGAGTATTGGGCCGCATTATCCGAGGCAAGCGTGCGGAGGATTTCGAAACCTTGACCGATGATTCGACTCGCAGACTTATTCTGCTGACCGATCCGCTGGCGCTCCGCGCCATGATCGGCGTGCCGGCTTTTGATCTTTTGCTGCGCGTCGGTTGGGATCATCCTTATGCCGTCAGTAAGATCAGGGATGGCTATAAGGTCAAATTGGTCGTTTTCGCCGAGGGCGGCAATGCCTTGCTTTGCACTTGGGATAATATGATTCATTTGGTTGGCAAGGCCTATCCGGAGATTGATCAGAAACTTCGGCGCTGGCTGCCTGAACTTAAGAAGCTTGATTTCAAGAAGTTTGACCAGATCGAATTGGCCTACGGCTGTGATATGTCGTCGATTGATCACGACGGTCCGAGCAATCCGCAGTATATGACTGTTGAACGCTATAAGACGGCGGCTGATACGTTGGTTAATGCTCGAGCTTTTCTGTATTTTGCCATTCATTTGCGCGAACTTTTCGCCGGTGATGGCAGTACGCGGGACTCACTCGGCAATGTCGGTGTTAAGGAATATATGGCGCTTAATTGCCCGATCAGCGAGCTTAAGGATGCCGAGCTTATTGATTTGGAACCGGAATTGCCGGCGGCAGATCGCTTGACTTTCAAGAAGCGAGCGCCCGGTCCACGTATCGGTTTTCCCAGTTTTTACAATCCCGATGATGTCGGCAAGCGCTATAAACCGCGTTGGGATTGGGTAGAGGAAGATGCCAAGTGGGCGAATCTTCGACCAGTCAGTCAAGATCGAGGCATTAAGCGGCTGCTTGTCGGCATTGACGAACAGGATAGTTTCATCATGCCGGAAATCAGACTGGCGAATGGTTCTGTCATCCAGCAAGCGGGCGAATTATTGGTGCCTGGAGCTGTCGACGATTTGCGGCGGTTCATCGAGTTGATTTATATGTATCCGGAAGAATTTTCCGGAGTGCTGTTCTCGATGGATATGCATATTCCTTGGCAGATATTTTTCTCGACTTGGTGGCGCAAGCGCGACCGTTCGATGATCGATCCCATGACTTATCTTACGTACGAAGCGGTAGAAAGAGGCGATTATTATCCGGCTCTTGAAACGTCTTGGTCGCTTGGATATCTCAAACAACTGGGCGCGATGATGATTTGGCGCGACCATTGCATGATTGGCACGCCCGGTTGCGCTTTGATGCCGGCTTTGGCGGAAGCGATCAAATGGCTGGCAGTCGCTCGCCACATTCAGCCCGAATATATGCCCAAGGGAACCATACCTCAAACCGAACACTACGGCATTTTCTGCCCCTGCGTTGAAGTTCCAAAGCCGGGCGGCACGCTTAATACGATTATGCTTGACCGCATCGCCAGTTACGATGAAATTGTTGCGGCCGGAGAAGCCGAAGATTTCTGTGTTAAAGAAAGCATGAAGCAGGCCATTAAGTATTTCGGCGCAAAACATCCGGATGCCCTGGCCAAACTGCGCTTTTTGAGGGATTGCACCAGTATGGTTTTCCCGCAGAATCGTATCGAAGCCGATAATTTTTTGCAGTCGATGGAAGACGACGGAGTGATAATCACCGAGTCGACAAAGTTGTTCAAGCATTAGACGATTGATGTGTTTATTTTTTTAAGGGGATGGCTGGCTCGTCCGGCCATCCCCAATTCATCACAAGGTCAAAAACCGCAAAGGAGCTAGCCAATGACCTCGAAAGCCAGTATTACTGACCTGTTCAAGTCGCCGGATGCCGGTTTGTTGGGTATCGATAAGAAGGCCTCCGATCTTATGATTGCCGGTCTTAACGCCAATACTCTGCCGATGTGTATCGGTACGCCAGTGGAGGAACTGGTTAGCGATGATGTGACTATTATACAATTTTTTATCGATGCTTCGCCGTCGATGGAAGACGTGGCAGATTTGTTCAGGGAAACGTTCAATGAAATCATGATTGAGGGTCTGCGTGGATCTTCCAAGCATACCGCCAATGCCATTGTCGTTGCTGCCATTGCTTTTAGCAGCAATATTTGGCCGATGTTCGGCGGCGGTTTCCATGCCTTGTCTGAGCTAGGCAAGATGACCAAAAAGGAATATGACCCATCAAGGGGCTCGGCTACCAATCTTTATGAGGCCATGATGCAGAGCATTACGGCTGCCAGCGCTTATGCGGCTAATGTTTTGCAGGTTAACGGCACCCCGCCCAAAGTGATCGTTGCCGGTTTGACTGACGGCGGCGACAATTGCAATCGAGCTTCTCGCGATGATGTCAAGACGCTTACCTCAGCCCTCAGCGGAGAGCTTTACAAATTCCCATTGGCGGTTTTCGAAACTTATGACACCGTTGATGGCCAGCAATTGGCTCAAGAGACCGGCTTTGAGGTTTTTGAATTCAAGAAGAAGGCCGGCGAGACGGATGCTGATGTCAGAAAGCGGTTCCGTCATATGATCGGCACGATGTCGAGCAGCATGATTGCTGCGAGCCAAACAAAAATCGGTACAACCTCCAAGAGCGGTTTCTGGACGCCCGGAGCTTAAGACCTAAGTTGTACTTTTTGAATTGAATTTCTGAGATTGTTTTATGGGGAGGGAGATCGTCAATAGTGACGATCTCCTTTCCCGCTTTTTTTTTAAGACAGTTAAAAACCAAAGGAGTAAGCGATGTACGCACTTGATCGTGAACGTTGTAGCACTATTGTTCGAAGGGCAAGGCAATGGCTCTTCACTTATTGCCGCAGAAACGGCATTCACTATCTAGTTGTCCCGAGTTCTGGCGGCCGAGATTCTGCAGTTACTCTGGGGTTGACTAAGGAGGCTTGTGAACTGGCCGCCAAGCATGGATACCAATTGACTTCAATCGGCGTGACCTTGCCCTGTCATACGCCGAAGAAGGTGACGAAGCTCGGGCAATTGGCCATTAGGACTTTTGGGGCTGAAGAATTGGGGCCAGTTGATTTGAGTGTTTATTTTGATTTGCTTACCGAATGTTTCGGCGATGCTTGGACGAGCAAGGATGATTCGCTAGAAGGGGGGATTAAAAGAATCCTTCGGGTTAAGGGCGACCAATCCGGTCTTGCTAATTGGCGATGGAATGCCAGGGTGGCCTCAGGCAATATCAAGGCGCGGTTGCGGATGATCACTGCCTATCACATCGCCAAAATGTTCGGTTCAGCTGTGGTCATGTCCACTGATAATTTGTCGGAATTTTGGATGGCTTTTTGGACGATTTGCGGCGATGTCGGCGACATTGGCTTAATCCAGAATTTGCTCAAGGGCATTGAGGTCGAACCGTTGGCGGTTTATCTCGGCGTACCGAAGCAAATTTTGGCGCAAGCACCGGATGATGGCAATGGTGTTAAGGGAGGTGGTGACGCTGCGCAATTGGGCGCTGTCTATCCGGAGCTTGATCGCATCATGGTTGGACTGATTCAGCAGGGATTCAATATGGATGGCTCAATGAGACAACTTGCCAAACTGCCGATAGTAATGAATTCCGACGTTCAAGTCGTGAGATTGTTGGCAACTCGGGCCATTAAGGGCGCTTATAAGCGCCGCGGTCCGGTTTCACCAACGCGCGTCCAGCTCGGTCTGCCGAGTATTAAGGGTCTTGATCTTGATTAATCGAACATTTTCATTCCGGCTGGGAGAAGGATCTCTCAGCCGGATTTTTAAATTCAGCTAATCAAAAACACCCGGCCGAATTCGGCCGGGTGTTTTAAATAAATTTTTAGGAGACCCTTTCCACATATTCGCCGGTATCGGTATTGATCCGGACAGTGTCGCCTTCTTTGACGAAGAGCGGCACGGCGATGGAGATGCCGGTTTCCAGTTCAGCCAATTTAGTGACCCGGCCTTGGGCGGAATCGCCCCGGACGCCTTCCGGCGCCGAGACGACTTTAAGCTCCACTTTGGGCGCGGCGGAAATCGAGACGGGCTGGCCATTGAAGTATAAGGCGTCGACTTTGTCGCCGTCGCGCAGATAGCCGGCCACATTGCCGATTGTTGCTTGATCGATTTCGAATTGCTCGAAGTCCTTCGGCGACATGAAGTAAAATTTGTCCCCGTCGTTATAAAGGTAGTCGACTTTCTGCCGCATCAGGTCGGCTTCTTCGACGCGGTCGCCGGGATGGAAGTTGATTTGGGCGATTTTGCCGTTCAGCAGGTTTTTAAGTTTTGTCTGCATCACCGGCTTGCGTTGCTGCATGCGGACGAAATTAGCTTCCATGACGGTGTAGGGCTCGTTTTCGTGAAGGATATTCAGTCCTTTTTTAATATCGTTAAGCGTGGATAACATAAGTGATGTTTACTGTTAACCGATTACCGATGATCGAAATTTCCGTTAGCGGTTAACGGTAGACGGTTGTCTTATTTATTTTGTCACAAAAGGCAGCAGCGCCATGATTCTGGCTCGCTTGATGGCATTGGCCAGCTTGCGTTGGTGGAAGGAACAGACCCCGCTTCTTTTTCTGGAGACGATTTTAGAGTAGGAAGAAATGAAGCGTCTCAGCAAGTTGATGTTTTTATAGTCGATGTCATCAATGTTGTTGACGCAGAAATGGCAGTATTTTTTCTCCGGCTGGGCCGAAGACGACAGTGATTTTCTGTTGTTGTTTATCATAGTTGGTTAGTTTAAAACGGTATGTCCTCGATTTTTATTTCTTCTTCATTGGCGGCAGTGTCAGCCGGCGTGGCCATCGGCTCGGTTTCATAAACCTGGATATCCGCAGCCGGAGCGGCGCTATAGCCGGAATTATTGGTTTGGCCGTAGTTGTTGCCGCCGGTTTGGCTGTAGCCGCTAGCCGCGTTTTTGGGGCCCAGTTGGATGTTTTCGGCGATGATTTCCGTTTTCCAATGCTTGACGCCGGCGTTATCGGTCCAGTTCCTGGTTTGGATCCGGCCTTCGACCATACAGAGCCGGCCTTTGGCCAGGTATTGGCCGACGATATCAGCCAAGCGGCCGAAAGCGACGACGTTATGGAATTCCACTTGCTCCTGTTTGGCGCCTTGCTGGTTAGTCCAAACGCGATTAGTGGCGACGGCGAAGTTGGCGACCGATTGCCCGGTCGGAGTTTTTCTAACTTCGGGGTCCTTGGCCAGATTGCCGATGATGATGGCTTTATTAAGGTTCATACGCTTTAATTTAGTTTATAAAATTAAAATTTTTATGGCTTGGTTTAAGTTTACACTAAATTGTCGTTTTTAAAAATCTCCTCCAGCTTGTCGTCCAAATTCTTGGTGGCGATTTTTTTGTGTTCGGCTTTGGCCGGTTTGCCGGCTGCGCTTGTTGACGCGGTTTCTCTGGCCGCGGTCTCCCTCATCTTATTTCTGGACGCCTCGCGCTTTCTGGCTTTTTCAATCTGTTTGGCGGTCAGTTTTTTCTTAACGATGATCTGCGCTCTGAGGATTTCCTTGTCTAAGCGCAACTCATTATTGATGCCGGCCAATTTGGAGCCGTCTTCCAGCTCGAATTCATTAAGGAAATAATAGCCGTGGGCGGCTTGGCCGATCGGATAAGCCAGTTTCTTTTTGCCCAGATTTTCCTCTAAGCCGAGAACCGCGCCGGCCGCCTTGAGCAGTCCGTCGATTTTTTCTTTGATTTTTTGCGCTTCCTCATCGGTGTATTGGTTGGAAACGATGTAAAGCAATTCGTAATTTTCCATAGTTATTCGTTATGATTATAAAATTATAAATCAGCGTCCGTTAAAAAAATCTCCAAGGCGGGCCCGGAGATCAAGTGATCAGGAAGCAGCGCCTTTTCTTGAGCCCTTCGGTTCAAGATCGCCCGCCTGAGGCGGACTGGGGAAAGGTTTGGATTTTTAACTTGATTTGATTATAGCACATCGGCGGCCAATGTCAAGGGCGGCGTTATTTCGGCGCTTTTTTGGCCGTTTTGCCTCAAAGTCCGAGGCGTGCTATAATACCCCCAAGATGAAGAAAATATTTTCAACTTTTTTATTGTTTTTTTTAATTTCCGGCCTGACCGCGCCAGCCGGCTTGTTAATGGCGGCCAGCCAGTCAGCTGATTTTTCCGTCAACTCTTCGGACATTCGATTAGCTGCGGTTTCGAAAAAAGTCGTTAGCAAAAAGAAAGCGGTCGCGCCTGTTTTGACAGCCAAGGATCTGTTGGGACGATTAGTTCTGCAAAAGGAGAGCGGCAATAAATTATGGTATATCGAGCCCTTGACTAAAGAGAGATACTACTTGAAAGATGATCAGGATCTTGAAGAGTTGGCCGCCTCGGTTGGCGTAAAAGTTCCGTCGGCTGACTTTGCTCGTTTGGCCAAAAACAGCAAAGCTAAAACTCCGGCGTCGCTTCTTAATAAGTATCGCGGCCAGATCATCATTCCGCCGGTGGCCGGCGCTAAATCGTATTATCTTAATCCTGCCGACGGAATTTGCTACATCATTAATAATTTCCGTGATTTTCAGGCGGCTGCCAAAGTCATCGGCTTGTCTGCTTCAGATGCGTTGTTACGGCAGATCGCGATGAACAGCCGGCAAGCCACTTATGATCCGGCTTGGAACGGCACCGCTTACGTGGCTTTTGACGGCGAGAAATATTCCAATGGCCAAGAAAGCGACCGCATCCTGCCTTTGGCGTCATTATCGAAAGTCATGACAGCGTTGGTTTTTATCGAGACCGAGCCGGATTGGAATAAGGTCGTGGAGATCACGCCGGAGGAAATCAAATATCCTTGCACCCTGCAGGCCTGCGGTTCGACGAGCGAGATCAATCTTAAAGCCGGAGATCGGATCAGAATAATCGATTTGTGGGTGGGCATGCTCGCCGCCTCTTCGAATCAGTCGGCGGTGATTCTGGCTGATAACAGCGGGCTGAGCCGGACGGAGTTCATCAAGAAGATGAATGAGAAGGCCGCCTCGCTCGGCTTGGCCAAGACGCATTTCGTGGAGATGTCCGGCTTGTCGGCTGATAATATTTCAACCGCTAAAGAGTTTGCTAAACTGGCCAACGTCGCGTTTTATAACAGCTGGATCGCTGAAGCGACTCGGAGCATCGACTATGTCTTTACTGTCCAGCAGGGCGACGGTTCGCCTCGCGACGTGCGGGTTTTGAATCGCAATTCCAGCTTGCTGGCGATGGGTCCGGAGGCCTCCAAAACCGGCTATCTGGTCGAGGCGCAACGGAATGCCGCCGTTTGGAAAGATAATAAGACCATCGTGACTCTCCATTGCTATTCTTTGGATCAACGCAATAGTATCGTCAAAAGATTATTAGTCGGCAGTACGATGGCCAGCGCGCAGTAATTAATTTGTTTTAATTCATTATTCATATCCTAACTTATGACTAATCTGCAGGAAGTTTTCAACCGCATCCGAGAAAACAAGAAAGAACAGAAAAAATTGAAAGACGCTTACCGTGATGCCTTGAATAATTCGCCGGAGTATCAGAAAATCAGCGATGAGTTCAAAGATGCCAAGTTGAAAAAACAGCAGATCGAAGCCGATTTCAAGTCGCAGTTTTCTTCGGAGTTCACGCGGCTGGATGATCTGAAGATCGATTTGGACTCGGATTCGGAGATGATGTCGGATATTGCGCTGACCTCGCTGATGAAAGGCGAGACCGTCAAAGTCAAGGACGAAAACGAGGTTGAATATGATCCTTTTTTCAGCGTCAGATTCAAGAAAGCAACTTGATTTTTTCAGCCAGGATGATTCGGTTCCTGTCCAGCCCCCGAATAATCGGGGGATTTTTGTTGCGTTTTTTTGACAAAAATATTTTTTTATGATAGAATAATGTGGTTATCTAGACAAAATTACTAAATTAATTATGGAAATCAGGAATATCGCCATTATCGCCCATGTGGACCATGGCAAAACCGCTTTAACTGACAAATTGCTCAAACAGACCGGCATGGTGGCGGATGATTTTTCAATGGATCAGAACGCTTTGGAGAAGGAACGCGGCATTACGATTTATTCGAAAAACGGTTCGCTGTTTTATAAAGACACCAAAATCAATATCGTCGATACCCCCGGCCATGCCGATTTCGGCAGCGAAGTGGAGCGGGTTTTGCGTTCCATCGATTCGGTCATCTTGGTCGTCGACGCGCAAGAGGGGCCGATGCCGCAGACCAGATTCGTTTTGAAAAAATCGCTGGAATTGGGCTTGAAGCCGATCGTGGTCATCAATAAGATCGATAAGCCGGCGGCTCGGGTGGATATGGTGCAGGAAGAGGTGTATGAATTGTTTTTGGATTTGGGCGCCAGCGATGAGCAATTGGATTTCACCACGGTTTATGCGGTTGCTCGGGAGGGTATTGCCAAATTGAATTTAGCTGATAAATCCAAGGACTTGACGCCGCTCTTGGAGACGATCATCGCTCATGTCGAGCCGGCCAAAGCGGATGTGGCGGCGCCGTTGCGCGCCCAGCCGTTCAATCTGGCCTATGATGATTTTCTGGGACGTTTGGCGATCGTCAGAATCTATGAGGGCGTCATTAAAACCGGCGAGAATTTAATCGTCAAAAAACCGGATGGCGTTGTTATTAACGGCAAGATCACCAAATTGTTCACCTTCCGCGGTTTGAAGCGCGAAGAGGTCAGTGAAGCCGAGGCGGGCGATATCGCCATGATCGCCGGTATTCCCGATATTTATATCGGCGATACCATTTGTTTGACTGCCGATCAGGAATCGTTGCCGGCCATCTCCATTGATGAGCCGACCATCGCTTTGAATTTTTTGGTTAACAGTTCTCCCTTCGCCGGCCGCGAAGGCAAATTCGTCACTAGCAAGCAGATCAAGGAACGGCTGGAGAAGGAATTGGAAGTCAATGTCGGTTTGAAGATTGATTTTTCCGCCGGCGAATTCTACAAGGTCTACGGCCGCGGCGAATTGCACGTCGCCATTTTGTTGGAGAATATGCGTCGCGAAGGTTTTGAGTTGCAGGTTTCCCAGCCGCAGGTTATTTATAAGGAAGAAAATGGAGCCAAATTGGAACCGTATGAGGAAGCGACGATCGACATTCCCAGTGATTACGCCGGCGTGGTCATCGACAAGATGTCCAAACGCAAGGGTTTGATCAAAGAGATGCGGCCGGAGGGCGGCGACACCAGGATTATTTTTGAAATTCCCACTCGCGGCTTGTTGGGCTATCGCGGCGAATTCACGGTGGATACTCGCGGCGAAGGGATTTTGTGCGCCCGGTTCATCGGCTTCAAGCCGTATGCCGGCGAAGTCGAGAAACGCGACGTCGGCTCGATGATCTCTATGGCGATGGGCAAGGCCGCCGGCTTTTCTTTGGCCAACTTGGAAAATCGCGGCGTGTTGTATGTGCGTCCCGGCGCCGAAGTTTACGAAGGCCAAGTCATCGGCAATGTCGCCAAAGGCAATGATATGGCGGTCAATCCGATCAAGGGCAAGAATCTGTCCAATATGCGTTCTTCCGGCGCCGATGAAGCGATCAAGCTGACGCCGCCTTGGGAAATAACTTTGGAGCGGGGCTTGGAGACCATGGCTGAAGACGAATACTTGGAAATTACTCCGGCTTCCATCAGGTTGCGCAAACAGCTTTTGACCGAAACCGATCGGACTAAACAGGCCCGGAAAAATTAAATAAAAAAATATGCCCCGCCCAGTCATTTTGACCGGGCGGGGTTTTGGTTTAGGTGCGATTATTCGGCGGGGAAGATGCCTTGCCGCAAAGCATCGGCTTCCCAGCTCAGATTCTTACGAGCTTGCCGTTCATATTTGCCGTAGAAAAAATCAGGCAGAAATATGCGCTTACGCTGCAAGAAGCCATCCAGTAAATCGGCGCGTTTTTGGCGATAAATATCAATCGGGACTTCTCGATATTCTTCATGGATACCGTAGGCGTAGGACACGTATCTCATATTAAGCTCGCCGAGGATCGCTAAATCGATGGCGCAGACAAGTTTTTCATCTTCCGTCATCGCCGTCAGCCGGCCGGGGTCATGATCGGTGCACTTAACCAGCGATGAAGCGTTATTGGCGATTCCCAAATCCTTGCAGAAAGCATCTAATAGTTCCGCGCTAGCTTGTTCATTGTACTTTTGCGTCGGATCATAAATCGCGTCATGAAAGAACAGTGCTAGCTCGGCGGCCAGCGGGTAATCGAATAGATGGGCTACTTGGTCGAATTCTCTTAGACATGCCACAATATGATCCCAAGTGTGATAGGCGCGGTGCGGCTCGCTGTAACGAGTGTCCAGGACTTTCCACCATCTATCGATGATGTTTTGCGCACCCAATTGGTAACCATAAGTTTCATAGAATCGGCGGCAAAGAGTTGTCCAGCGTCTTTTCAATTCTTCTTCGGTTTCGTTGTCCATGATTTGCCTAGCTCCTTATTGGTTGAGGTTAGCGATAAAATCTTTGGCTGATTGGTTGGTTTCAATCAGACCACCGCTAGTGTCGATGACTGTCAGTGATAAGTCATTTTCAGCGGCAATCAAAACGGATTGCGTCAGATCGGGAATTTTGTCTACAAAGGGCTGATGTTGAGTGGTGCCTCGGTTTTTGATTCTTTCGTGGTTGGCTTGCTTATCGCAAGCGACATAAATCACTTTAGGGCCGATAAAGCGGTAAAGCCGTTTGTTGGGTTCCAGGCCGTAAGCCGCTTCGACATAGATGTTGCTTTGCGGCGGCGCCTGGCGCAGTTTAACCGCGAGCAATTCCAGCCAGATCGGCGCCAGGACTTTTAACATTTCTTCCTCTCGATCCATGGCCATTTGATACAGGTCTCGGCCGGGGAATGCTGTGGTTAAATGAGGCCGCAATTCCCGGCTCAGCTCATCGCCATCAATATGATAGGCGGCCCGATCAATCTGACAGACCTGTTTCAGCCAGGTCGATTTGCCCGAACCGGGCCGGCCGCAAACCAGGAAGATATTTTTGGCCTGAAGTACATATTCCAGCAGTCGGCCGGCAATAGCCGGAGCCACGCACTCAGCCAGGTCAACCAACTTCAATTCTTGTGCTGCCCGGCGAGCTCGGGAAGATGACAGTTCGCGGAATTTGCCTTGGGTCATCAGGAAAAAGTATTTGTTGATGCCGAATCGTTCCAGATTAAGTTTCATGACCGCCTGCTCATGCAGGAAGTCATCGTCATTGCGGATGCCGCGAATCATCACTAATTGGGAAAAATCAATTTGGTTAGCCGTCATCTGTTTAAGGGTGTCGATGCGGACATTGCCCGGTAAGTGATAAGCGTCCCACATGGCGGCGCAATCTTCTTGCGAAAACCAGTTGTCTTTGTCGGGATTATCCGATGATAAGATTGTCAGTCCGCAGGGAAAAATTTCCGAGCATTCTTTAACGATTTCCAAATGTCCGTAAGTCGGGGGACAGAATGTTCCCGGGAAAACTACCAGCCGTTTGCCCATTTCCGATTTCTCCTTTCCAGCGCAGTCAAGCGCCGTTGTCAAAGTGCCGTCTTTTTACTGCAGGTAATAACAACAGTAATGGTTGATTTTAGCGTAAAATTTCCAGCTTGTCAAGCCGGTTAATCAATATCCCGCCTTTTGTCAATACCCCCGGAGAGGTTGACTGATTGCTGGTATTTTCTTTGATTTTCCTATATAATTGAAGTATTAGGCAGCTGTGGATAACTTTTGGGCCTTAAAATAGAGAAATCCGGCAGATTAGGCGATTAAATCAATTATAAATAATAAACTAATAACTAACACAAAGTTATGGCTAAAATGACCAAATCAGCTCTCATGAGCACTCTGGCCGAAAAGACCGGCTTGGCTAAGAAAGACGTCGTTTCCTTAATGGATGAGCTAGTTTCCCTGGCTTATTCCGAAACTAAGAAGAACGGCGAGTTCGTCGTTCCCGGCATCGGCAAGTTAGTCAAGGCCGCCAGAAAAGCCCGCGAAGGCAGAAATCCCGCGACCGGCGAGACCATTCAGATTCCGGCCAAGACCGTCGTCAAGTTCCGCGTTGCCAAGGCCTGCAAAGAGTCCTGCCTGAAGTAATCAATTGCGTTTTAAGAAAATCCGCTCGATTCCATCGGGCGGATTTTTATGTTATAATGAAGTTGACCCCGCCGCTAGCGGCGGGGTATCAGGGCAACTGCATTGGATATAGAGTCGGCTCCGCCGACTGCTTATTATCGTGTGTCGCTCTCATC
>Ga0265297_10007673_pt1 | contig 14821 bp, 21 predicted proteins | sample Munlanlwell13791_FD_192502 | JGI IMG/M metagenome (GOLD analysis project Ga0265297, IMG submission 192502) | Leachate microbial communities from a municipal landfill in Southern Ontario, Canada - Leachate well 137-91 | ecosystem: Engineered > Solid waste > Landfill > Unclassified | place... | reverse complement strand
GCGTTTGGGCAGGGATGGTGGAAACTGCGGGACGCAAACTGGGATGTGGATATTGCTTCGGCGGCAGCATCCATTGCGTGGTTTTTGGAACAGGGAGGGGAACCCGCCGGAGGAAAGGTTGACGGAGTGGTTGGTATTAATTTGGATTTGTTTTCCAAGTGGTTGGCAGCAGTTTCCGGGGTAGATGTGGTGACTTACGGGGTTTTTGTAGATGAGACTAATTTGTATTCACTTGCTCAGGAATATGCCGAATTGAACTTTAAACCAGGAGCAACAAATAAGAGGGATTTTTTGGGAGCGGTGGGGGCAGCGCTGTGGGAGAAGACAAATAATCTAAAGTTAATTGAGTTAATTAAGTTAGTTGAGTTGTTGAGAGAAGAACTTAAAAAAGGTCAAGTCTGGGTGTGGATGAGAGATCCGGAAATTATGAAAACAATTGATGAAAAAAAATGGAGCGGGAGGCTTGATCGCGGAGAGGGTGATTATTTGTATGTGGTGGAAAGTAACCTGGGGGCGAATAAAGCAAATTGTTGTATTGAGCGATCGGTTAGTCAAGAAATTAATAAAGATAGTGAGACGATTACTATTGATTGGAAAAACACAGGGAAATATGAGAATCCAAAACCGCCGGAGTTTTGGGGAGGGAACTATGTGGATTACGTCAGGGTTATGCTTCCGAAGGAAGCAAATATCGTAAGTGTAAGTGTAAGCGGTAAGGAGTTGAGAAGGGCCGGAGAGGTTGATTTTGCGACACCGAGTTCACTACGGCAAGGAAGAAGCGAAAATATCTATGTTGTGGAACAACGTGATGGCCCTTCGGCAGGTTCAGGGCAAGGTTTGCAGATAGTAGGGTTTTGGGCAGTGGTCAAGGCGGGGGGGGAAACGGAAGCACTCATTACATACAGTACCCCCCCTGGGCCCCCCCCTAGTCTAGGGGGGGAAGTCAAAGGGGGGTATAAAGTGCTTCGGGTAAATCGCCAACCTGGGATTGAGAGTTTTCCATACAAGTTAATTAAAAACGGAGAGGTAATATTTGACGGAATAGTTGATCGACAACGTGATTTTGGGTTGTAAGATATAATTTGGTTATGCCAAAGGCAAATAAAACCGCAGTGTGCGGAGGTTGCAAGGAGAGTTTTTCGGGCGAGTTTATTTGGGGAAATTACAATAAAAGAGGAAAGGATGGAATTTTTCAAGAAAGTGAATTGGCACATGATTTGGTCGAACATTTTAAAACGAGCGGTGGAAGGTGTAACGGTGCGGAATTGTTGGGTGAAGAAGGAGAAGAGTCATGGTCAGTCTATGTGGCGATAGGCGGATTGACGTTTGGGGTAAACAGACCGGTTTAAGTTATAATCCAGGGCAGGATGAGCAGTAGTAGTCAGGTAGAAGAAATAAAAGGGAAGATTGATATTGTGGAGCTAGTTCAGGAGTATTTGCCGCTTAAACGAGCCGGGAGGAATTTTAAGGGTTTGTGTCCGTTTCACGGGGAAAAGACACCGTCTTTTATGGTTAATCCCGAACTGCAGATATTCAAATGTTTCGGTTGCAATGAAGGCGGAGATGTATATGAGTTTTATCAAAAGATGGAAGGGGTGGAATTTGGGGAAGCGCTTAGAGTATTTGCAAAAAGAGTGGGGGTAACTCTGACCGGTTACCAGATGTCGCAAGGAGAGGAAGTAAAAGAAGTTTTGTTGGCTATTAACCATCTGGCGGGAGAGTATTACCATTATTTATTGACTAAACATGAGTTGGGGAAAGAAGCCATGAAGTATTTGAAGGGAAGAGGGATTGGTGAAGAGGTGATAGAGATTTTTAAACTGGGGTATGCCCCGGATGGATGGGATTTTGTAATGAAATTTTTGGTGGGAAAGAAAAACTATAAAATTGAAGACCTTGAAAGAGCGGGTTTAACAATTAAATCACAAAATACAAATTCCAACATCCAAAATTATTACGATCGATTCAGAAACAGGGTAATGTTTCCTTTAAATAACCATCGTGGGCAGACAGTGGGATTTGCAGGTCGGGTAATGCCCGGTGCGGATGAAAAATCGGGTGGTAAGTATGTGAATACACCGGAGACGGAGGTATATCACAAAGGGGAGCTTTTATATGGATTGGATATAAACAAAACTGAGATAAAAAAAATGGGATGGGTGGTGGTGGTTGAGGGGGAAATAGATTCGATATCCAGTTATCTGGCAGATGTAAAAAATGTTGTGGCAATAAAAGGGTCGGCTCTGACTGAAAAACAGGTTGAACTATTGCGAAGATATGTGGATACCTTGGTTTTGGGACTCGACGCTGATGTAGCCGGAGACGCGGCGGTAAGAAGAGGAATTGAAGTAGCACAAAAAGCGGGACTTCTGATAAAGATCATAAACTCCAAATCGGAAACACTAAATCCTAAACACTTTAAAGATCCGGGTGAATGGGGGATTGCGGATCCGGCGGGATGGAAGAAGGCTGTTTTTGAGGCGATTCCGATTTATGATTTTTATATCGAGTCGGCGGTTGAAAGACACGGGTTGGATGCAATAGGAAAGCAGCGGGTGGGGAGAGAACTGGTGCCGATTTGGGCCAAAATGGATGATGAGATAGTTAGGGCGCATTACATTAAAAAGCTGGCGGGGGTGTTGGGAGTAGGGGAAGAGGATATCCGAGCGCAGCTCGGAAAAGTGCCAAGTACCAAGTTCCAAGATACAAGTAAGGAATCGATTATCGGCCCCACTTCGCCAAAGGCTTCGTTAGGGGCAAGGGAGGTGAGGGAGAGAAGGGTGGTACAGCTGGCGTTGTTGGGGAATAAACCGGATGAACTGATAGTTGAACCGATTGCAGGTTGGATTAAGGGCGAGTTTTGGAAAAGAGTGGCGCGTGAGTTGTCAGGGGCTAGTGGTCAGTTATCGGTTACAGAAAAGGTTAATAAACTACCGGCGGAGCTCCGGGATGGAGTAAGCAGTTTGTTTTTGGGAGAAGAGGAGTTTGATGAGAAGAACTGGACTGAGGCTAAGAACCTGCTGGAACTGGCTCAAATCGAAGAGACGCTCAAAACGCAGGATAATACCAAAGAGGTGGACATTTTGGCCAAGAGAAAGGCGGAGTTGACTAAGGCTAGATAAGCCTGTAAAATGAGCTGGCTTGGTGGAGATTTGACACAAGCCCTTTTTTTATGGCAAACAAAAAAATTTCAGAAGCGGGAGACCAACTAATAGCAAAGGGTAAGCATCAGGGGTTTTTGACCCTGGATGAGATATTGGAGGTATATAAAGACGCTGAGGACAGGATTGTGGAACTGGATGCGCTATTTGAGAAGCTTTTGGAAACTAATGTAGATGTATTTGAGTCGATAACAGAAGAGGAGGTAGAGGAGGACGAAAAAGCGGTACAAGAGCTGGAGAAGGAAATTGAAGCTTTGACCAAATCCGAAACAGGAATTACAACTGATCCGGTGAGAATGTATCTGCGGGAAATCGGAAAGATCCCGCTTTTGAAATCGGCTGAGGAAATATCCCTGGCGCAAAAAATTGAAAAAGGAGATAGGAAAGCCAAAAGAAAACTGACGGAGAGTAACCTGAGACTGGTGGTATCTATCGCCAAGAAATACGTAATGAGAGGATTGTCACTTTTGGATCTGATCCAGGAAGGGAATCAGGGACTAATTCGAGCCGTAGAAAAATATAACTGGAGGAAGGGATTTAAGTTTTCTACATATGCTACCTGGTGGATCCGGCAGGCGATTACCCGGGCAATTGCCGATCAGGCAAGAACAATCCGGATTCCGGTGCACATGGTGGAAACTATTAACAAACTGATCAGAATCCAAAGACAACTGATGCAACAGCTGGGCCGGGAGCCGACGGCAGAGGAAATTGCTAACGTGATCGGGGAGATGACGCCAACCAGAGTGAGGGAAATCCTTAAGATTGCCCAAGACACCACGTCTTTGGAAACGCCGGTGGGAGATGAAGAGGATAGTATGCTGGGCGATTTTATTGCCGATACATCCCAGCCGTCTCCGATTGAGGCGGCTTCCCGCGAACTCCTGAAAGAAAACATTGAGGAAGTGCTGGCGTCTCTGACTGACCGGGAGGCCAGGGTACTGAGAATGAGATTCGGACTGGATGGAAAGAATCCCATGACTCTTGAGGAAGTAGGAAGAGAATTCGGGGTAACCAGGGAAAGAATCAGGCAGATTGAAGCCAAGGCGCTACGGAAACTTAAGCATCCGAGTAGAAGGAAAAAACTTCAAGACTACCTAGAGTAGAAGTTGCCCTCCTTCGTCCTTCGACTGGTTCAGGACTACGGCGGTCAAAGCAGGATTATTTGGAATAATTGAGGCTGTTTGATATAATATAGGTTATGGTAGAGAGGAAGAGTTTTAAACCGTTTGAACTGGGGGTTAATTCTAGTGGTAGGAAGGGGGCCGGCAGAGATGGTGATTTGATATTGTTGGAAAATAATAATATTCCGGAGCTTCCAGAAGATATTGTGAGTGAGGGTCTTTATTCTAGTAACTATATTAAAGCAAATGATGCATATCAAAGTAGGTGTGCCGGTGCGTGTGAGAAGTGTAAGTTATATGAACAGGTCGATGCTACTTGTACCAAAATGATACCCAATGAAGATGGGACATTTGCTTACACTGCTACTGTTTTTGTCAGCACTTATGTAAAGGGTGGAGATTTGTCGAGAGCTTTGAGTAGTGCACCGTGTAAGGCTAGGGTATAGCAATTAGTCTTAGGAGACTATTGCGTAAATTTGCGAAGTTCTTCTTCAGTTAAATCTTCTATATTTGCGATAGTTTTATCAGTGTGTTCAGACTGACGTGATGAATGTTTGGGGGTGGGTGGGTTTTCCAATAGTGATATCCCTAAAAAAGTCATTAATCTGGCAAGTGGACGACGGTTTGCATCGTCTAAAACGATAGGCACTTCAGAATGTTTTGGAATTCTTTGGGTATTTTCTCTACGAACACGTTTTTCATTTTGGGGGTCGATTGCAGATCGGAGTTCTCTATCCTGTAACATTTGATCCATAAAATTCAAGAGTCTGGCGGACGCCATCGTCAAAACTAACTTGGGGTGACCAGTTTAAGTGTTTTTTGGCTTTGGAATTGTCCAGGGAAACGTGGCGGGCGTCACCGGGACGGTCGGGTCCATAAACGGGTTTGAAGCCGGTTTTGAGATACTTTTCAATGGTGTCAAAAACCTGATTGTTGGAAATTCTGTCGGCAACTGAAATGTTGAAGTAGTCATTTTGGGAATAATTCATGGCGGCAATATTGGCGTTGACAACATCTCCTACATAAACGTAATCACGAGTGTGAAGACCGTCACCGAAAATGGTGGGTACTTGTCCGGCGATCATTTTTTGGGTAAAGATGGCGACAATACCAGCTTCGCGGTTGCCGGCCTGACGGGGACCATAAACATTGGAATAACGCAGGGAAACCCAAGGGAGACTGTAAACATGACCAAAGAGTCTGAGATACTGCTCTCCCGCGGCTTTGGAGACGCCGTAGAACGATGTGGGGAAGGGAACAGGGTGATCCTCGGAAATGGGCAGATCCGTTTCCGGGACATCACCGTAATAGGCGCCGCCGGTGTTGGAATAAACAAATTTTTTGACACCAACTGATTTGCTGGCATTTAGAATATTGATCATGCCGTTAATGTTGATATCCGTGTCTTCATTCGGATGTTCCATAGAGTAGGGGACTTCGTTTTGGGCAGCGAGATGAAAAACAGCTTCGGGTTTGAATTCATTAAAAATATTTGAAATTTGTGAGTCGCGGACATCAACCTGATAGAACTTAGATTTTGGATTTATAAATTGGGTGGTAGAGGAGCGGAGAGAATCGACTATGGCGACTTCGTGGCCAAGCCCGATTAGTTTGTCTTGAATATGTGATCCGATGAAGCCCGTTCCGCCGGTTATAAGACATTTCATAATTTTATTTTATTATTTTATCAAGACTTTTACCAGACCAAAGCGCCGGAATTGCGTAGGCGGTTATAATTAATATTCCAGAAAGGGGGTGAGGCAATTGAAGTTATATACAATCTCGTGTGATCCGACCTGTGGGTTCGTGGTAACCAGTCATGAGGAAGCGGAAACTTTGGATCTGGCGGGTCAGCATGTTGCGAAGAATCATCCGGATGTAAAAATGTCTGCGGCAGATGCTAAAGCTATGGTAAGGGTATCTGAGGCATAAGTTCAGAATATCGGGGGACTCCGGGTCTATCAGGAGTCCCTTTTTAGTGGGAAATTCCCAAACGATAAGGTAAAATGAGCAAGTACTTTTACTTTTTTATTCCCCTGTAGCTCTCCGCCGGCTGGCGGAGGTAGAGCAGATTGGATAAAATATTCGTGTGTATTTTGTCTACGCAATCTACAATCAGGAATCCCAAAAAATTTACATAGGGCAAACTGAGAATCTTGAGGAGAGGATTCGTTTACACAACGACAAATTCTTTAAGAATAGTTATACCTCAAGATTTTTGGGATCCTGGAAGCTAGTTTATAGGGAAGAAGTGGCTGATAGGAAAGCTGCTTTAGTAAGAGAAAGACAGCTTAAAAGCTATCAAGGTAGGCAGTTCGTTAAAAAATTTATTCCCCTGTAGCTCAATGGTAGAGCAGCATCCTGTTAAGATGATGGTTGGAGGTTCGAGTCCTCCCGGGGGAGCAAAGGACTATAAGAGGGTAATTCTGTATACTTAGGTTATGGCTTCAATAGCGGCTATATTGTCAGGTACAATTTTGATTTTTTTAGGCTTACTATTTTTGGGCAATCAATCCAAAATAATTAAGGTGCTCATGTTCACTTATAAAGGTTATGCAGATGCTTATGATAAAAAGTATGCAAAAGCATCGACAATTAAAAAGGTGGTGGGATCTATTCTTGAGCGACCTCGTAATTACTACTATGGTTATGGTACAACCAAGTTCGGCGTCTTACTAATCGGGTCTCTCATGATAGTTTTAGGTGGATTAATGTTCTTGGTTGGACTGGGAATAGTCGAATAGATGAAAAACGATAATTATTAATTAAGTTAATGGTGCTTGTGATTCATTTGGGAAGTTGGTTGGGGTGGAGGGGGAATAAAAATCCTGTCCATTCGGGGGAAGCATTTTGTACGAAGCCTGGACTGGTGGGCGAGCTACATTCCACACATTATGGTCCTGACTTCTTCCAGGGCGGGGAGCCGATGAAATGGATTTCGAAGCTTGTATAATAAATTATGCCAAGTATTTTTATAATTATCAGTAGTATCTTGGCTCTGATTTCTCCGTTTGTATATTCTTTGGCAATTCTGAAAGGTGAAGCCAAACCTCATCGTACCACCAGACTTGTACTATTAATCATTACTAGTTTGACTACGGCCTCGCTTTTTGCTCAGGGTAACCGTGTGGCTATTTATCTTGCCGGAGTATCAACCATACAATCAATTGTAATTTTTATATTAAGTATTAAACACGGAATGGGTGGTTGGGCTAAATCGGACATTGTTTGTCTTTTTTTTGCTCTGACTGGCATATTCCTATGGCAAATAACTAAAAATCCTGTTATTGCCTTATATTTTGCTATTGGAGCAGATTTTATCGGAATGATTCCGGCCATAATAAAAACCTATCGTTTTCCAAAAACTGAAATATGGTTGTTTTTTGGTCTTGATGTTTTGGCAGCTATTTTCAGCTTAGCAGCCTTGAAAAATTGGACTTTACAGGAATATTCTTATCCTATTTATATTATGGTAATTAATTCGCTGATGGTTTTTCTAATTGTTCGTCGTCAAAAAATTTAAAATCGTCCCACCTGGCGAGCACTTCTACGGATTTCTTCGATTTTCTTCGGATTTGATTTTTTTCTGTAGAATATAGATAACAAAACAATTTATATGTTTACAAGTTTGATGCTTTTTATACTATCGCTACTTTTATTGTGGTTTGGAGCCGGTTTGGCTGTAAATGCGGTTATTAGAATTGCCCACAGCTTGCACTTGAAACCCTTTTTCGTGTCCTTTTTTGTATTAGGATTTTTCACTTCAATAACAGAAATCATGGTGGGGACAAATGCTCTGGTTCAAAACCAGCCTGAAATATTTGTGGGGAATTTGGTCGGCAGTTCTGTAGTGGTTTTTCTGTTAATCATTCCAATACTTTCAGTTTTGGGAAACAGTATAAAGTTAAACCACTCGCTAAACTTTAAGGATTTATTAACAGCATCATTAGTTGTTGGAATACCTGCCATTCTTACACTAGATAACACTATTACTACCATTGATGCGTTGGTATGCGTTTTAATTTATGTTTACTTTCTTTATATGCAGTATAAAAACACTAGGTCGAAGGAAAATTTGGTGAGGGCAAATTTAACTAGACCATTACTGGTGAAAAATGTATTTCGAGTGGTAATAGCAGTGGCAATAGTTTTCGTGGCCAGTAATCTTTTGGTTCACAATACCGTGATATTGGGAAATTTTATTGGCATTTCTCCGTATATATTGAGTATTTTAGTGCTTTCGATTGGTACGAATGTACCGGAAATAACAATAGCAATTCGAGCAGTTGTGGAACGGAAGAGTGATGTAGCGTTAGGTGACTATCTGGGCTCAGCTTCGCTAAACACATTAGAATTGGGTATATTGTCTTTAATTAATCGTAAATCCGTTTCAGCTGAAGGTTCAAATTTCTCCATAGTGGCATTCTTGGTGGGTTTATGTCTTTTTGTTTATTTCGGAAAAAGTAAAAGTTCAATATCAAGATGGGAAGGGTTTGGACTGCTCGCTATGTATGCTATTTTTGTGGTTTGCGAACTTATCACTGGACCAGGGTGGACATTTTAATTTGATTAAGATGGTGGTGTAAGACTTTTATCTCGTTCCATCTGGTCCTAATTAGTTCAACCTGAACCATATCTTGTAAAGCTAAAAACAGCTTGTCTAGGCTCAGGCGTATATCTTCAGGGCTGGGGAGCCAAAATAAAAGCTCTTTGTCAGATTGCTTTGATCTGATATCATATCGTATGGCAACAATTGATAAATAAAATGAGTAAACTGATTACATGCATCTGGTTTGCCAATAATGACGGAGAAACGGCCGCAAACTACTACATAGACACTTTCAATTCAGCTCCCGGTGACCATCAGGCAAAAATTGGAGACATCACAAAAAATCCAAAAGCCTCCGAAGAGGTTTCCGGAAGACCTGAAGGATCTGTTATGACAGCTGAATATGAGCTTGATGGAATAAGCTTCATGGCTCTTAATGGTGGTCCTGTTGATCAATTCAAACTTAACGGTGCAACTTCATATATTGTGGAGTGCGAAACACAAGAAGAAATTGATTTCTTCTGGGAAAAATTTTCAGCAGTCCCGGAAGCTGAGCAGTGTGGATGGTGTACAGATAAATTCGGAGTCACATGGCAGATAACACCAAGAATTTTGGATGAAATGATGCGCGACCCTGAAAAAGCGGAGGCAGTAATGAAAGTTTTCCTGCCAATGAAAAAACTTGATCTTGAAGCAATCCGAAAAGCTGGTAAATAAAGCTTCAGTCAAATAAATTTTGCCTGTTTTTTCCAAACTCAATTAGCTTATCCTGACTTTTCAGTTGGTTCTTGATGCTCTACTTTTACAATTAAATTTGGTTTAACGCCTGCCACTGCTGGCAATAAATGATTTAAAACTTGTTCCGCAGTCATTTGGAATTTTTCACCTCGTGCTGAAATTTTCAACCAGCCCTTTTTATCCCTGTAATACCTTTCGGTAAAATTCTTTGTACCAATGTAAATGGTGTAGCTGTCATTTTTGAGATTCATAAGGTTTGATATTCAAGAATATCTCTAGGTTGACAGTTTAGGGCTTTGCAAATTGCTTCCAAGGTTGAAAATCTAATGGCCTTTGCCTTGCCATTTTTCAGAATCGAAAGATTAGCCATGGTTATTCCTACTTTTTCGGCCAGTTGGGTGACGCTCATTTTACGCTTTGCGAGCATCACGTCTATGTTTATTATTATTGCCATAATTACACTTTATACTGTTAAATCATTTTCGGATTTTAGATCTACAGCATTTTGGAGAAGCCTTTCAAATACGGCAGCGGCGGTCGCAATTACTACTGAAGTAAAAATGGCAATAAACCCCACCATGGTTGGCCCGGCAGGATCGTCACCCTGAGCCGTTATCCGGATATAAAGGATAGCCACGACTAAAAAGCCAACAATAGCTATTGAGCAGTTTTTTATATTCCTCACAGCCTTTACTGATAATTGAGAGAAAATTTTATTTTTATCAACTAAACCCAACAGTTTTATCGCTTGATAGAGAGCCACAAAAAAGGGGACTGATGCTATATAGCCGTAGATAATAAACGGATCAGTATAAATACTGATTAGATCTAAGTTGGTAGCTCTTCCTTCAGTTTGAGGAAACCAAATCATGTTGACAAGCGCCCCTAGTGCAATAAGTGAAATTACAATCTTTAAGAATAAGGTTGAAACTTGTTTCATGGCAGCCATATCCTGCCATATTATTTATCGTTTGTCAATATATAAATATCGTTTATCAATATGTACTATAGCTGGATGTAGTTTGTTCATAACGATCGTCAAGTACTTCTGTGATAGGATTTGCTTGTGGAACAAAAGAAATCATTGGTGTTACTACTAATAATATTTGGGTTAATGGTGGTAGTATCGATTGGATTTTTGGCAATTAGAAACATAAAGAAGACAGGCCAGGGGAGAGTGATCGAAGTTAGACCTACCGAAGCACTATTACCTTCACCAAAGCCAGAACCAACACATCAACCGCAATTGTTTCCTGATAATTCTTACTTTGTGTCTGAGGGTGAGGTGTGGATTAGCGAAAAGGAGACAAATTCTACATTGGCGCAAAGATATTTTACTTTGCATATTAATATAAAAGATTCCGACCAAGACATAAGTTTTCCCATTAAACTTACCGGAAGTGTGGATTGGGTAGATAATCCCAAAATTTCTTATGGTGCCAATTACGGATGTGTGACAATACAAACATCCGGATATCGAGGTTACTATGTTTTTGATATACAGACCGGCGATAAAATTTCACAAGGACCCCAGTATTCTGATTGTGTCCAATGGATCGATCCCCAAAGAGTAATGATTTTTGAGCAACCCTGGAATACTCAGGAAGTTAAATATTATTTATTAAACGCCCAAACTGAACAGAAGGAAGTGTTGAGTTCTTTTGATGCAGCCAAAATTAAATTTGACGCTTATTCTTTGAAGAAAACCTACCAGGACGAAAATATTTTTTTCCAGTATCCGGCAGCGTGGGAATTTAAGAATGCTCCTGACGGAGCAGGAAGGCCATCTTTGACTTTTTGGGAGTGTGGCAGTCGAGTATTTGGCTTGGATTATCTTCCTGTAAAAGGTAAGGGCGATATGTTATTAGGTGTAAAGAGTGATTATGGCCCGGGTGACCAAATATCAAAAATAATAAGTGTGGCAGGAGTGAAAGCAGGATTGTTAATTAAGCCTGTTGGTGATGGAAGCGGGGGTTATGAACCCAGCTATACTTTGGATTTTCTAGCAAAATCTCAGGCCACCCATATTTATTTATCTAGCTATTCCGGTTGTTCCCAAAGTATTGATATTACTTATGAGAAATATGCGTTACCGTTATTAAAAACAGTAACGTTATTAAAATAAAAGAAGTAAACAAGGTAACGATTGGGGAGCGTCAAATAACGGAAAGATTGACTGAGGATTTTTGCGATTTTTTTCGGATTTCAAAGCGAGTAGAATGTGAATAATGAAAAAAGTAATAGTAGCATCTACTAATCCTGTCAAGATTAAAACTACAGAAATAGGTTTTGCGAAGATGTTTACAGATGAAACTTTTGCAGTGAAAGGAGTCCCTGCAAAGTCCGAAGTATCAGACCAGCCAATGAGCGATGAAGAAACTTTTCTGGGAGCGACTAATAGGGCAAATAATGTATCAAGTATTGTTTCTGATGCCGATTACTGGGTGGGAATTGAAGGCGGACTTAAAGAGATAAACGGAGAGATGGAAGCTTTCGCATGGGTAGTGATTAAGTCGAAGAGCGGGACAGTTGGAAAAGGTAAAACCGGCTCCTTTTACTTGCCTAAGAAGATGGTGGAATTAGTTAAGACGGGAAAGGAACTTGGAGAGGCGGACGATATAGTATTTGGCAAGGTGAATTCAAAACAAGCTAATGGGACGGTGGGGAACTTAACCAACGATGTATTAACAAGAATTACTTATTATGAGCCAGCTGTAATTCTTGCTCTGATACCTTTTAAGAATCCGGAATTATACTAACGACTATTAATTTTCGGCCTTAATAATTGCTAGGTAGGTTAGTAATTTATGTAGGGATGGGTTCGGAGTAAAATAAGGCTAGTTTGGTTATGGGCAAGCTGACAACAATAAAAGGAGCTGTTAGATTTTCGGATGACAAAAATAAAAGCGGTCAATCGGTAGGGTTGGTAGTCGGGAGTTTTGACGTTTTACATTTGGGGCATGCCAATTTGTTCCGTTTTGCAAAGAAACATGCAGGTAATCTGATTGTTGGGTTAGACAATGATGAAACCATAAAGCTGGTCAAAGGTAACAATCGTCCAATAAATAATTACAAAAACCGGGCTCGATTATTGGCTGAGTTGTCAACAGTAGATGTTGTTTTTCCTATTAAAATGATTTCTCATCATGATAGCGAAGAAGCTTCCGAAGCTTATGAATTGTTGGTAAAGACAATTCGTCCTACTCATATTTTTACCCATAGAATTTGTGATAGTCATTGGGAGAGAAAGAGCGGGATAGCTAAAAAGTACGGTATTAAGTTTATCCTTGATAGGAGTAAAAGGGTAACAAACTCCGGCACGATAATTAATAAGTTGGGCTTGTAGAACCGGATTGGCTGTTACCAGTATAATCAGGGAATGTGGACGTGTTCCAATTGTGGCAGGGAATTTAATAAGACTAATCAACCTCATAGTTGCAAAAAAGTATCTATCGAGTCGCATTTTGCGAATAAAGAAAAAGCCAGAGAATTATTTGATTTTTTACTTGCGCGAATTGAGGAGAATATCGGCAGATGTAAAATAATTTCACTTCCATGCTGTATTCACCTGTTTGGCTCGTATGATTTTCTGGCAGCACTGCCGAAAAGAGACGGCATAGAAATACGTTTCGCGCTTAATCGTGTATTGAATACGCCGAAACTCAGGGAATCCATTCCCTTGTCCAGTAAAACGTTTAAGAATTGTTTTGATGTCCAGAATCAGCAAGAGTTGGACAATGAATTCATGGGGTGGGTGAAAGAGTCGTACTTCTTAAAAGATTAACTGCAGACTACAATGGAAGAGCTAGTCATGATAACAAATCTTGTACCTTCGAAAATTCCTTCAGAATGCCAGGGCTTGGGAATAAACTGGATGGAGACCATATTCATCAACCTGCCAAAATTTCTATTCGTTGCATTTTTATTATTATCTTTTATGGCACATAGGAAAAAGCTGGATAAGCCGATGGTGTGGACCGTTTACGGTCTAACCATATTGGCAGGGGTAATTGCGTTGGGCATGCCGTATTTACTTTTTGGGAGCTGGAATTTGGGGTGGCAGTGGCTTTGGGTAAATGTACCTTTATATGGATGTATGTAGGGTGTTGCAAATAAAGGTAGAATGTAACAATGGGTGAGATTGACAGGGTAGAACGCGAGAAATTACTTGGCATATTGAAGGCCAGATTTGAGAAAAATATGAATCGGCACAAAGGGCTGGATTGGTTGAAGGTGTGGAAAAGACTATTAACTAACAGTAAAAAAGTGAGGTCGGTTTATGAAATGGAAAGAACCGGTGGCGAGCCGGATGTGGTAGGTTACGATTCTAAGACGGGCGAATACATCTTTTATGATTGCAGCCCGGAAAGCCCCAAGGGACGCAGAAATGTTTGTTATGATCAGGAAGCTCTTCTGGCGAGGAAGGAACATAAGCCGAAAAATAGTGCGATTGAAATGGCGACTGCGATGGGGATAGAGTTGCTCTCGGAGGAACAATACCGGGAACTGCAGGAATTGGGGGATTTCGATACTAAAACGTCAAGCTGGCTGAAAACACCGGATGAAGTCAGAAAATTGGGTGGGGCATTGTTTGCCGACCGGCGCTACGACCATGTTTTTGTGTATCACAACGGGGCAGAGTCCTATTATGGAGTTCGTGGTTTTCGTGGTTTGATTAAGGTTTAGTTGACGGAATAGAAATAAAGAATTATTGACAATGTTTCTTTATTTTTTTAATATGGAACGAGGAGGGTATGGTGGAAGTATCAGATTTTTTCGCAAGGTTTTGGGGAAGTTTGTTTATGATTCTGGGGGCACAGTCTGTCGGGGCCGGATTTTTGGGAAGGGTAATTAAATATACCGAAGATAAAACCATCACCATTTCTACAGGATACATTACTTTCTTGATGGGATTGGTGACTGTAATTTTGCATAACATTTGGGTGGCAGATTGGAGAGTAGGGGTTACCATTTTGGGTTGGATTACTCTCCTTAAAGGAGTTACTAAGGTTGCGTTTCCTGAGCATGTTAATAAACGGGCACAAATGTTCAAAGGACAGACAACGCTTTGGGGAGCTGTTATATTCCTCATGGGGGCATGGTTGTTTTGGATGAGCTTTTAAGGAGATTGTTGGTATTCGGTGCGCAGTTCCATCCAGAGTTTTCCCAGAAGGTTTTTTCCGGTTTTGTCTTCACCCCAGCCCCACTCGGAATCCCGCCAGGAATCCTCGATGATTTCGCGATCGCCT
>Ga0265297_10007670_pt1 | contig 14824 bp, 9 predicted proteins | sample Munlanlwell13791_FD_192502 | JGI IMG/M metagenome (GOLD analysis project Ga0265297, IMG submission 192502) | Leachate microbial communities from a municipal landfill in Southern Ontario, Canada - Leachate well 137-91 | ecosystem: Engineered > Solid waste > Landfill > Unclassified | place... | reverse complement strand
GCAGATGAGTGCTTCCACTTCTTTGGGGGCAGCCATCATCAGATCGGCCAGCTCGTCGATAGCGATAATCACATAAGGGATTCTTTCGTCTGGATGCATCTTATTGAAATCACCGATATTGCGAGCGCCTTTTTCCGAGAATAGCTTGTAGCGGCGGGTCATCTCGGCTACTCCCCATTTGAGCGCGGCGATCGTCTTATCGGGGTCAGTGATCACGGGGGTCAAGAGATGTGGAATATTATTGTAGGGAGTTAGCTCAACTCGCTTAGGGTCAACAAGAATCAGCCGCAAATCAGCGGGCGAATTCTGATAAAGCAGATTGAGCAAAAAGGTGTTGATGCAGATGGACTTGCCGGAGCCAGTAGCACCAGCAATCAGCAGATGGGGCATTTTTTTCAAGTCGCCGATGATCGGCTGCCCGGAAACATCTTTGCCAAGGATTAGCTTTAGGTTGGAATCTACACGGTCATAAACCTCGCTTTCTAGAATCTCGCGCAGACGAACTAAAATACGATCCTTATTGGGCAGCTCCACACCGACTAATGATTTGCCAGGGATCGGTGCTTCAATACGGATAGCTTTAGCCGCCAGCGCTAGCGCCAAGTCATCGGCCAGCGCCTTGATCTTAGTCAACTTAACATTTTCGGCCGGCTTCAGGGTGTATTGAATAACTGTCGGGCCGACATGAGCATCGCGCATCTCTACGCCAATGCCAAAATGCGCCAGCTTGTCCTTGATCCGTTCGGCGGATTTGTGCAGATAATCCTCATCGATCTTTAGCGCCGCTGGGTTTTCATCCAAAATATCTAGTGGAGGCACTTGCCAGCCGCTATCTTCAATTTGTCGCAATTTGATGTCCAGCTCAGCCTTCTTTTTAACCGGCTTAAGGTCGGCAGGAGTTTGGATATTAAGGCCTTTTTTCTTGCGCGGTTTTTCTATTGGTTCTGGGTCAGCCTCTATTTCTTTTTCAGAGACAATCTCGCCATTCGGTGTATGGATATGCAGCCTTTCCTTCTTAGCCAGCTCTTTATTCTTTTCTATCTTAACTGCTACTTGGTCGCCGCTGAAAGCAGCTATCAAAGCAGTCAAAGAAAGGTTAAAGGAAACGATCAGGCCGACCAGCATCACTACCAGCAAAACCACCAATGTCCCCCATTTGCCCAGAGATATTTGGAAAGAAGTCGCATAGAAGCCCAGCATGCCACCGTATTGACCTGCCTGAGCTAGATCCAAAGCGCGGTCAAAAGGAGCGAGCAGGGCAAGAAGTCCTGTCAGGCCCCAGAAAAAGAGAAACAGGCTGACGGTGCGCAAAAAACCGATACGAAAATCGCTGTATTGAAATTTGAAATAGGCCAAGACCAAAAAAAGTAAAATGAGCAGATAAGTAGCTGACCCAATCAGATAACGGCCCCAATAAACTAAGAAGTCGCCAACTGTGCCAGCTGCTCCGATTATCGACAAAAATAAAATCAAGGCTACCCCCAAAAAGAAAACGATGCTGACTTCGCGGCCGATAGAGGATTCCAGCTCGCGTTTCAGATCTACCAAAAATTGCAAAAGCAAACCTTTGCGGCGGCGCACTGGCTTGTTAATTCTCTTGCGGGTAGGTTCGGTCACGCGACCTTTCCTTCGCTTAGTGGAAGTCGAAGATTTGCGTCTTTTTTTGGTAGGCATGGCACCAGTATACAGTGAAACAGTAAAATGGGCAACGGGCTACAGGTTACAGGTAACGGGTATAATAGGCAGAGCAAAAAAGAGGCGGGCAGTAGTTGTAGATCGAGTCACTAGACTTAGGTAGCCGAAGGCTTCTTGAGGTTAGCAGCAAACGGTAAAGCGGAGGGATAGGTTTTCGGGTTACCCAACCTACCGCGGCGGGCGGGAGGGTTAAACCAGCAACAGGTTAAACCGGCAGCGGATCCAAAAGATCTTGGGCATTTTTATTGTTGGTTTTCTGTGGTGTTTGAGATGATTGTATTGGATATAGCGGATATGGGTGAGAAGGTCTTTATCATCACGGATAATGTGGTCGTAAAAGGATTTATGCCAACGGAAAAGAGGTATCTCGTAATGAAAGCGCGGTCGCGCGACCGCGCTTTCAAGATATTTGTTTATGTCGCGAGAAGAGTTAGTTTTTATAGAGCGCATAATTTCAGATATGCTAGCAATTTCAAGATTAGGTTGGAGCAAAATATGAACATGATCTGGCATAATAACTGCGCTGTATAATTTAAATTGTTTTAATTTCTTGTTTGTTCGTAAGGTTTGGCATAATAGCAAAATAAAAGGTGTTTTTAGTGCTCTATAAAGTTCGTGATAATCTTCCTTATTCTCTTTGTGGTTTGTAGCCAAGGATAATCATCCTTGGCTACGTAGGTGAGATGCCGGCGTCTCACCTACAAGGCAATGGACAGATTTTTAATGAATATGTTTTTGTTCTGACTGTTTTTTTGCCCGCATTTCGGGCATTTTTTTGGCATTACAGAAAAAGTTAAGGGTTATTGGCTTACTCTAGCACAGAACCTTACTTTTCAGCCCCCAAAATTACCTTTAAGCCACATTTTTCTCCCAAATTTATGCTATAATGCCTAAAGTAAAAAATCTAACCATGTTTTTATGTTAACCAAATCAACTAAGTCCGTTATTGCAGCGGTGGTTATTGTTGCTGTGGTCTTTTTTGGTGCTATCTGGCTGTATAATCCGACAACTGTATTGGCGGCTAAGCCAACTTCCCTGACAGTAGAAGCTAAAGAAGTTTTTTACAAAAAAGCCAAAAATCAAGAATACCAGACGATTAATGAAAATATGGAGCTAGATATTGGCTATTGGGTCAGGACAGGAAACCTCGGTAAGGCGTCTATCGCTTTTTCCGACAACAGCGTGGTGCGTCTAGCTGAAAATACTGAGATCGAGATCAGTAAACTTTCTTACGATGCTAATACCGCCACTTCCCAAATTAACATTAGCGTTATTGTAGGGCGGATATGGGCGCGAGTTGCTGATTTGGTAACGCCAGATTCTCGGTTTGCAATTATAACTCCTGAGACTATCGCCACAGTGCGGGGATCGGCTTTCGACGTAAATGTCTCCCCTCTTGGCGATATAACTGTCACTAGCGCGGAGCATGCTGTGGATGTGCAAGCCTTAGACCCAGATACCAAAGAAGTGTTGTCAGAAACCACTTTAGTAGAAGATCAAAAAGCTAAAATGGAACCTGATACTTTCCGCAAGTTGTCTAAGTGGAAAGAAGAGAGAGGGGCAGTCAATCTGGAGGAAGTATTTGCTTTTCAGGAGGTTGCTGATAAGGAAAAGGCTGCTGGTGGTTGGCTTTCTACCAACGAAAAGAAAGATGAGGTGTTTATCGCTGAGCTCAAAAAGCAGGTAGAGAAGGAAGCTCAAGAAAATGTTGGTGCGCTGCCCGGCTCGCCAGCTTATATCCTGAAAAGAGCGGCTGAAAATACCAAGCTTGCCTTAACTTTCAACTCCGAGAAAAAAGCCGAGCTGCAAGACCAGCTACTAGAAAAGCGCCTAGATGAAGCTTCTTTGATGGCTGCTGCCGGTAATGAGCAAGCGGCCAAAAAATTACAGAAAGAGATTGAAAAGGAAATTAGCAAGATGGTAAAAGAAGGTGAGAAAACTGGCATGGAAGATGCCCAAAAAATGATTTGGCGGGCCAGCAAAAAGCTAGAAACAGTTGACTCAAAAAGTTCGCTTTTTGATCTGCATGACAGTCTTGGTGATGCGGAGATAAAAACCATCAGCAACGAACAGGACAGAAATCAACGCGAGCTTAAGCTAGGAGAACGCGAGCTTTTTCGGATTAACGATATGATCAAAGAAGGCATGGGCGAAAAAGCCAATGAGAAGCTAGGAGAATATCAGAAGAGTATTCAAGAGTCTTTCCAGAAAGAAGGAGAAGGTCTAGATGATGCCAAGATCAAGCAATTGGAAATCCTCGACCGCTTTATGGAAAAAGCGCCGGCAGAAGCTAAAGAGCAATTGGAGAAGGCCAGAAGCCAAGTTATCGAAGGCTTTGCTAAGGGCGAAACAATTAGAAAAGAAAAAATGGAAGAAGTTCTTTCTCGTGTGGCTAAAGGCAGAGGAGAAGTTAAGATTGATTTACTTAATAGTTTTACAGAAGCACTGCCAGACGATGCTCCGGCTGCTGTTAGAGATGAAATTAAGAAGAGGCAGGAAGAAGCTATCAAGCAATTCAAGCAAGATATGGGGCAAATGGGCACTGGAGAAGAATTCAAACAGAGAATGGCAGACATTGGTGATAGATTTAGTATGTTTGCTCCCGAAGACTTTAAGGCTATTCAAAATCAGCTGCCAGCTAACCTGCAGACAGAAATTCAGAACAGCGTTACGGAAATGATGAAGGCTTTGCCGGAAAACTCGCCAGAGATGATGGAGAAAATAAGCAATATGACAGATGAGGAGAGGGCGGCATTTGAGAAATCCATGTCTGAAGTGGGAGAAAAGATCGATCAGGCTATGTCTGGCCAGCTGTCGGCAGAAGAGCTGCAAAAACAACTGCAAGCTATCCCGGGTGTGACAATTCCTAAAACCGTTCCCATAGTTACACCTATGTCGCAGCCAGATCTTACTAAGCCAGTTATTGACCCAGCTCTACAGAAGCAAATAGACGAGATGAATAAAGTCCAGCCAATTCTTCTGCCGGAAGATAAGGTGGTGATACCATCCGATGGCCAGATATCTCCGCCAACCAATATCCCAACGTCGCCTCCGCCCGGATACCCAACGACTCCTCCAGCAGGTGCCCCCAGCACGCCACCGCCCGGAGTTATTATCCCTTCCGGGATGCCGCCGAATAGTTAATAGTCCAAAGTTTATAGAGTGACTTTATTTGGCGACAAGCCAAGAATTAGCATTGCCCCAAGTTCACAGATCCTCGCTTTCGCGAGGATGACACAAGGGGTGGCTTTGTTTATCGGGAAACCAAGAATCGACATAATCGCCGAAAACCCAAACGACAGGTTCAAGTTACAAACTTGAACCTGCGAAGCACTGTTACCCGTTACCTGTAGCCTGTTTCCCCTTTAAGCCCCCAAACCAAGCTCTTGGTGATTTGGACATTTACCAAGTCGCCAACCTTAATGTTCCCATCTGCCAGAAACTCCACCTGCTTAGACGATCTGGTCCGGCCATAAGCTTTTCCACCTGCGATATTTTCCACCAATACCTCCACTTCCCTGCCGGCGTATTCCCGATTTTTCTTTAGCGCCGTTTTCTTCAAGATGTCATTTAATTTATCCCACCGTTCCTTTTTTACCTCCGCTGACACATTATCAGGCAGAGCCGCTGCCGCTGTGAAAGGCCGAGGCGAATACTGGGCGATATAGGCCATATCAAACTCGACCTGCTTAAATAGTTTGCAGGTATTTTGAAATTGCCTGCTTGTTTCCTCCGGAAAGCCGACGATGACATCAGTCGATATAGCTATATCTGGTCTGGCTTTTCGCAGTTTTTCTATTAGCCCCAGATAATGCTTAGCCGTATAGTTGCGGTTCATTCTTTTTAAAATTTCGTCATCGCCTGATTGGACGGGCAGGTGCAGATATTCACACAGCTTTGGCAAATCCCGGAAACACCTGATTAGTTCATCGCTCATGTCTTTGGGGTGGGAGGTGACAAAGTGTAGGCGGTATTCGTATGGCAGGTCGTTGGACATTTTTAGTAAAGCGGTGAAGTTAATCTCACCATCCTTATACGAATTCACATTTTGCCCCAGCAGGGTTATTTCTTTGCCTCCCTGGGCCAAAAACTTTTCTGCTTCTTCCAAGATGTCCTGATGTGGCCGACTGGCTTCCCTGCCACGGCTGTAAGGCACGATACAATAAGCACAGAAGTTGTTGCATCCCGTCATGATTGGCAAAAACATTTGAGACGGCGATATATGGGTTGGCGCAATCTGGAAGTAGCCCAGACTATCAATATCTCCCTCCCTCTTTATGGGGGAGGGCTGGGGTGGGGGTGAATTAAAACTACCATCGTTTAGAATTATTTCCAGCCTATCGATATCTGTGATCGGAAACACAAAATCCAAAACCGGCATTTTCCTTTTTAACTTTTCCAGTCCGTAGGTACTCATGCACCCAGTCAGCGCCACTTTTAGTCGCGGATTCACCTCTTTCAGTTTTCGTATATTTCTATTATGCCCGTATATCTTGTCTTCCGCTTTCTGCCTGACCGCGCAGGTGACAAATACAATTAAGTCAGCCTCCTTAATTTTTCCTGTCTCCTGATAATTCAAACCACCCAAAACTGTCCGCAGCCGATCAGCATCGGCTAGGTTCATTTGGCAGCCGTAAATGAGTAAGTGGTATTTGGGCATAGTAAGATAGTTTATAGTTAATAATAAATAGTTAATAGGGATGATTCCTAGTGCTAATAAGTTGATAGGAATGATATTACCAAGCCTAACGGTTAGCAGCACTATTCATTATTAATTATATATTCTGCTAACTCGCCATGGCTGCTTTTGTTTTCTGTGTCCAAATACCGCTCTAGACACTCCTGCCATTTTCCCCTATTATACACCTCAAATGGCCTACTTCTACTCTCACAAAAAATCGCACTTCCCTTTCTGGCATTGGCTTTGGCAAGCCAAGTGGTATCTGCTGACGATTTTGGTTTTTTTGGTTCTGCTGATTGGCTTCTGGCTCTACAGCTTGCTGGGCGTTTTTCAGTATTTCCGCGGCGACCTTGGCTATCTGCTGGGTTTTGCTGGCGGGCCGCGCACCTACTTGGTCCTTTTCCAAAACAATGCTGAGCTGCGCCCGTCAGGCGGTTTCATCAGCAATTACGGAGTAATCAAGCTGCGCTTTGGTCTGCCGGTTTCTCTGGAAATTCGCGACAGCTACACTCTCGAAACTCCCAACCCTGTTGATTCGCCAGCCCCGATGGAAGCACTACTTCGCGATCCAAAAAAAGAATATACCGGTTGGCAATTTCGGGACAGCAATTACTCCCCCGATTTCGCACAGGCGGCGCAAAAAGCCGAGTGGTTTTATCAGCTGCAGAATCCCCAAGCCAAATTTGACGGCGTTTTCGCCTTTGACCTAAGTTTTGCTGAAGACCTGCTGCGCGCTGTTGGCCCGATATATACAAACAAACGGGTGATTACTGCTGACAACCTTTTTATCGAGCTGGAACAAGAAACCAAAAATATCGACTGGCATAGCGAGCGCGATCTGGAGATGCGCAAAAACATCATCAAATCCTTTGCTAAAAACACTATCAAAAAAATCATTTTCACACCTGCCAAATGGCCGGCTTATACGGACAGCCTATTAGCTAATTTCCGCCAAAAGCATGTATTAGCCTATTTCAGCAAAGAAAGCGTTCAAGAGAAGTTCGAAAAGCTTAATTTTGCTGGCCGCCTACAATACCCCGCGCAATCAGATTTTCTGGCGATTAACGAAGCCAATTTCGGCGGCCGCAAATCCGACCGCTACATATCCCGTGAGGTAGAATACTTTGTTAAAATCAACGAAGACCGTACTGTTTCGGCCAAGCTGAGAATCCAATTTATCCACTTCGGCGGCTACGAATTTTTGAGCAATATATTCCAAGGCTATTTGCGGATCTATCTGCCAGCAGAGGCCAAGATCACCCTTGCTGAAGGGCCTTTCATCAAACAATACGACCCAGCTGATGACATGGGCTATCGATTAGCCAGCGGTCTGATCAATCTCCTGCCCAAACAAAAAGCTACATTTGCTTATGAATATAACCTGCCCAGCAGTGTGTTTACCAGCGGTGTTTACCGCCTTTACCTGCAAAAGCAACCCGGCACGATAGATGATCGCTATCGGATATTTGTAGAAGCGCCAGTAGGCTCTACCATGGCTAGCGGTACCATGGATGTCCGCGAAAATCGGGCTTTCTGGGATGGCTATCTGGCTATCGATCAGGTGCTGGCCGTGCGGGTATTTGGTGATGACAAAGCCCCTTTCCCGATCGAGCAGCAGACCAACCGCCAGTTAAATAAAGTGCGCATTATCTTCAATGAAGATGTGGACGAAGGGTTGGCTTCTAATCCCGGCAACTACGAGATCCGGGATCTGAATCTGCGCAATGTTAATGCTGATCAAATCAAAATAACTGGTGCTAAATGGGAAGGCAGCCAAGTGATTCTCAATATTGAAGGGATGACTATGCAGGATGAAGAGCGCTATGAGCTGAAAATCTGGAATATCAAAGACAAGTCTGGCAATCTGGTTGACCCGAATCCTAAGGTGGTAACGATTGTGCAGAAGAGTAAGATTGCCGAGGGGTTCTAGGAATGATTTATCTTTCCGTATTGAAGGCCGAGTTATGAATCCTGCCTTCTGACTTGGCCGAGGATTCTAATTTTAAGCTTGACAAGTAAATCTAATCTGCTATGCTGTGGGCAATAAGGGAATAGTCTTGAGGGCGTCGCCCCAAGAGTTGCCCTAAACAAAAAGCCAGAAAGGCTTGTTTTTTATACTCATGAAGTCAAAAAGGAGGAGAAAGATGAAAGCGAAAGCTGCCATAACCGACAATGCGTCGGGATTGCTGATCAAAGCTTTCGGCAGCCCTGACTTGTTCAATCGGATCAGGGCGGAAGTGCTGGCGGACTGCCTCCATGTGGATTTGCGGGAGCGCGGCCCGGCCGAAGATTTTCTGCAAATGCCGGACCTCTGCGTTTCGGTCCACAATGATCCCGGGATCGCGTTCTGCCTCTCCATGGTCTCCGTGACCGACGGCCGTGCGCCCGATGACTTCAAGCAGGCGCTGGAAGAACTCGAGCGCATCTGCGTCGAAGTTGCCCAGTCTGTCCTCGAAGAAGGGCAGAGAGTCCAGCTCTTCGTCAGCATGGTGGTGGACAGGTCGCCCAGCTACAGCGGCACCGCGCCGTCGCTTCTGGAGCGAGACCCAATCTGGGTTGACCGCCACGGGATAGTCGATCCCTAACCTGACCTGAACTTACAGACATATGATCGACAAAGCCCACCCTCCGGGGTGGGCTTTTACATTTCTTCAGATTCCTCCCCCTGAAAGGGGGAGGCTAGGTGGGGGTACATAAGAAATAATGTGTTCTTGTGCTGTCAGATTCTATTATCCGACAGCCGTCAATCGCTCATGAAGGCCGAGTCGCGCCTGCCCGCCGAAACCTTGGTGAAGGAGGGCGACTCGGCCTTCCCCTGCTAAATCTGTGTCCCTAGTCAACTCCTCTGAAGGCGCGATTGGCCAATCGCGCCTTCAACTTCGGTTACCCGTCGAACAAAACTCTTTGTTGGTTGCTTCTTGTAGATTGAACCTCATGTTTGGGTTTCCAGCAATAAAGCTGGTTCTTGGTTAGCACGATAAATAAAACAATGTGCCATCCCCGCGAAACTTGTCCTCGCGAAAGCGGGGAGCGGGGGTCTCTCAACGTGGTACCAAGATTATTCTTAGCTTATCGCTGAACAAAGTTATCTATAAACTTTAGACTATTAACTATTCTCCGTCAGGCGAAGCCCGTAGGGCTGAGCCTTCTGTTACATCTGTTAATACCGTCCTGCCGCTCCCCTTATCATCGCCGCCACCCTCTTTGTCCCATCCAAAACCTCCAATCCCCCAATGTTCTTCACCAGCTTTTTTCTCTCTTTCCATGTTTTTTCAATTTCCACCAGCAATTTCTCTGGCGTCAGCGATCGTTCTTCTTTGTATCTGACCAACCCCTTCTTGGCCCACAGCCGAGCGTTTTCTACCTGATGGTTTTGCGCTGCCCAAGGCAGCGGGATCAAGAAACAAGGTTTTTTCAGATAAAAGGCCTCGGCCACATTGGTCGCCGAAGCGCGCGAGACGATCAAATCGGCGGCTTTCATCACATCGCTCATCTCTTGGTTGATGAAACCATATACTCGCAAATTCTCTGTTCTTGTTCCCCTCCCTTGAAGGGAGGGTGAAATGGCTATCTCCATCTCCTCCACATTTCTCTCCCCGCATTGCCACACCACAAAGTATTCTTTCAAAAGCTGCGGTAATATCGGCAAAACCATTTTGTTGATATTATGGGCGCCTGAGCTGGCTCCCGTTACCAGCAGTATCGGTTTGCTGCCTTGGTATTTTAAGAACTTTTTGGCTCGGGCGACCGACGCCTTCTTAAACTCCGGCCGGATCGGCAGGCCGGTATACACCGCCTTGTCGGGCGGATATTTACCCACGATTTCCGCGAAATTAACGCCCACCTTATTGGCGAATCTAGCCAGATAGAGATTAGTGCGACCCGGCACGCTGTCTGAATCATGCATCACCACTGGTACCTTAGCCAGCCAGCCAGCGACTACCGTCGGCAGGCTGACATACCCGCCCTTGGCGAATATCACATCGGGCCGAAAGCGCCTGATGATCCAAAACGCCTTGATGATGCCTAGAGGTATTTTGAACAGATCAACTATGTTCCAGACTGATTTGTAGCTGCGCATTTTACCAACCGGCACATGGTACATCGGGATAGACCGTGGCACCATTTGGTTTTCAATGCCACCCCTTGAGCCAATCCAAATCGCTTTTAACTCGCGTTTTTTAGCGGTAGATTGCAGATGTGTGTAAACGGCGATTGCGGGAGTAACGTGGCCGCCGGTCCCGCCGCCGGCTAGAGCTAGGCGCATTAGTTTCAGTGTATTTAGATATATTAAGTAAAATACCAATACCGGCTGTTAATGTCACTAGCGACGATCCGCCAAAGCTGATAAACGGCAGAGTAATGCCAGTTACTGGTGCCAGAGAGAGATTGACCATGATATTTAATAATGCTTGGCCGACGATCCATGTTGTGATGCCGACTGCTAGCATGCGGCCAAATAGATCTGGTGCTTTCTCAGCTATCTTAAATCCTTTATAGCCGATGAATAAAAAAGCCAGCACCAGCAAAACTACTCGAACAAAGCCAAGCTCTTCCGCGGTCACAGCAAAAATAGAATCAGCTTGGGCTTCTGGCAGGTATTCAAACTTTTGGCGGCTGCGACCAAACCCCAGTCCCCAGAATCCCCCACTGCCGACAGCAATCAAAGCTTGTTTGATATGATAGCCTACGCCTTCCGGGTCCAGTGCTGGGTTAATGAAAGCCAAAAAGCGGTTTTTGATATATTCTTTTTGGGTCATCACTATGCCGCCGCCCATGGCATACACAGCCCCGCCGGCCAGTAAATACAATATATTGCCTTCTGCGGCAAAAAACATAGCAAAAGCGATAGCCACTATGACCAGCACCGAGCCAAAATCCGGCTGCAAAGCAAGCAGGCCTACCACTGTGCTTAGAATAAGAAAAAATGGCACAAAGCCTTGCTGGAAATCATAAAGTTTATCTTTGTTGTCTTCTATCCAAGCCGCTAAATAAACAATTAAGCCAAGCTTAACGAACTCTGCCGGCTGGATGGAGCGGATGATGGGTAGCGATATCCAGCTTTGCGAAGTGCCATAAGAAGCGCCAAGACCCGGGATGAAAACGGCAACCAAAAGTCCCAAACAAATCACAAAGAACGGCAAAGCAAACCGCTTAAGTCGGCGGTAATATGTGCTTTGAAAAACGGCCCAAAGTAAAATGGCCACGAGGATTGATCGGCCCTGCAGCCAGAAGTAATTGCTGTTTTGGGCGAAGTTGCTGTAAGAAACCACTGCTGAAGCAGAAGAAATCATCACCCAGCCAAACAAAACTAGCACAAACACTGTTAGTGCCAAAAAATGGTCAGGGTCTCTTAAAGGCTTTTTGTTTAGCATTTTCCCTAAAGATAGCAGGGTCAGGGGGAATAGTAAATAATTAATAATACATAACTCCGCGGGTTGCTGTTTGTAACTTGAACCAAGACGTTTGGGTTCCTAGCAATAATGCTGGCTTTTGGTTATCAGCTTAGACAAAGCAATGTGTCATTCCTGCGAAAGCAGGAATCTACAAACATAGTATCAGGCTTATTCTTGGTAAATAGCTGAGCAAAGTCATACCCCAAAAATCTCCCCCTGTTGTCATCCTCGATTTAGTCGAGGATCTGTGAACGTGGTATCAGGCTAATTCTTGGCTTGTAGCTGAACGCAGCCACTCTATAGAACTATATATTTGAAATACCGCTCTCCCCGAAGAGAGAGCGGTATTTTTATTGCCAGTGAAACAGTTCAGAACATCAGGGTATTGCTGGCGATGGGGTATGAACGACTTTTGGTTTCGTCGATGATGACGGTGAGCGAAGCCTTTCCGTCAGGGCCGACGATGTTTTGGGTGTCGGCCTTGACTACGAACCAGGCCGTTTCGCCGGCAGCAACATCATCGTTCATCCGGAACTGTAATACGGTTCCGGGGCTGATGATAATATCCCTATGGATGTTATAGTAGGGGACATTGTGAGCATCCAATTCGCCATCAGGGTACATTATTTTACCCGTGGCATACACCTCGCCTGTGGCGCTTTCTCTTTCTTTTCCTACTTCGTTGGCCCTATATATCTGGATATTCATTGGGCCATGGGAGGAGTAATCCCATGTGCCATTTAGCTCAAGCCATACATTGTCTAGGCTGATGTCGCGGTCCTTTGCCGTGACACCGAACAGAGCGATGGTTTGCCCTGCCGTCGGCGCAGCTTTGCCCTTGGGGCTGTTGGCGCCGAGCGTGACGATCACATCGGGGGCAGGGGTAAGCGACTTTGAGCTTGTTGTGATGGTCTCGTCGCAGGTGGTGGACTTCCGATGATTCATAAACATGAGTGCAGAGAAGAAAATGATACATACAACTGCTAAAGTGAGCATCGAATTGACATAAGCCTTCTTGCTGATTGTCCCTTCGAACAACACTTTGTACAGGCTACTCATATTTTATCCCTCCAATCCATGATTCATCCGTCGAAGACGGATTGCAGTAGCTACCCAGACATCAGGGGATCTTACGGCTTATTTTTACAGGTCTCAGCCTGAAGTTCGGTGGTTATGAACTGTTTCACTAACTATTTGAAAGATCCTCCTCTTTTTATAAATCCATACTAGCAAAATCTTGCTGCATGCTATCACATAGTACTAGTTTTGTCAAGAAATAATATAACCTTCGTAGGTTCAATCTTGTAGATTGAACCTGTCATTTGGGTTCCTAGCAATAACGCTGATTTCGGCTTACCGCTGAATAAAATCATCTATAAACTTTATACTTTTCACTACTCTATGGTAGGTGAGGCTGTGTAGCCGAGCCTTCTATCTCGCCGCACCTGTCCGCCTATGGAGGAGGCGAACCCGTCAAGCGAAGCCCGACCGTGTCGGTCGTAGCCCGTAGGGCGAAGACTGAAGGGCTGAACGATCCGTTACTACCGTCTTTTCTATTGCGATTACAAGGGTTATGTGCTATAATTAAACGAATGGGCTTGCTTGTTGTCTAACTTTTTTATACAATCTACCCATTAGTCTAAAACAAATTTTATCCCCTAAATAAAAATAGAAGGGAGGTGAAAAAAGTAAAAATGCAAAGCAAACTCGCTTTACTAAAAACTAAAACTGCAAGGCTGATTTTGGCTGCTAGTGTTATCTTAGTGCCATTGGCTGCTAAAGCCGATGTTCTTGAAGATCGTAGCGCAGACATAACAGGACCGGTGAGTATGAGTGAAGGTGGCTTATTTGATCTTATTTTTAAGATTTTGAACTGGTTGCTGGGCTTGGTTGGTCTCGCTGCTTTCGTCATGCTGCTTTACGGCGGCTTCCTTTATCTGACTGCTGGCGCCAACGAAGAGGCTCCCAAGAAAGCCAAGAATGTGATCATGTATGCTGTTATTGGCCTAGTCGTGATCGCCTTGGCCTACGCTGTGGTTAGCTATTTCAAGGGCTTCGCTGGTACCGAAGTGACAACCAGCTAAAACTTGTTAAAGTATAAAAACAAAAACAAGTCCTTTTCGTGAGATTCCATAAGGACTTGTTTATTGCTGCTCACTTGTCGGCTGCGGCCATAAGGAGTAATATGACCGCGCCTTAAACTATACTAATTTGATCACAGAAGAAGAGATCACTCCAGAGCAGAAACCCACAAAGCAGGCCGCCAGTTGGCGGGAAACAGCCTTGTTTATTTTAGACATTGTGATCAATGCCATTGTTATTATTGGCGTGGCTTGGCTGATCAAAGCGACTGTGATTACTCCCTTTCGGGTGGTAGGCGAAAGTATGGTTCCTACCCTAGAAGACAACGATTTTATTATTGTTGATAAGATAAGTTATCGTTTTGCTACTCCACAGCGGGGCAATATAGTGATTGTCCATCCCCGCAACAAAAAAGATTTTTTCGTCAAAAGAATTATCGGCTTGCCCGGCGAGAGAATCAGCTTCAAGGAAGGAAAAGTCTTTATCTATAATGACCAAAATCCAGAAGGTTTTGAGCTGGGAGAGGACTATCTAAGCAAAGAAAACGGCAACCATACTTATCTGCCTGATCGGGTGGACAAGATGTTAGAAATTCCTGCCGATCACTATTTCCTCCTTGGCGATAACCGCTTGCACAGCAGCGATTCGCGAGCTTGGCAGGTAGATGACACGACTGAAGAAGTGGGCGCTCTACCTCGCAGCGCTATCGTGGGTCGGGCATGGCTAATAGTCTGGCCGCCTCAGGAGCTGCGAATTCTCTTTAGGCCAGCCTATCTTTAGGGGGATTGTTGGGATTATTGAGATATTTGGGATTTTTGAGAAAAAATATAAAATCCCTATCTACGCTTGTTTCGTGGCTTGTAGAAAAGGATAATTAGGGCAACAGGTTACGGGCTACGGGTAACAGAGGCAGTTAACAAGCGGGTTTAATTTGTCTGTTACCAGTAACCTGTTACCCGTGGCCTTTATG
>Ga0265297_10007669_pt1 | contig 14826 bp, 20 predicted proteins | sample Munlanlwell13791_FD_192502 | JGI IMG/M metagenome (GOLD analysis project Ga0265297, IMG submission 192502) | Leachate microbial communities from a municipal landfill in Southern Ontario, Canada - Leachate well 137-91 | ecosystem: Engineered > Solid waste > Landfill > Unclassified | place... | reverse complement strand
CGCCATAAAAAATTACTTTAAGAATTTTTGAGTCAAGCTGTTCAACTGGTATATTCAAACTAAAATTTAATCTTTTGGATAATTTTTCCAGAGAGCGCTGAAACCAACTGTTTTGCCCGGCAAATCTCGCCCATGGTCTAATTGCGCCTTCGGCAAGGGTCAATTTTGGATTTGGTACGACCCGTTCCGGCCTGACCTCTTTTATTAAGCCCAACCCCTGGCATTTTTGGCAGGCTCCATTGGGATTATTAAAGGAAAAAAGGCGTGGCTGTAATGATGGAAAAAATTCATTGCACCGCTGGCAATAGGGATTTTTTGAAAATTTTTGGTGGCTGCCATTTACCTCAACCTCAATTGCTTCATCAGATATTTCAAAAGCCCCATTAACTGCTTTTTTTAGTATTTCATTGATTTTGGGCTTGATGTCGCGTAATGGTCGATTTAAAATTTTAACCTTGATATTATGTGGCTTTTCCTTTTCGAGTAATAACCCTTCTAACTCATTTGGTTCGTAGTCAACCCCGTCAATATTGATATTTTTATACTTAGAGGATGACAATCTCTTTAATATCTTTCGATGCGATCCCTTTTTATTTTCAACCACGGGCGCACTAATTGTAATTCTTGTCTTACCCTCTCCCCGCGCCAAAATTAATTTTTTCACATCCATAAGGATCTGCTCTATATTGCCCCCAAAAATTTGGGTGTGACATTTGATGCATCTTATCACTCCAAATCTAGCGAAAAGCAGGCGCAGATAATCATAGGCCTCGGTTAAGGTCCCGACCGTAGAACGAGGCGACCTCACAATACTTTTTTGATCAATAGCAATCGCCGGTGGAATACCTTCAATTGAATCAACATCCGGTTTTTCCACCACTCCAATCACTTGTCTGGCATAAGAGGACAGATTCTCCACATATCTTCTTTGACCTTCGGCAAAAATAGTATCAAAGGCAAGAGATGATTTCCCACTTCCGGAAATACCGCTAAAAACCGATATTTTTTCCTTTGGGACTTCAAGCGATATATTTTTTAAATTATGGGTCCGTGCGTTTGAAACTTTTATATTTTTCATATTCGTCTTATGTCTAGAGGAATTATATAGGAAATTATTATTTTATCAAGGGGTCGGATTGAAGGCTTGATTTTTCATTACTTTTTGTTACATTTCAAACAAGACTAATTGGGAGGAAAAATGAAACAGGATCAAGTAGGGACTATTGTTGGGTCGAGCGTTCACCTAACCGGCGCAATCAAGGATTCATCCGATATTACTATTTTCGGATCCGTCGAGGGAGAAGTAATCTCTGATGCGAAAGTAATTATCGAGGAAAGCGCTTATGTGAAAGGACCGGTCACCGCCCGTGAAGTTATTTTAAGCGGTTTTGTAAATGGTACGGTTAATGCCAAGGATCGTTTGGAACTTAATACCAACGGCTCAATTAAAGGAAATATTGACACCACTGAACTACTCATTCACAGCGGTGCGACCTTTATTGGAAAATGCACAATGCCAGATAAACGGTCGAATGAATCGGGCCCTACCGAAGAGAATTTCGAGGCAGAAGTCGATGAGGATAAGTTGCAAACCAGCACAGAAGACGAAGGGGAAGACGAAAAAGAGGAATAGACCTCAATGTATTACTACATCTTCGAGCAGCCCAAATCAAAACATGAGCGGGCGGCATTTGAAAAAATTAGGGAAGTTGCCCGAGATTTTGGAATCTACGGCGAAATAACACAGGCCTCACCAGCTCGGAGTGCCGATGAGTTAGTGATGATCGCGATTAATAAAAAATATTCGACAATTGTTGCGATCGGCGACGATGCTCATGTTAACGCAATTATTTCCAGAATCATAAAGTCCGACCCCGATTACAACCTAGCTCTTGGAATCGTGGCGACTGATCCTAACTCGATCCTTTATGATCGATGGGGATTTAAAACCGCCGAGGAGGCCTGCGAGACCCTCAAGAATCGTAAATTAACTAAATTTTCGCTGGGACTTGTCGAGCCTGATCACTATTTTATTTCATCAATTACCATTTTACCGCCGAAGCCAACCAGGGTATTATTTGAGGTAGATCACTGGAAAGCCGAAGCGGTTATCGATCGTGCCGAAATATCAAATAATTTGTACATCCTGCTCGAAAGAAGTATCAATGAGAGATCGACTCTCAAGAACGCCTACAACTGGCTCGTCGGAAAAAGTTCTAATAAAACCGATCAAAGTATTTTTAAAGGAAAAATAATTAGGGTTGATTCAAGTGATCCAATCCCCGTTTATATCGGATCAAAAGCCATAAAACAGACGCCTATCAGTATCTACCGAAAACTCAATGCCTTGAAAATTATTACAAAACGTGATAAGATTTCTCTTGAGAAAATAACAAGTTAATGCAAAAGGACATAAGATAGCATACAATTATTACCGCCCTACTCCAAAGGGTTTTAGGATAAATTCCGCTATTTTGTCTCGTGAAGTTATTTTAATTGATGAAAATGGCGATCCGCTTGGCAAAAAACCACTTCAAGTAGCACAAGGCCTGGCGCGCGATCGCGGTCTTGATTTGGTTGAAGTTGGTCCGAATAACAATCCGCCGGTGTGTAAAATTCTTGATTTTGGCAAGTTTAAATATGATTTGGAAAAGAAAAAGCATCGCTCTAAATCTAATAAAGCGGGTGAGATAAAGGAAGTAAGATTGGGAGTAAATACTGAAGAGCACGATTTCAATACCCAGGTTAGAAAAGCCGAAAAATTTCTTAGCAAAGGCCATAAAATCAGAATAACAGTTAAAATGTCAGGCCGTGAAAATATTTATGCAGACAGGGCCAATCATGTCATCGAAAGATTTAAAAATACACTTGGAATGAAAATAGAACAAAAACCAACGCGGATGGGAACGAGAATATCAGCTCTTTTAATAAAATGATAAAAATGAAAAAAATCAAAACAACAAAATCAGCCCAAAAGAGGATTAAGAAGGTAACTAAAAACGGCCTTTTAATTAGAAGAAAAATTACTGCCCAGCATTTGGCAAGAAGAAAAAGCAAACGCACCAAAAAAACTGCAGGCCAGAATCGTCGCATCAGTATAAGCGATAGAAAAATAATTAACCAGATTTTGCCCCAATAGGAGATCCAATGCCAAGAGTAAAAAGCGGACCATCTAGCCGTGCCAGACACAAAAGAGCTCTCAAACAAACCAAGGGCTATAAGCACGGTCGAAAGAATATTTACCGTCACGCTAAGCAAGCAATTATAAAAGCCAAAGCACATTCCAAGCGGTCAACAAAAACCAAAAAGCGCCAGCGCCGTTCTCTTTGGATTGTGCGAATTAACGCTGCCTGTCAGGCCAGTGGTGTAAAGTATAGTCATTTTATCAAGGCATTATGTAGAAACAAAATGGATTATAATCGCAAGCAATTATCCGATATGTTGCAAGAGGATCCGCAGGCTTTTGATGAAATATTAAAAAAAGCTATGTCCGACAAGGTCTCGACAAAATCGCCCAAATAAGCAAAAAACATCCTGTCACTATAAGGACATCGGCGAAATTGAATGTCGGCCATATTTTTAAGTCAATATAATCAACCACTCCCCCTCTAAATATTCGATCAAATAGATTTGAGATTGCTCCGGCCAACACCATTAAAATTCCAAGTGGTTCATTCAACTTAAAAAATTTTCTGCCCAGCGCAATTAGGGATATTAGTAAAACAACCACAGCCACGTAAACTACATTCACAACAACATATTCGCTAAACACCGGAAGTCCCCGATTATAGCTAACTTCCGCCCCTGCATTTATTATTGCCATCTTGATGATTTGATCTAATGCAACGAACGCAATAAAAAATATTACCAGCGATACTCTACTTATCTTCTTTGGCATGAGTGGCACAATATTGAGCTTCCGGATAAATCTCTAGTCGTTTCTTTTCGATTATTTCCCCACAAACCCTACACTTACCATATTCCCCGCGTTCTATTTTTTTAAGCGCTTTATTCAGATTTTTTATTTCCGACTCTGCACTCTTTATAAAAGCCACTCTTTCTTCCAAATCTTCGAATTCCTTCGCCTTATCTTCGTCAGTTGATCCAAGGTCCTGATATTTTCGTTCCTCGCTAATTTCTTTTTGCAGAAATTTTATTTTCTTTTCAATTTTATCTTTTTGTTTGGTTATAAAATCTTTTGTAATCATACTCTTAATTTATCTTACCGGGCATTAATGTCAATGTTGATATTAATATTAATGAGAGGTATAATCTCAATCGAAATATGCTCACGTAGCTCAGCTGGTTAGAGCGTCCCGTTCACATCGGGAAGGTCATCCGTTCGAATCGGATCGTGAGCACCATTTAGAATAAGTAACTGGCGTTCTGCTATAATGTTTTTATGGAAAAAAGTTTTTTTGATGAAAATTATGATGAGCGAGATGAGCGGGAAAATTTAAACTCCCCAAAAAACAGACGCTCACCAAGATCGACTTTTTATGCAATTTTTGATTTTATCAAAACTGCCATTATTATAATATTTTTCGCTCTTGTCATTCGCCTTTTTGTGATTCAGCCCTTCATTGTTGAAGGCCAGTCAATGCTACCAACGTTTGCCAATAATGATTACCTCATTACAGAAAAAATCAGTTATTTGTTTCGCTCTCCTCTGCGAGGAGAAGTTATAATTTTTAATCCACCCGATAATCCCAATGTCAACTACATTAAACGCGTTGTGGGTCTTCCGGGGGACGAGATTGAGATAAAGGACAGTAATATATATATCAATTCGCAGAAGATAAGCGAATCGTATTTAAGTTCAGATGAAAGCATCGATAAACCGACTGAAAATACCAAGATCAACCTAAAAAATAATGAATATTTTCTTCTTGGAGACAACCGCAGTCATTCGCGGGATTCTCGTGAGATCGGACCGGTCCCCAAAACAAATATTGTCAGCCGTATTTGGGTTCGGCTTCTGCCGGTTGACAATATTCGGGCTTTTGCCGCTGTCGAATACGACAATCTCGATAAAACCACAACCAACTAAAACAACACTCTTTCTACCTCTTTTAAAAGTAGATTGATATTATTTTGGTTTAGAGCAGAAATTCCCACCACTGGATGTTTGCCAATAAATCCAAAGCGGTAATAATTATTAATGTTTTCTGTCGTGGCCTCGGATAATAAATCAATTTTATTGATAACTGTGATCACCTTTTTTTTATGATCCAGGGCGAGTTGAACAAGTTGTGCATCCTGCCTTGTTATGCCTTCGCTGGCATCGGTTACAATTATCACCAAATCAGATCTCACGATTGCATCTAAAGTGCGAAAGATACTAAACTTTTCAATGCCGGGTTTTATTCTGCCCCTCCTCCTATATCCGGCTGTATCAAGAATAAGAAATTTTTGCCCCTTGTTATTTTTAAACTGGGCCTCGACAGCATCGCGGGTAGTCCCCGGAATTCCACTCGTAATCGAAATTTCTTTGCCTACAAGAGTATTTAGAAGAGTTGATTTTCCCACATTCGGCCTTCCAATTATGGTTAAGACCGGCATTTTTTGCTTGACAAGAGTAAATCGGGGCAAATACTTGGTGATTAAGTCAAGTAGATTTCCACACCTTCGGCCACTAATTGCGGAAATATAAATTGTTTCCTTGAAATTAACCTCTCTCGTATTTAAGTTTCGCTCCTGCTTTAAATCATCTGCCTTATTTATCACCAAGATAACTTTGTTGTGATATTTTCTTAAGTTGTTCCCAATCTCCCTGTCCTCCATGGTTACACCACATTTACCGTCAATCACAAATAATATCATGTCCGATTCATCTAGAGATTCGATAATTTTGTTTTGGGCACTCCGGTCAATCTGATCATTTTGGGAAAGCGATTGAAGCAAAATCCCAGCCGTATCAAAAAGAAGGAAGTTTTTGCCATCCCAGCTTATTTGCGCTGTTTCCCTATCTCTGGTCGTTTTGGGGACACCTGAAGTAATCGCCTTTCTTTCTCCACAGAGGCGATTAAACAGTGTTGATTTTCCCACATTGGGACGGCCAACAATGGCGACTTTTGGTATTTCCATAATATTTTTAATATCCTATGACAGTATCATATATATAATTACATTTCAATAAATCTGGTACGATAACATTATAGTTGATATTTTCACATATTTGGTATAAAATCACTTCGTCATTATTCCCGAGTCGTCTAACGGTCCGTCCTCTGGGCGAGACCTCGACTGAAACGCGAGGAAGACACATGTGTTACATTTAAATTTAGGTAGCAATTATTATTCCCGGGTCGTCTAACGGCAGGACATCAGGTTTTGGTCCTGATAATCGGGGTTCGAATCCCTGCCCGGGAACCAAACAAAAAGAAATTTGTCCCACGTGGGGTTGTTTTTTTGTTTTTTTAGTGGCAGGGATTCGAAAGGCGCAGGGCCGACGGGCCCGAGCCGGGGTCGCGCAATCCGCTAGCAAGCGGATATGCGTGACCGAATCCCTGCCCGGGAACCAAACAAACAAAAAATTGTCCCACGGGGGTTATTTTTTTGGAACTGAAACAGCAGAAATTTGAGATTGTGTGCATTGTTTACATTCTCATATTCTGCAGAATATGAGAATATCAAAATAGATGAAAACCAAAGTTATCGGCACATTGACAACATTTTTAGGGATTATTGCCTTTTTTGTCCCTGTCATATATTACGGTAAATTTGACTATTTGAACGATGTTATCAGCGTCCTTAATTCCAAATCATTTCCGGTGCGTGATCTTTACAACTATCTTTTTCTCGCCTTCGACATTTCCCTGCTGGCTTTTATCCTGACAAAATTCAGAGGAAAAACTCTGCGCCTGCCGAGAATTTTTTTAATTATCTCAACCGCCATGCATCCCGTGATGAATTTCTATCTGCCCATCACCTCCGCGCACAATATCCGTCTCCCGCAGGACTATTTTCACGATAGCATTGTAACGGTTATTGTTATTCTCATTATATTGGCTCTTGTGGCAATTTATTTAAATAAAAATCTATCGCGCAGTTATCGGCGCTTCACCCTCGCCATGGCACTTATCATCATCGTCTCAGGAATAATATCGCTCATCTCACTTGTCTATTACACCAATCTTACCGGTCTTTTTCAGAAAATATATCTGTTTGGCTATTTGCTCTTTATATTTACAAGCGCTCTGGTAGAATTTAACAGCACAAAATTAAAATAATAATTTATGCCTTTTATCTATAATCCGCCCAAACCGCGACAATACCTCTACGACCCAAAATCAAAGAGTCCGTTCAAGGTTTCGCGCTCGGCCATCGATTTATATTGTAATTGTCCGAAGTGTTTTTATCTCGACAAACGTCTCGGCGTGGCGCAACCGCCGGGGTATCCCTTCACGCTAAACAGCGCCGTTGATTATCTCTTAAAAAAGGAGTTTGACATCCTGCGCAAGCAGAAAAAAACCCATCCGCTCATGAAAAAATTCGGGATCGATGCGGTTCCCTACCAGCACCAAGACCTCAACGCTTGGCGTGAAAATTTCAAGGGCATTACGTATCTCGATCCACAGACTAATTTAATCGTCGGTGGGGCAATTGATGATGTTTGGGTCAATAAAAAAAGTGAACTGCATATCGTTGACTATAAAGCCACGAGTAAGGCCGGTGAGGTCACCCTCGACGCCGACTGGCAAATTGGCTATAAAAGACAAATGGAAATTTACCAGTGGCTGTTTCGCCAAAACAAATTTAAGGTTTCGAGCACAGGTTATTTTGTTTACTGTAATGGCATTACTGACACGGAAAAATTTGATGCGAAATTGGAGTTTGAGATAAAAATTATCCCCTACGAAGGCGACGACTCTTGGATCGCCCCAAAATTAGGCGAAATCAAAAAAATACTCGATAGCGAGCAGGCGCCTCCGAGCGCACCGGACTGTGACTTCTGTAAATATCGCGAGGCGATTAATAATTCTGCAAAAAATCAGACGGCTCCAAAGGATCTCAAGGGCAATTTTAAGGAAGGGAAGCTGTTCTAAGGACCCCCTTGCAATGTTTGGGGTTTGTTCGTATTATTAAATTAATGGAACAAACACGCATTGATGAAAAAATCGAAGTCCTTGCTAAATTCTCCCAAGGAGATCTGACTCCCCTGCTGTTTCGCTATCGCGACAGGGTTTACAAAATCGAATCCGTCGATCTCAAATATGATCTGCAAAATGGCGATATTATCTCGCGCACTTTTTGCGTCACAAGTTCCGGCAATAGCTACAAACTCTCGTTTCATAATCGAGAGATGAATTGGTATTTGGAGGAAGTGGGCAACGTATAAATTTAAAATTGGTAAGGGGGCGGGCTGAAATGATGCGATTTCCACATATCATCTTACACATCGATATGAACTCCTACTTTGCCTCGGTCGAGCAACAGGCAAGGCCATTTCTGCGCGGAAAGCCAATCGGAGTAACGGGATCAAACAAGAAGCGCACCGTTATCGTCGCCGCCTCGGTCGAGGCCAAAAAGTATGGCGTCAAAACCGGCACCCAACTTCACGACGCGAGAAAACTCTGCCCGCAACTAATTTTAGTGACCGCCGATTGCAAACGCTACGAGGCCGTCACGAGTAAGTTTTTAAAAATATTTATCAGCAAAACACCGCTGGTCGAGATTTTTTCTATCGATGAGGCGTTTCTTGATTTGAGCACCCAGGTTGGCTCTTTCGAACAAGCTAAGAAAATTGCTCTCGACATTAAGCGCGAACTCAAAGAAGCAGTCGGCAAATTTGTGCGCTGTTCGGTCGGGATAGGACAAAATAAATTCATCGCCAAGCTTGCTTCGGAAGCGAAAAAACCAGACGGTCTCACAATCGTTAGGCCGGGTGAGGAAATAAAATTCATCGATCGGTTTGAGCTTGAAGATGCCTGCGGGATCGGCTCGAGAATTGCCCTGCGCCTTAATCTTTTGGGGGTAAATAGTTTTAAAGATTTGCGCTCCCTAACCCAAACCCAACTCACGACTGCTTTCCGCTCATACGGCCTCAAGCTCTACAATATCGCCCGTGGGCAAGACCACGATCCCGTAAGGCCCTATTATGAAAAAGAAGACCCCAAATCAATCTCCCGCTCCAAAACCACCGACCGCGACATTACCGACCTTAATATAATTAAAAAATTTCTGCTTGTTTTTTGCGAAACGATTGCGCGAGATCTCCGGGCCAAAAACTTTACCGCCGGCTCCATCGCCATCATCTTGCGTCACCACGACTTCACGCACACTTTCGCGCACCGCCTGCTCCGCACCCAAACCAACGAAACTAAAGTCCTTTATCAAAATTCCCTTCAAGCGCTGGCAAACTGCAGAATTTACAAACCGGTTAGAAAAATCGCGGTGGTAACAGGAGAACTTAAGCGCAACACGGACCAGCTCACCCTTGGGCCTGATTTTGACAAGGGCTTGATTCTGGACCGAATTTGCGACCAAATCAACCGTCGGCTGGGCAGGAGAACAATTAAGCGGGCGGCGCTTGTCGATCTTCACTTCACGGGCGAAACTGCCAATTTCGGCTTTCAGAAAGATGCCGCGATTTTTAACCTCAACGGCGATATTAACTTCCCCAGTGCTTGACAAAGCGTTTATTTTATATCTTCTTTCATCTAAAATTAAATTGCATTAATGAGAGGAGGTGAGTTAAATGAACGATGACATGACCAAACCAGAGGAAGAAGAAGAAGTAGCGGAAGAAGCAGAAGAGGACAAGGAAGGAGAAGCCGAAGAAGAAGAGACAGAAAAGGAAGAAGTTTAAGAAACGCCGGCAGGAGAAGCTCTGGCATAGCGCGGGCCTTCAACCTTTTATCCGTCAAGAAAGAGGCGCAAAACGGCTCTTTCTTGTTAAAGACAATATGCTAATATCTAGGACAAGATTACAGTGATAGAAGCAATGAGTATATTAATCGGAACAGCGATGTTTTTCCGTGCTGTTAGTTTAGTGCTGGGAAAAAATACAAGGAAGTTCTTTAAAAGCGAGAATTTTTTGCTCTGGCAAAAAATTCTCGCCCTATATTATTTTTTACTCTCTCTTTATTTGATCTTTTTAGTTAGCGGTACTTTTTACTGGTTTTATATCGCAAACTTAATTTTAATCGGACTTTTTTATCTTCAACCCACCCCCCGTACAACCAAAAACATCGCTTTTATATTTTCCCTTTTAAATATAATCGCTCTTATTTTTGCAATTATTATTTGACATCAGAATATTAATTGCTAGAGTTTTTGGTATGAAAACACGATCAATAATTTTTAATATAAACGCCGCTTTGACATTGTTAGCAATATCAGTACTTTTAATAAGCAAACCCGCAGATGCAACAAGCGCTTCATCTACGGCATCATCGTCAAGTTCGGCATCTTCAGGTACCGCACAAGCGCAAGCATCCGCTCAATCGGGCCCAGCTGGCGCAACATCGTTTGCCTCATCTGATAGCGATTCTTTATCTACCGAAGCAGTTATTGCACCAACTCCGCTAACACCGGATGAAACCGATTATATTGAACCGATTGCACCCGATCTTACTTACCGCGAAAACGACGGCAAAAACCCCAATGTTTGCAGTACCGCTACCATAGATACCGCAGATACCCTGCCCATAGAAATAAACGGTATGTTAAATAACATCAATTCTCAACTTGAAAATCATAAATCCAAGCTGGAACTCATCGAGGCCCGACAGGTAAAAACCCTCAACCTGTTCATTGTGAACTTTATTATCTTGGGAATTGTGATTGCCCTTGAAATCATTCTACTTTTGAAAACTACTAGACAGTTTTAAACTTTTTAATTTAACTGTTATAATATACAAGGAGGAATAATGAAAAATTTTTTAATCGGGCTTTTTGTGCTGGTTGTTGGAGTTGCGCTATGCGGTTGCACTACCACCCAGACCAATACTGACAATGCCGACAGTGCAGCCATCGACAGCACCGATTCTACTGGTGTGGTCAGCCCGCCCGTACCACCCGAACCCACTCGCTAGTGCAAAAAAGACCTAACCTAAAAATTGAAGCTGGGCTTTACGAGCTTGGTTTCAGTTTTGTCGGGGGCATCGATGAGGCCGGACGCGGAGCTTTGGCGGGTCCATTGGTGGCCGCCTGCGTTATTTTGCCTCGCGATAAAATAATTTATCGGATTAATGATTCAAAAGCGCTTGCCTCTCACGAGAGAAGGGTAATCGCAGAAAAAATTAAAAGTGCCGCCATCAGCTGGGCAATCGGTATTTCAAGTGTTGCGGAAATAAATCTGTACGGCATCCAATCTAGCTCTTATCTTGCTTTTGAACGGGCCGTCAAAGCCCTTCGCAAAAAACCTGATTTTATTTTAATCGATCATTATCGCTATCCCAAATGCGATATTCCCCAGCGCAGTATCACTAAGGGTGATCAGATATCCCTATCGATCGCCGCCGCCTCAATTATTGCCAAGACCGAGCGCGACAATATTCTTATTGCTTTGAATAAAAAATTAGATTTTAAAAAGTATGGATTTGCCGCAAATTTTGGTTATGGCACAAAAAAGCATTTTCATGCAATCCGGCGGTTCGGCAAAACAAAATATCACCGCAATAAATTTTTAGGAATTGACAAGAGGGCTCAAACAGTTTTTAATTTTGATAAAGGCAATAAAAAAGGAGAGTGATGAAAAAATATTTAGGATTTTTTAAACCGCTTGGGGGACTGGGACTATCTTATATTGCATTCTTTATCTTGAATGAGATCGTTATATCTGGTGGAAAATATGAGGGTGATGCCTATACGATCGCTTTAAATATCGTTATTATAGCCATAATTCTATGGATTTTCAGAGAAAGATATTATCACAAACCGGTTATATCCAGATTCCTCGAGGGTTTATTTTATGCCGTCACTTTTGCGGTTCTGGACTATTTGCTGGTTAACTTGCTTTTATACAACAACAACCTGTCGATCTATAAGGTCTATTATCACTATGTTTATTATGGGATCTTGCTGGTTATCCCGATAATTGCCAACTACATCATACCCGTAGCGATTAAATTAGCAGCAATAATTTCAAGAAAAGCCCCCCTTGACAAACCTGAAAGTAACCATATAATCAGATAAGAACCAGAAATTATAACTCGATTGAGGAGGGAGGTGAAATAGATGGCATATAGCACTAAGTCAAAAAAGACTGGTGAGACCTATTATCTGCATAGTAAGGAAGTAACCCTTAGGGGCGGCAGACAGCAAAGAATTTATTATTTTGCGCGAGCTGAAAAGGAAAATGCTTGTGAAATGCCTGATGGTTATGAGGTGATGGAAAACCCCAAAACCGGTCTTCCAATGCTTAAAAGGGCATAACAGTAAACATCCTCGTATTAAAATGGAAAGTCCTGCGTTGAACGTAAGGGCTTTTCATTTATAACTGTTTTTCATTAAGCAGTTATTGAAAAAAATACTTTACTCTGTTAATATTTACCCAGAAATATCGATATGAAAAACATTGATCAGATTTTTAACTACATAGTTTTACCAGTTGATCTGGTAATGATTTTTGCTTCTTTTTTACTTGCCTACTGGATTAGGGCAAACGCTCTTCCCTTTTCGGTTATTTACATCTGGCCGTTTGACCGATACATAATTTTTGCCTTAGAGATGTTGCCTGTGTGGATATTGGCCTTTGCCATCTCTGGTACTTACTCCAAAAGACGACCCGCCTTTTTGGAAATTCCACAGATCATTGCCGCTTCGTCCCTTGGATCAATGGCAGTTGTTCTCTGGGTGTTTATATTCAGAAGTGACTTTTTTTCCCGCTTGATCGTATTTTATATTTGGATTCTGGCGATAATATTAATTTTCATTGGTCGCTTTATCTTATCTTTTATCCACCAGCTGGCCATCTCTTATGGCTCATCGAAAAAAAGAACCTTGATAATTGGGACAGACAGCCCCACCACGCAACACATCCGTAGAGAGCTCGAACGAAAAAAGGGAAATCAATATCGCTTAGTGGGGATAATCGGCCCTCATGCACCGACACTCAACCATGTTAAATACTTAGGACAACCAGCGGACCTTGATAAAATTATAAAAGAACAAAAAATTGACGACGTTCTACTGGCCGATCCCTCTTATAATAATGAAAGCGTTTTTGACTTTTTACTGACCTGCCAGGAGAATAATGCGACTTTTCGCGCTGTCCCCGCCCACGCTCAGGTTGGAGCCAGAACTCTTGAATTTGACGCTTTTGCCGGCATCCCGATTATCGAATATCGTGGCACCGCCCTCGACGGATGGGGAGCAGTAATCAAAAGGATACTGGATATTATCGGTAGCGCGGTGGCCCTGGTTGTTCTCATACCATTTATTTTAATTATCGCAATATTAATTCGCATTGATTCCAGAGGTTCGGTTATTTACCGAAACATTAGAGTGGGTAAAAATAAGGATTTTATTACCTATAAATTCAGAACGATGTTTATCGAAAATTGTACCGGAGCTGAATATGGGGGGAAGGACGCTTACAAGCTGGAACGGCAACTAATCGACAAACAAGATATTAAAAAGGGTAGTGCCGTTTACAAAATAGCTGATGATCCACGCGTAACAAAAATCGGCCGTTTTTTGAGAAATACTAGTTTGGATGAATTGCCACAACTCTACAATGTGTTAATTGGCAATATGAGTTTGGTCGGTCCGCGACCCCATCAGCCCCGCGAGGTCGCCAAATATACCCGCGAGCAAAGAAAAACACTTTTAATCAAGCCCGGCATTACCGGTCTTGCCCAAATCTCGGGACGTAGCGATTTAACTTTCGACGAGGAAGCACGCCTTGATATTAACTATATTGAGAACTGGTCTTTGTGGCTCGACTTGTATATTATCCTTAAAACACCACAGGCGGTAATTAAAGGAAAAGGTACCTATTAAAATGTACAAAAAAGTAGCCATCGTCGCCGAGTGGCTAACTTCAAGAGGTGGGGCAGAAAATGTTGTCTTTGAACTAGCCCAAATTTTTCCTGATGCTGATATTTTTACAACCATCTACAATAAAAAGCTTTTTCCTGAATTAAAAGGTCGTACTGTTAGGACAAGTTTTTTGCAAAAAATTCCCATCCTAAACAAACAGCACCAGTGGTGTTTTTTTATGCTTCCACGGGCCATCGAGTCACTCGATTTATCTGGATATGACCTGATAATATCTAGCTCATCTGCCTTTGGTAAGGGCATCAAAAAAGATCAGAGTGCATTGCATATATGTTATTGCCACACCCCAATGCGCTGGGTTTGGGAGCCCCAGCGAGACAATCGCCTATCTCGCCTTCCTTTTAATAACAAGATTCGCAAGTGGCTCAAAGCGTGGGACCTTAAAAGCAACGATCGGGTCGATATATTTTGCGCCAACTCAAGATATACTGCCGAAAAAATTAAAAAATATTATCAGCGTAACGCAACTATTTTATACCCACCAGTTGATCTCGCCCAATTTTCCCAAGTAAAAAATAGCCGGACTGATTACTTTTTCAGCATTGGTCGCCTCATTCCGTATAAAAGAGTTGATCTCGCCATTCGCTCTTGTAACAAAATAGGACAGCAATTGCTTATTGCCGGTACAGGACCGGAGCAAAAAAAACTTCGTAAAATTGCCGGTGACAAAACAGTATTTCTTGGCCATATCAATTCAACCGATAAGAAAAGATATCTCGCTTGCGCAAAAGCAATAATATTTTGCGCCGATGAAGATTTTGGGATTGTTCCAGTCGAATCGATCGCTTCCGGCACACCTGTTATTGCATATCAAAAAGG
>Ga0265297_10007668_pt1 | contig 14826 bp, 19 predicted proteins | sample Munlanlwell13791_FD_192502 | JGI IMG/M metagenome (GOLD analysis project Ga0265297, IMG submission 192502) | Leachate microbial communities from a municipal landfill in Southern Ontario, Canada - Leachate well 137-91 | ecosystem: Engineered > Solid waste > Landfill > Unclassified | place... | reverse complement strand
CTCTTCTCTCTCCCCCTCAGCCAGAATAACCCCCTCTGACTTATCCTTAAAATTCTTCGGAATACCTTCGGTGAGAAAAACAACAACTTCTCCGGCGGGTGGATACCATGTTCCGGGGCACTTACAGTTTCTTGCACTGGTTTTCCAACAAACGTTTTAATGATAACCAGTGCTGTACCGTTAACCCATAAAATTAAATGGAGAACGGTACTTGAAAAAAAGGGGGCCACGCTCTTATGATACGTATCAAAAGCGCCTTCGCCGTGGGCATTCATGCCTTTCCCGTAGACATTGAAGTCGACATCAGCAACGGTCTGCCCCAGCTGATCCTGGTAGGCCTTCCGGATGCAAGCATCAAAGAAGCCCGGGAAAGAGTCCGTACGGCACTCAAAAACAGCGGCTTTCATGTCCCGCCGGATAAGATTACGATCAGCCTCGCGCCCGCTGATATCAGGAAAGAAGGCGCCGCATTCGACTTCCCCATCGCCATAGGCATCCTGGCCTGTCACGGGATCATTCCCTCCGAAAAACTGTCAGGCCATACTTTTATCGGTGAATTAGCGCTCGATGGAACTTTGAGACCTATGAAAGGGGTCATCGCCATCACCATGGGCCTAAAGACCTCTTCCTTTGTGCTCCCGGAGGCTAATGCCGAAGAAGCGGCTCTGGCCAAAGACGTATCAGTCTATCCCGTCAAAAGTCTTGGAGAGACGGTTGATTTTCTGCTCGGGGAAAAACCAATCGAGCCGCTTCGGAATCTTCCCTACAAGAACAAGGCCCCGTCCCAGAATTCGCCCGATTTTTCAGAAGTTCGTGGCCAGCAAGCCGCTAAACGAGCCCTGGAGATCGCTGTAGCCGGAGATCACAAAATACTTTTTATCGGGCCTCCAGGCGGCGGAAAAACCATGCTCGCCAAACGAATTCCGGCCATTCTTCCGCCCATGATCTCCGAGGAGGCCCTGGAAATCACCAAGATTCACAGTGTGGCGGGCCTGATCCCGCATGGAAGCGGCCTTGTTTCCGAGCGTCCATTCCGCACGCCCCATTACACGGCCTCTGCCATCGCCTTGACGGGAGGCGGGACCTCTCCAAGGCCCGGAGAGATGTCTCTTTCACATGGTGGTGTTCTTTTTCTCGATGAACTCCCGGAATTCCGCCGCGACGCGCTGGAAACATTGCGCGGCCCGCTGGAGGACGGTTGTATCACGATCTCGAGGGCAAAGAACCAAGTCACATTCCCGGCTGATTTTCTTTTGGTTGCCGCGATGAATCCGTGTTCGTGCGGTTTATAAGGTTAAAAAAATATAGCTCCATGTCTATCGGGGAGCACTTGTCGTGGATGGTTATTCTATGAATCATCTTGGCCAAAAGGTCCTTACGCCCTTGGTAATCCAGCCCTTTCCAGACCTTCTTGATATCACGAAGAGCCTCTGAGACAGCCTCGAAGCTGACTGGCGGGGCTTGTGGCTCGTCCATCGCTTCCGGCATCTCCCCCATTGCCTTCTCGTGGAGCTGGAGCTCGTCCTTGAGCTCTTTAACGCGAGCGGAATAGTCGCTGGGGCTGACGGTGCCATCCTCCAGCCTTTCCATAAGAACCTTCAGTTTTTGCTTAATGGCGTCTACTCTCCGCGTCGTTTCAACCTTCTCCGAAGGTTTGCGTTCTCTTTTCTGGTAGTGCCTTTCATATAAGACCATGGCTCGTTTCAGATCCATCAAAGGCTTTCCCTCACCCAGACGGAGGATTTTGTCAGTAATAGCTTTCTCGAATAAGGTCTTGGGTATGGTGGTTCCCGGACAGACTGATGACCCTTTGGCTAGATGGGTATTGCACCTATAATAGGCAAACGATTCATTTCGCTTCCGGTTTCGATAAGTAATCCCATAAATCCTTCCCCCGCATTTTCCACACCACACCAGGCCGGAAAGGATGTTCTTTGACAGCTTCCTCCTAGGCTCAAACCGTCGCCTTTCTAAGATACTCTGGACTGTTTCAAATTTTTCTTTCGGAACGATCCCTGGATATTCAGCGTTTGCGACGATCCATTTGTCCTTCGGCCGGTAGGTTATTCCGGTCGTGGATTTGGAAGACAGCCGTTTGCCCCAGACAACTTTGCCAATGTAAGTCTGGCTTTGCAGCACCCGACGCACAGACGTGGCCGCCCAACTTGTGCCATATCGAGACTTATATCTCTTAGTGTTCAGCCAATGGGTCACGGCTCTCAGACTTTCGGTCTCGATATATTTATCAAAAATCTGATTCAAGATCTTCGCCTCTTCGGGATTCACGCACAGTTGCTTTTCTGCCGGGCACCTTTCCTTGGCCGCCTGCTCGGCCTCATCCTTGGACATACCCTTGTTTTTATTAATCCTGACTTGCTGCGCATAAGAAGAAAAACCAAAGGCAACAACGCCGCCATTGTAGCGACCTTTCCCCGCCCGGTGCTTCATGGCCTCCCGAACTCTCTCTCCAATTATTTCGCGTTCCATCTCCGCGATGCTGCCGAACAAGGAACTGGTAAACCGCCCCATGGCTGTCGATGAATCGAAGGATTCTGTCAGAGATTTGAAAGAGACCCCATGGACGTCAAAAGTTTCCTTCAAGTTGACCAGATCCTTGAGGGAACGCGTGATGCGATCCAACTTCGTGACGAGGACGACGCTAACCCGCCCGTTCTTGATGTCCTCCAGCATTTTTTGAAGCTCGGGTCTGCGGGTATCTTTCGCGGAAATTCCCGCATCGACATACAGGACAGGATTGAGCCCGTGTTCTTTGGAATATTTGATCAGAGAGTCTCTTTGGTATTCGATGGAGTGCCCTTTTTCCCTTTGCATGTCCGTTGAGACGCGGGCGTAGCAAGCGGCGATCTTGGGCTGTTCAGACTTCATAAATCAGTGTTTGTTCGCTCATTTTCAGCTTCTCGTCTTCAATTTAAAATCGCCTTTGAAGAATCCTGATTTTGAAGGGCATAGGACATGGCTCCCTTAAAAACCAAATCTTCGAAAGCTCGAATTCGACCTTCTGACCTTGCGTCTGCCGCCGCGAAACTGATCCTGACCTCGCCGATCTTGCCCGAAGCCTTCAGCTTCTCGGACGGCCTGCGAACGTCCATGATCATTTTGAAGCTCCTTTCATTTTGTCGTGAATGCTAGGCTCTGTAAGCTAAAATTTAGGGGGCTTCGGTTTGGTTCCCACATATATATATGTGGGGAACCCAGAACCTCTAAGCCGGGTTCTATTGGTTCCAGAAGGCTCCTGGAACCTTGCTCGTCTGAATAGAAAAGGGCGCTTTAAACAGGCGGGTTCGCCGAAGGTTCCCCATTTTATTTTGTTTCCTCCTCAAGGGTTGGATTCCGGAACCTAATTTTCTTCAATCCGTCTTTATCCTCGAACCTCTCCAGGCACATGTCATCGACCATGCGTTTAATCAAGGCGTGGCCTGCGGAGTTGTTTATGTGCGCGGCTTTACATAGTTTTTTCGAGCCTAGGGGTCCAGTGCGTTTTAATGCGGCAACGATTTTTCTTTCGCCAGCTCTGTCATTTTTAAGTCTTTGCTTGGTTTCGCTTGTATAAGTTAGAGAGGCCAGCTTAAGTTCTCGGTTTTTATTCAAGGTAGTGAGCTCAAAATGAAAATCAGGCTGCGGTTCAGCGGCTCGTTGGTATATGCGCACCCGGACACTGTCCGCCTTTTTTTCAAGATGAAAAGTCCAGTCTCGCCATCCCTGGATCACGTTCGATCCCCGAGTCATTGACGCGTGATTATCGCCGTCTCTCTTGCCGGGCTTGCGGTCATGGCACACCAGCATTACAGTGCACCCAAACTCTTTCTGAAGGCTCCGGAGATACTCAAGCAACGGCGCCATATCGGACGATTTGTCCTCATTCAGTTGATGAACCTGCCTCAGCGGATCAAGAATCAAGAGGTCCGGTCTTTGAATCCGGAGCGTTTCTTTCATCTTTTTTTGAATATCGGGATCGTCTAACTGAAGAGAATTAACATCGATGAGTTTAAGGTTTAAGTCTCTCGTTTTGAGACCCCTTGATTTCGCTAGCGCTTCAACGCGGCTCTTTGTTATTGTTTCCGGATTGTCCTCGGCGTTAAAGGCTAAGACGCAGCCTTTCTTTGTCTCAAAGCGTCCAAGCGCTCTCGTCCCGGAGGCGACCGCCACAGCCAGTTCCAGTGTAAGCCATGTCTTTAGGCTTCCGGGCTGTGCGGAGACGTACCCCACTGTATTTTTAATGAGGAGTTGATCGATCAAGTACTCCGGTCTTGAATGCTTGACCTCGGAAATATGCTTGACGGGAAGAGGCTCGCAGGGATCGGAGCCGGAAGAATATCTGCCGATCGATGCAGCGATGGCCGCCACTTCATTTTTACCGAGCGGAGGCGAACAAGAGGTGCCATTTACCGCTTTCAGCACGGCCAAAATCGTCTCTTTATCGCGGCCATGCTTTCGCAGGTCCCCGGCGATACTGGTCAGAGTGGAATTTCGCTGGCCTTCCGGGATGGTTCCATCAGCCGAGCTCAGCTTTTTCGTTCTTCCTTTCTTTGCTTCAGAAAGTATCCATTTTGGAATCACGGCAAGTTCGCAGTCGTCCGGGTGAAGTTCCCATCTATAACATTTGCCACTGCTATGAACGCTCGGCGGCAAAGTGATCGAGCCTCCATCGGCCTTAACCTCAACTCCCGCGTCTATAGTTGCGTTCTTGATCGGAAATCCGGGATGCTTGAAATAAAAATGAAAGCCGCCACCGCCGGTGCGAACTTTCGGGGTCTTGGGAAGATCGCCATATTTCTTCTCCAGACCGGCAAGCGCCTCAATGCCGCCGTGCTTGCGGTCAATATCGAGCGCCACGATTCCTGAAATAGCCCCTGTTACTGCTGCCAGATTGGCTTCAGGCCACCTCCTAAACCAACGGAAGACTTCATGCTTTGTTGCCAGGCGGGATTGATACTTGGCCCAACTGACAAGGGGCTTTTTGTTGCTTACGGGGATGACAGACCATCCGCGCCTCAAGGAAGCCCGCGCTGCTTGCTCTCTCCTGTTCATTGGCCGGATTTTCATAAGTCCTTTCGCGGGGTAAGTGTGAGGATATAAGCTTTCCCTTTAAACGGTTTGAGCTTGCTGGCAACCTCCCCCCGGGGGGCCCCGGCCAACTCGAACATGCGCTCAAAAGTGCTTATCACGAAAGGATTTACTCGAATTGCTGGAACAATCGCAGGACAACGGGACAGGTGTTTTTGTAGAGAATCTTTGAGAGCTCGATTCTTTTTTGCATGTGTCATACTCCCTCCTAAATTTGATTTGATGATCAAATTCTAGCCGGGAATAACCGCAATGTCATGACCGAGCAGGTGGGGAGCTAGGCGGCAGTTTTAAACTTTTCTAAAATGCGGGTGATTTTTTTGCGGAGGGCGTCGCGCTGAGGAGGATTAGGATTTTTGTATTCTTTCATTAACCGTTTTTGAATTCCTCCAAATTCCAATCCCAGCTTCCTTAGAATCAGCGCTTTAAATTCGAGGGCGGAATCTGGTTGGGCTCGATTTTGGGGCATGCTATATTCGAATCTTATCAACTTGATAAGCTCTTCGAGTTCATTGGTTATATCCTCAATGTTTTTCCGATAGTTTATTTCTAGTTTTAATTTATTCGGCAATGGCGGAAGTAATGGTTTGTCTAAATCGAATCCATGCTCCCCCTTTTCATTCAGGGTCCGCTTCATTTGCCGACCCACGATGGCTGATAAGTCGTAATTTAAAACCTTAAGCAATGGCGGCTCAGTGCCCTTGAAATGTTTATAGAAGTATTCTTTGAAAGTGCCTTTTTTAAAAGAAAGAGGTAAATGCTCAAGAATTTGTTTTTTCCACTTCCGATGAATCCGCCTATATTCCGGCAATCTGGTTATCCATGCCTCAAGCTGCACATATTTCCTAGCCAGAGCCCATGATTTTTTATAAAACTCTCTCACATTGGCTTTTCCCATAGATGGTGAATATATTACAAGAAACTCGTCTGGCGTTGCGGAAAAATGTGACGGATGTTAGCGGGATTTTAACCTTATGCTTACTTCGTCTGGACTCAGCCGAACAGCCAATTTTCGCGATTAGGCGCTCCAGGTCTCGCCCGGACGGCCAAAACAAGCCAGGGCAAGGGCCCCGGGGGCATGGCTTGATTGTGGAGAGTTTTAAGAAGAGAGCTGCTTCAAAGGCTTCCAGTTGTTCAGGCAGGGCGAAAAATCCCTGTCGGGACACCGGAAGGAGCCTTCGGCCACCTTTGCCTTGTCGGCCGCGGCGAGATCCCTCGCCTCCCAACAAGCCCCATGCGCCGTCACCCAAAGGTAGAACTGAATCAATCGGCCCGGACCGTGAAGTTTGCGGCACTTTCCGAGAAGCTCGGACGGCCTGATAATGATGTAGCTGTTCTCGTTTTTCTTGAAGCTCGGCAGGACGAACACCCAATAGTCGGCGGCGCTTGACTTTATCTTCCCCGCGTTGAGTGTCCACCACCCAAAGGCCTTCAGACAGGATTGGACCGAGGGACTTGCGTTCGTGGGGAGAAAGTCTTTCGAGAACTTCACCTGCAGGGCGAGAGACTTTGATCTCCTTTTGTTCGTCACCAGAAGATCGACGCCATCGTCCCTCGATGGAATCCAAACCCTTAAATTCTTGAACCTGGCCTCTATGTAGCAGGCCGTCAAGTATTCCCCGGCGTGGACGGTGAAAAGCGGACGCATGAAAAACACTACCACCTTATGAGTACGGTGTCAACAAGCCGGTGTTAGAGCCATAATTTCAGTCATGGCGCACGCTATTCAGATCAGGTTTAGCCGGAAAATTAAGCTATTGCGAAAGACAAGGGGCCTATCCCAGCAAAAACTTGCTGAGCTGGCGGAGTTGGACTACAAGCATATTCAACGGTTGGAAAGTAAACGCCCTACGGATGCTAAACTCACAACCATTGAAAAACTCGCCAATGGCTTTAAAGTTCCCGCCTGGAAGCTTCTTCAGTTCAAGGATTGATTCGATTTCCACCGTCAGCTAAGCGTGAATGATGCGGTCGCCATCCCGTCTTATTGGACGCTTGAGGCTCATCCCGGTTTGATCGATGAAATCGGAACAGTCAAGTCCGGTAGCCAGAAAAGCGCTCTTAAGCGCCTCGAGGAAATGAGAGCGAGCCCCTGCCCAGCCCGGATTGCCGACCTCCTGATTGAATCGGGCTATCAATTGCTGCGCATCGTAATGCTTCAACTTTTCTCTGAAGCCATAGTCGTCGTTTTCCATTTTATCCCCCTGAAAGCAAAAAAGCCGCGCTGAAGTGCGCGGCTCTCAAAACTCTTCCGGCGCTTTAGCACATTTATAGAGCGGAGCAAGTAACCTTCTTAAATCACCGCTGAAGTAATTGTACCACCATAGACTCAGTATTTAAAACTTATTATTCAAAAGCGGATTATCCCCTGCCTTCTGATGAGCTCCTTCGTTTTCTAGAAATGAACGGATAACTTCAATCTGCTCTTGCACAAACTTAGTCTCTCCCAGCTCTAACCGGGAAATATAAGCCTGACCAACTCCAATCTTCTCGGCAAGCTCAACAATGGTAATCCCCCTGACCTTACGTCGTTCTTTGAGTGCGTCTCCATAGGTCTGTGTCATTTGAATGGTTCTCCTGTTTGGCAGAAGGATAGCTGGTGCTACGAGGATAGGACAAGAGCTAGGGAAGGTTTTTAGGAAGGAAATCTATTGCGAATAGATAAACGCCTATTTGCCATCTTCATCGTTGGCGATGAAATTATATATTAATTGAGTTGAGAAACACCCTCAAGTGCAGGCTCAATATAACAATCCAAAAACTCGTCCGTCACTCCCCGCAGCTGCCTTCGCTGACAAAGGGCATATAATTCTTCGACGGCTGAATACGGAAAATATCGTGCAGCCAAAGGGCGAAATTGCGGACGGTTTATTTCTTTGATAACTTTCGATCTATCTTCATCAGGGGCAACGATAACATATCGCGTTTTGTATTCCGGAATAAGCTGCTGGAGTGCCTGCATTCTTGTTAATCCGCTAGTAACGCCCGTGCTGTGCTCAACTTCCATCACAGCAGGCATAAGCTTTGCATTTTTAAACCAAATGCAGTCTATAAGCCGTGCGGCATTGATAGCGCCGGGAAAGGGCGCAATCATATGTTCGTCGTCGAGCGATTTAACAACAGTTTGCATTTCACCGATTTTTTGTTGTTTGTAAATAATACCCTTATCGTTGTGAGCAATCCATGTTCTAAATCCGAGCTGTATACCGATCATAATCAAAGCGATTTGCATTTGTGCGTGACGACGTTGCACATCTATATCTAGGTTGGAAGTTTTTGTTGCGTCAGGAAGTACCAGAGCTTCATAAACAGCTTCAGCATTCGGAATTTCCGAAATGATCATTTCGGACTTTTCACATGCTATTTTCCCAACCTCATGAGGTTGGTTGGGCCTCCAAAGTAAATGCTTATGCCCCTTCTTAATATCGCTCGATGATCTGATGTTTTGTATCCTTCCAGGGTAAGACACATAAAACTGTGGAGTGTATGCCAAAAGCGATTCTAACGCGGAACGTGTGTTATAACTTGCACCGAGAACACGGTCTAAATTGATTGGTAGGTTTTCTGAAAAGGCGTTTGCGACACGCCAAAGCATCTGTGGAGAAATGGATGCTTCTTTAGCCCCCTTAGGTGCGCCTCCTTTAGAAGGATTGTATCTTTTAATTGTAATCGGCCCTTCTGGATATTTAACATCGACAATCTCTATCACGGATCGGGTTTTAGGATTGATATAATTAAAAGCTCGTTTTTGGGGCAGCTGCCCAATAGCGTAGACTATTTCTGTTGCTGTAACTTTCATAAATCTCCTTTCAGAAAAGACGCTATGCTTTTCGCTAACCCTCTGGCAACTAAAAACGGCACTCCGTTTCCAACGGTTTTAAACAGATTAGTTAACCCCATTTCAGAAGGCAAAACAAAATCCTTCGGCAATGACTGAATAGCTAATGCTTCTGCGACAGAAATCCTTCTGGCTTTATACGGGTGCAAATGAACTTCGTTGTTTCCGTAGCAAGCCGTCGGCGAATAACGCCATCGGTGTAACCTCTTATAAGATTTCCTCGAATCATCTCCCTCCTGCACTGTCAGGAACTTGGCCAAACCTGCCCTAGGTTTAAAACAATCTGCGCTATTGGGATGATTTAGCACATCGTTCTTTTTAAACCAGTGCTCAACCGTAAGCGGTTCAATCACCTGCTTGGGACAAAGCTTTTTTGAGTCCACCTTAAAGGGCTCACTCCCCGGCCAGGATAAGGAAAAGACTTTTTCCGACTGATAATCGGTATTTTTCAACCAAGGGAAAACATCCGCAAGATCGCCCTGCGGATTGTTGAATTTATACCCTAAGTTTTTCAAAACACTTTTGTGAAAGCCAATTAGGATAATTCTATCCCTGTCTTGAGGAACCCCATACTCGATTGCGTTAATAAGTCTTTCAGTGGTTACATATCCGGCATTTTGCGTTTTAATCTTAATAGTCTCATAAAAATCTCTATGCCTTTTTGTCTGCCACAACCCTTTAACGTTTTCAAAAAGAAAAAAATCGGGTTTTTGCTCGCAGACAAGTTCGATATAATTACCGGAGAGCTTCCCATTCTCCCCTTTATGTCCTCGGTTTTTTCCACCTATGGAAAAATCAGGACAAGGGGGGCCTCCAATAAACCCTATCGCCTCCGCTGTTATTCTGGCTCTTCGAATAAACGTCTTCAGGTCATTCTTTGTGTTACCTTTATGCAATTCTGCTATATCAAGTTCATGACAACCAAATTCGGGCATTCCAATCCCGCGCATTTCTCTAGAATAACGATATCCTTTTAGAAACGGCGCGTGTATCTCATTAACATATTCGATCCTAAACCGCTCGGATTCAAATCCCAGGTCGAGAAAACCGGCTCCAGAAAAAAAAGAGAATAGGGAGGCAGGTGCTTTTTTTTGTTTGTGTGGTTGAAGCCTTGCAGCGAGATTATCTTTTTCTAGAAGAAGCTGTGTCATTGGTTTTGTGTAAATGTCCTAAGAATCTTCTGTTGAATTTTTGCTATTTTGCGCTCAATTTCACATTCCCAAAAACGCAATACTTTCCATCCTGCTCGACGCAGCTTTTTAATATTTCTTATATCTCGTTCTTGATTCGTTGTAAGTTTTTCCGTCCAATACTTTGTTCGCGTTTTGGGTATTGTACCATCTCTGCAGCCATCATGTAGATGCCAAAAACATCCGTGCACAAATATGACTGCCTTGTACTTTAGCAGAACTATGTCCGGCTTTCCGGGAAGATCTTTCTTGTGGATTCGAAAACGATAACCCAACGAGTAAAGCAACCGACGAATCTTGATTTCCGGCTTGGTGTTTTTCGCGAGAATCCGCGCCATTACCTGGCTACGTTTTTTCTTTGTCCAAATATCCATTCGCTATAAACCGCTGATTACTTGAAGCGCAAGAGATTTCGCCGCCTTACAATTATTTTTGAAAAACTTAATAATCATCGAGATCAATTTCGTCGTCTTTTCCTTCGATCCAAACTAGTGACATTACTAACCCCAAACTTGAAAACCCTATTGATTCTTCAAAACAATCTGCCATAGAGCTATCCAGTGAAGAAAACCAAGCAGAAGGTAGTATTGTTTGACGCTTTATTGCTGAAGAAATGACTTTCCCGCTATCATTAAAATAATCAACTGCCACGCTATTTTTGCTCAAAGACTTACCTTTTAACAAAAAATTATCCCGATGGGACAATAATTCTTTTGAAAATGTTACGTATTTAATATTCTTATTTTGGCTAACGACTAGAGCGGCCGGATAAGATGTGAATTTGATATAGCGGTGTGCGCTACTTGAGAGCGAAGTCGCGCATAGGTTGGCGATGCTTTTAATGATCTCGAAACCGATCACCCCCTCTTCCACGATTGGCAACACAATATCTTCCGGCATTAATAACTCTGTCGCAAATTCATTCGCTTCCGCCTCTTCGACCTTCACCGAATCAATCGTGTCAATATCACTTCGCTGGCACCTAAAATCTCGATTGTGATGCGGAATAACAAAATGTCCCAACTCGTGCGCTATTGTAAAATTCTTCCGCGTCTCATATGGGATTGATTTATTTATGCAGATTAAAGCCGACCCGTCTTTTTTGAAGATACACCCATCAAACTCATCAGAGAACTCTTCCTCTTTCAGTAAAATATTCCCGAAACTCTGAAGTATTATCCTTGGATCAAGAGGCAATTTTGTGATGTTGAATTTCTTTAAAACTGCTCTCGCATGGTGGGCGGTTGAAACTTTAGATGGGCCAAAGAGTGGTTTTGACAACGGGCACTTTATTCTATTTTTTTGATTTATCTTTATCCCATTGAAGGAAAACTTTGTACAAGTCTTGCAGTTTTTTCTTATCTTCTTGTTTAAGCTTTTTCATTTCGCGAAACATGGCTACAAGTTCAGGTTCGTCCAAGAACTCTTTATCTGCTTCTTCGCCAACTAAATAGCCGACTGGAACGTTTAATCCTTCAGCGAGTTTTCTTAAGGAATCGAGGGAAGGCTCCCTTTCGCCGCTTTCAAATTGTGAAATAGCCGCAGGCGTTAATCCTGTTTTTTTCGAAAATTCGCTCTGGGACAGCGGCAATGCTTCTCTGTACTGTTTAATTCTTTCGGCGATTGTTTTCATGGTTTCCATTATGTTAACATGGAGTTAACGATTTAGAAAGATTTTTCTTGACCGGGGCCCCGCCATACAGGATAATCATAGTGTGAAGATGTTCTTCACAGATAGTAATATGCAACTCTAACCTTTAACAATGAAGGAGTATAGCATGGCAAAGTATAACAGAAACAGTGGAAAGCAATGGTCAAGCCAGGAGATCCAACAGATGAAGGGGCTTGTTCGTCAAAACACCCCTACCCGAGTTATCGGACTCAAGCTCGGACGAACCGAGGATGCGGTTTATGCAAAAGCATCGGACGAAGGAATCTCACTTAAGCCAACTAATCAATCACCCTACAACCGCTAAAACGAGATGGGAAAGGATAATACAATGACTCCAAAACCAGAACATGATCAGCCAGAAACGGGCCCCGTCGTTACTGTAATGGTGGACAACGCTCCGAAGTCAGTTCATCGGGGACATTACATCGTATCAGAATTTAAAACGGCGGTGGGCGTTGACAGCTCAAGAGATTTGGATGAAATCGTTAAAGGCCAAATCAAGCCTCTTCAGGATGCTGATAATTTAGTCATAAAGGGAGGAGAGGTTTTTATCAGCCACGTTAAGTCTGGAGCTTCGTCATAATGACCCAGAGATTAGAAGAGCTTCGCCTCATATGCCCTGCTGCTGAACAAATATCGGAGGCCGAAAAAAACTATTTCCTTTTGCCGGGGTTGCGGTTACCCGAAGGGCGGGAAATAGAATTGGTCGATGGCCTCCTTTGCATAGGCGAACATACTGGCTATCCGACGAGGCTCTTCTTATCCCAAAAGCTTAAAGATCGTGGTAATAACTGGAATGAGTATCGAATTCTGGATCGTCTTTGGTATTCCTGGTCATGGAAAGGCATCCCCGCAGATCAGTCACCTAGTCAAATCCTAACCGGACATTTACAGGCCTTAAGATGAAGGCGACCTTTAAAATAACACGGAAATTATTTGAGACTGCAAAAAACGACCTGCTACGTCGTCATAAGTATGCTCACGAGCGCGTGGGTTGGCTCCGTTGCCGCTTGGGGGATATCTCAGAGTCTGAAATTGTTATTTTGGCTCATGACTATTTTCCTGTCGACGACAACGACTACATAAAGACTTCGAAAGCGGCGGCCATGATAAATTCCTCCGCTATAAGAAAAGCATTACAGCTTGTGTTAGATAAAAACGTTTCGTTGTTCCATCTGCATCTTCATAACCACAACGGATCGACTACATTTAGCGGGGTTGACCGACGAGAAAATAATAAATTAATCCCTGACTTTTGGAATGTCCGTCCTGAGATGCCTCATGGCGCTATTGTTTTTAGTCGCACTTCCCTAACTGGAAGGTGCTGGTACCAAAAGGGCACCACCATCAACTTTAGTAAGGCGATAATAGTCGGCACGCCAATCGTATTCATCGGAGTATAAAACAATGGAAAAACGGTTTAGCCGTCAATGTTTTCTTGGCGGAGAAAGCTCCATGTTGCTTGGATCTGTCAATGTTGGTGTTATTGGGTTGGGCGGTGGTGGCTCTCACATCGTTCAACAACTTGCGCATATTGGAGTTGGAAAATTCACCTTAATAGATCCGCAACGCATTGAATTAAGCAACCTGAATCGTCTCGTTGGGGCCACATTGGATGACGTTGAAAATAAATCCTTGAAAGTTGATATTGCAGAACGATTAATTTCAAGAATCTCTCCGGACATTATTATTAAAAAACATGCAAAAAAGTGGCAAGAGGCCGCAGAGGCTCTGCGTGGCTGTACTGTATTGTTTGGTTGTGTCGATTCTTTTTCAGATAGAGAACAACTCGAGATTTTCTCGCGAAGATACATAATTCCATATATTGATATAGGCATGGACGTTCATATGGTCGACTCAGAATATCTCATTAGTGGGCAGGCCATACTTTCTATGCCAGACAATCTTTGCATGCGTTGCTTTGGTTTCATTACTGACAAAGTTTTAAAAGAAGAAGCGCATCGCTACGGCGTTGCTGGGGATAAGCCTCAGGTGATTTGGCCTAATGGAGTTCTGGCATCTACTGCCATCGGTTTATTCATGCAATTAATCACACCTTGGCACAAAAAAGCTTGCTCTGCATATCTCGAATATAATGGTAATACCTTTGAGTTGTCCTCAAGTTTCCGCTATAAGGCCATTCAGGGCCACTCTTGCCACCATTTTGACCCTATCGACAATATTGGTGATCTTTTTTGGAAACGGGGATAATTCTCAACAGAATACCCTTGCCCTTCTGAGGAAATATCGATTTTAACGAGCAGGAATCCGCTTCCTATCCTTGATCGGATGAGGTAAAACCACCTTCACGCTATAGGTAAAAACCTTATCTGGGTTTTCTACCTTATGCACCACAGGGATGTCCGTGCGGATTTTTGGGCGACGCAAGAAAAACCTGCCGGTGTTCGCTGGGGCAAATTCACAAATATCAATCCAAGATCTCGGGGCCGGTCTTGGACAGGATCGATATTCACATCGAAGTGCCGGCATTGTCTTTCCAGACACTTACAAGCCAGGAACCCGCCGAAAGTTCGGCAACGATACGCGAGCGAGTTTGCGCGTGCCGCAAGATCCAGAGATCGCGCTACCGTTTACGACCGTATAAAACGAATTCCCGGATGAACCCCAAAGACATCAAAGAATTTGCAACCCCCGACCTCCAGGGCCGCAAACTCATCGAAATGGCCATGAAGGAACTTCGTTTGTCGGCCCGGGCTTATTATAAAATCCTCAAGATTTCTAGGACTATCGGCGATTTGGCGGGATGCGAGCAAATCCAGTCCGAGCATATCGCCGAGGCGATCCAATACAGGACTCTTGACAGGCAATGGTATGGGTAACAAGGTTTTGAGGCAACGCACACTAAGGTAGGTCACGTTTAAACGTGACCTACCCTGATATTCAGGACGGGAAAAAACATTATGGGAATTTTTAAACGTTATTTTGAAGAAAACGCCGCTTATTTCGTCACGACCGCCACAAAAGACCGGGCACCGCTCTTTCGTAACCGGAAGCTATGCCGTATTCTGCTTATAACCATT